>OLQI01000529.1_pt1 | contig 34835 bp, 36 predicted proteins | sample 1672171 | NCBI WGS metagenome assembly OLQI01 (sample SAMEA3136655, study PRJEB25190) | human gut metagenome
GCACTGAAGCCCCTTTGTGTACTGCGCTGTTCGCCTTTTTGTTAAAGTAATAGAGCTTATGTCACAGCCCATTTTGCTTTCGAAAGACTGGTTGTGTGCCGTCACGCACCTAGCCATTATTAATTCATCATTTTGAGACTACTTCTTGTCCTTCTTATCCTTGGCAGGGTTTTGACTATTGATTCCCTTTTGGGAGTGTACCGGCCGGGCAAAAATCATCCGCCCCGCATCCGTCTGGAGGGCGCTGGTGACCTCGACCTCAATCGGTTGGTTCATGAAGTAACGGCCATCCTCAACTACGACCATCGTGCCATCATCCAGGTAGGCAACCCCCTGCTGGCGTTCGGTCCCCTTCTTGACCACGACCACGTTGAGCTTTTCGCCCGGAATGACCCGTGGACGCAGCGACTTTGCCAGGTTATTAATGTTTAAGACATCAACGTTTTGGAACTGGATGACCTTGTTGAGGTTGTAGTCGTTAGTGACGATCGCCCCGTTAACCTTCTTGGCGAGGGCAATCAGCTTACTATCGACTTCCGGAATATCCTCAAAATCACCGTCGTACATCTCGATTGGAACGATTTTTTCCTTGCGCAGCTTATTCAAAATATCTAAGCCCCGCCGACCGCGGACCCGCTTGATGCTTTCGCCCGAGTCAGCAATGTATTGCAGCTCGTAGAGGACGAAATTCGGCACCAGTAGGGTTCCTTCTAAGAAGCCGGTCTTGACCAGGTCGTAGATCCGCCCATCAATCAGGATATTAGTGTCCAAAATCTTGTAATGGTGATAGTTGGCGTCCTGTTGCTTGATGACCTCATGCTGACCCCCGGCTTCCTTATTACGGCGCAGGGTTGCCAGGTTTTTCCAATCATCCAACCGTGAGGTCCCAATCTTAAAGCCGTAGTAACTGAAGACGACCATCAGCAGAATCGGCAAAACATTGTTGATCACCGGAATCCGTGTCCGCCAGAGGGGAATTGAAATTAGGACGGCCAGCACAAGGCCCAGGATTGTGAGCAGGGCCCCAAAGAAGATATAAATCGGGCTCTTGCTGGTCAGGTCGTGTTCCACCTGGTGAATCACGTTCAGGGTTGGCTTCATGAGTGCTAAGGATAATAACCAAAAAATAATAGCACCGATGGCAACATCCATGAAGAACAAAAGCGAACGGTCAAGTTGCCAGTTAAAAACATCCCAGAGCAGTGGCAGGTAGTAAAAACCAACCGTTGCCCCAAGCAAAATATAAATCAAGCGAATTATTCGTTTCAGCATTAATTGCATCCCTCCTTAAAATTAACCTAGCCGAGGGCCAGCCGGAGTGCTTCACGCAAAGTCGTAACCCCGACGACCTCAATCCCGGTTGGTGGTGTCCACCCCTTTAAGTTGTTCTTGGGGATGAAGATTCGTTCAAAGCCGAGCTTCTGCGCCTCAGCGACCCGCTGTTCAATCCGGTTCACCCGGCGAATTTCACCGGTCAAACCGACTTCGCCAACGAAGGCGTCAGCGGGACGGGTCCCCTTGTCCCGGTAGCTGGAAGCAATGCTGACCGCGATTGCCAGGTCGATTGCCGGTTCATCCAGCTTGACACCGCCCGCTGCTTTGAGGTAGGCATCCTGATTTTGCAGCATCAGGTTGGCCCGCTTTTCCAAGACGGCCATTATCAATGATACTCTGTTTCGACTCAAACCGGTAGCAGTTCGCTGAGCATTCCCGTAGACCGTGGGAGTCACCAGGGCTTGAATTTCTACCAGAATGGGCCGCGTCCCCTCCAGGGAAACCACTACGGAAGAGCCGGTGGCGTCACGAAGTCGTTCCTCAAGGAAAATCTCTGAGGGGTTTTGGACCTCACTGAGGCCGTTGGTGTGCATTTCAAAAATCCCCAGTTCATTGGTCGAGCCAAAACGGTTTTTGACCGAGCGGAGGATCCGGTAAGTATGGTGGAGGTCCCCTTCAAAGTAGAGCACTGTATCCACCATGTGCTCCAAAATCTTCGGCCCGGCTAAGGCACCGCCCTTAGTCACGTGGCCCACGACGAAAACCGTAATGTTATTGCTCTTGGCAATTTGCATCAACTGGGCAGTAACTTCCCGAATTTGAGAAACACTACCGATTGCTGAACTGACGTCCGTTGCCTGCATTGTTTGGACAGAGTCAATCACTACGTATTCGGGCTTGAGGTCACGGATCGTTTCCTTAATACTATCCATATTGGTTTCCGGGTAAACGTAAAATTCATCCCCGGACACGCCGAGGCGTTCTGCCCGCATCTTAATCTGGGTGCCGCTTTCCTCTCCTGAAACATACAGGACCCGGTGGTGTTCGTCACTGAGCTGGCCGGAAACCTGAAGAAGGAGGGTTGATTTCCCGATACCGGGATCCCCACCAATCAGGATTAGGGAGCCAGGAACGATCCCACCACCGAGAACCCGGTTCAGCTCATTGAGCTTGGTCTTAACCCGGGGCGTTTCCTTACTATTAATTTCACTAATTTTTTGCGGCTTAGCAACCAACCCGGTCAGGGTCGTCGTTGCCCGCGTCGGCGCGGCCTTGCTTTCTGATTGAACTTGTTCTTCTACCAACGAGTTCCATTCCCCGCAGTTGGGGCACCGACCAAGGTAACGGCGGGAGCTATAACCGCAATTTTGACACACGTACTGTGTCCGTACCTTTGCCATTCCTTATTTCTCCTTACTTTTTCGTTGAACCAAAGCCACCAGTTCGCTGGGCCTGGGGGGCTGTTTCTTCATCGGCAAGCAGGTAGGGCAGGAAAATTCCCTGGCCAATCCGTTCGCCCTTCTTGATGTGGTAATCTTTCAAGCCAAAGTTAATTAATTGGAAGAAAATTTCTCCCTCGTTGCTCTCGTTGTCATAGTAGTCGGCATCAACAATCCCAATCCCGTTAGGCAGGATTAGCCGCCGCTTGAGGGGACCACTCGACCGGTTGGCTAACAGGAGGAACTCGTCCTTGCCCATGTAGGCCTTGATGCCCGTTGGGACCAGGTATGGTTTCAGGCACTTATCCGCCGCCTGAAAATCAGCGTCGCCCAGCTGCTTTTGCTGGTGAAGGGTCCACAGTGCTTTGAGAAAATTCCCCTTCCAAATTGAGGGTAAGGTAAAATCTTCTGAGGCAGCAAAATCATACCCTGCGGCCTGAGCTGTCTGCCGCTGGGGGAGGGTTAGCCCCTGGTCCTTCTTGGCTGTGACAATTTTAAATCCACGTTTCACTTTCATTCACCTCGTTAACGTAATCAGTGCTTTTAATATTATAGGATAGATTAAAAGTGAATGGTATTGCTTAGCTTGACTTTTCAGCTGACTTTATTGAAAATTAAAGTTGATTGGATGTGATTAAGATGCAATTTCAAGTTGAAGATCACCGGATTGTTGCCAGTGACCCTGGTCAGCCGTTGATTGGCGAAATCAGTTTCCCCGCCGTCAGCGACGACCGGGTCGTGGTGGAACGGGTATTTGTCCACCCTGATTACCAGGGCCAGGGCATCGCTGCCCAGCTGGTTCAACACTTTGTGGACTACGCCAAGGAGCAGCACTGGACCGTCAAATTGATGTGTCCTTACGCTAAGGCCCAGTTTAAGCAGCATCCGGAATACCAAGAACTGCTATTGCCAAAAGATCGGATCAATCTCAACTAGGAGGATGAAAATGAATCAAGACGAATTAAAAGCACAAACGGGACGGGAATCCGTCAAGTACATTAAGTCCGGCATGATCGTCGGCCTGGGAACAGGCTCCACCGTTCGCTACATGGTCGATGAACTCGGCAAGCAGGTCCAGGAAGGCAAGCTCACCGACATCATCGGGGTTACGACTTCCACCCGGACAGCTAAGCAGGCCCGTGATCTGGGAATTACCATCAAGGATATTGACGACGTTGACCACATCGACCTATGCATCGACGGGGCCGACGAGGTCAGCGACGACTTCCAGGGAATCAAGGGTGGCGGTGGCGCCCTCCTCTGGGAAAAGATCGTTGCCAATGCCTCCAACAAGATCATTTGGATCGTTGACGAAAGCAAGCTGGTCCACAAGCTCGGCAAGTTCCCGTTGCCAGTCGAAGTCATCCCCTTTGGCGCCCAACTGGTCTTCAACCGGCTGGAAAAGAAGGGCTACAAGCCAAGCTGGCGGATGGACGGTGACCACAAGTTCCTGACCGACGAGAAGAATTACATCATCGACCTCCACCTGGAAGAAATTGACCACCCGGTAGAACTGGCCGACGAACTGATCCACATGGTCGGGCTCGTCGAAACCGGTCTCTTCCTCAACCGGGTCAACGACGTCATCGTCGGCACCCAGGATGGTCCGAAAGTTTTGCACGCCCGGTAACGGATATTTAGATAAGGTTGGGAATTAACCCAACCTTTTAATATTTTAAAGCTAGTAATGCCTCAACGCAGTAGCTGGCTGGTAGTTCAAACGCTGACAAATCAGTATTTGAGCTACCCCAAATAGGATTGCTGCGCGGCGTAGCCATCCTTGCGGGGGGTGGGACTACGAACTAGACAAGCTAGTTCTGTCCCACTCCCTGTTCGTTTTGTTTTATAATAAAGTTTAAGTAATGCTAAGGAGGATTTTTAATGAGTTTTTCCATTTCTAACGAAGACATCGCTAATTTCCGGGCCGACTACAACAGCCGGCGTGATAGTCGCGTCTTAGAGCGCACCGTTACCAAGAACGGGGTCCGCAACGCCAGCTTTGATTGGCATTCCATTGCCGACGATACCCCGCACTTTTCGATTGACCTCAAGACGGGAGACGTGGCCGACCAAAAGCAATCCGGCCGCTGCTGGATGTTTGCCGCACTTAACACCATGCGCCACGAAATGCAGCAAAAGTTCAACCTGCCTGACAACTTTGAGCTTTCCCAGGCCTACCAATTCTTCTGGGACAAATTTGAAAAGGCCAACTACTTCTACGAAAACGTTATTCGGACGGCCAACAAGCCCACTGATAGCCGGAAGGTAGCCTGGCTGATGGCTGCACCGCAAAGCGACGGCGGACAATGGGATATGCTCTGTGCCCTGATCAGCAAGTACGGGGTGATGCCCAAGGCCGCCATGCCAGAATCATTCAACTCCAGCAACTCCCGGGGAATCAACGACGTCTTAAACAACAAGCTCCGCCACGACGCCGTCATCTTGCGGGGGATGATCAACAACGACCACGCCAGCGAAGACGAATTAAACGCCACCCGGCAGAAGATGCTCAACGAGGTCTACCGGATGCTGGCCTACACCTTTGGCGAACCAGTCCAACACTTTGACTTCGAATACCGGACCAAGAAGAATAACGAATACCACCGCGACGCCAACATCACGCCGCAGGAATTCTTTAAGAAGTACGTCGGCTGGAACTTGGACGACTACGTATCAATCATCCAGGCCCCAACCGCGGACAAGAAGTACCACCAGACCTACACCATTGATATGCTGGGAAACGTGGTCGGTGGCCGCCAGATCAAGCACCTCAACCTGCCAATGGAAGAATTCAAGCAACTGGCAATTGACCAGTTAAAGGCCGGTGAAAGCGTTTGGTTCGGTTCCGATGTCGTTAAGTACTCCGAAACCAAGCTCGGAATCATGGCCCTCAACACCTACAAGTACGACGAACTCTTCGACGTGGACCTCGACATGACCAAGGCGGAAATGCTTGATTACGGTCAGAGCATGATGGACCACGCAATGGTCTTGACCGGGGTTGACATTGTGGACGGCAAGCCAACCAAGTGGAAGGTCGAAAACTCCTGGGGCAACAAGGTCGGTCACAAGGGCTACTTCGTTATGAGTGACGAGTGGATGGACCAGTACTGCTTCCAGGTTGTCATCAACAAGAAGTACCTGTCTGACAAGCTGTTGAAGGAACAGGCTCAAGACCCAATCGTCCTCAAGCCATGGGACCCAATGGTAACGTTGGCCTAAGAGAATAAATTTAATAGATAGCAAAAGGTCGTAACTGGACGAAATTTCGTCCGGTTGCGACCTTTTTTACTTACTTCACTTTTTTATCCAAGAATTCCAGGACGGTCTGGTAGACTCGCTCGCTCCAGAAGTCCCTTTCGTGGTTGGCACCCTTTACCCGGTAAGCAGCGACATCATAGCCGTCCGCTTCCAGCTTATCGTACATCTTGACCATCTGCTGGTAAGGGACGACCTTGTCAGCGTCGCCGTGAAAGAGAAGGAATGGCGGGTAGTCCTGTCCCGGCTTGACTTGGTCGAGCGGGCTCATCTCCTTAGCAATTTCCGGCCACTTCTTGCGGTCCATCCCCAGCAAACAGAACTTGAGCAGTTCGCTGCCCGGAACCGCCGCCGTGTAGTCGAAGGTATCGAGCACGTCCATCGGGGCAAAGCAGCTGACGACCGCGTTGACCCGGTCGGACTCGGTCCGATAGAGGTGACCAGCATAACGGGGATCATCACCGGTCAGGCCGACCAGCATTGCCGCGTTGGCACCGGAGGACGTCCCCCAAATTGCTACCCGGTCGGGGTCGATTGCAAACTTAACTGCCCGCCACCGCAGGTAGCGGATGGCCGTCTTAACGTCCTCCAGGAAGGCCGGGAACGGGTAGCCATCGAGGGTATTCCGGTGTTGAACCGTCGCCACGACATAGCCCGCCTTAACAAACTGAACCAGCTGGGGAATCTGTTCCCCCATCTTGCCAACCCGCCAGGAGCTCCCCTGGACAAAAATGATCAGCGGTCGGGGTGCAGGATGGTACTTGAGGGGGAAGCGCTGGGTCCAGGGCTCCAGAATCGCCATTTTAAGCGGTCGCCCATCCACCGCCGCATAAGTAACGTTGTCAATCAGGCGTACCTGTCCCGTCAGCTCTGGATTATTTTCAATCTCATGAATTGCCATCTTATTCATCCTCCGTCGTGATAAAGGTCTTCTTAACTACGTGCAAGTGCTCATCGAACCGGTACCAGATCGGCTTCCCGTTTGGTACTTCAACCTGGTCAATCTCACCGTCTGGAATTTTATCCAGGTATTTAATCAGGGCCCGCAACGAACTCCCGTGGGCTACGATCAGTTGGTTTTTGCCGTCCAGGAGCCGGGGAGCCACCTGGTCTTGCCAAAACGGTAGCAAGCGCCGCTGAGTCATCGCCAGGCTTTCGCTCAACGGCATCTGTACCCCGAGCCGGTCATAACGGCGGTCATGCTGGTGGTGAGCCAGTTTCGGCGGTACTTCGGTATAACCCCGTCGCCAGCGGTGCAGCTGGTCAGCACCGACTTCCGCCTTCACAACAGCTTTATTACGCCCGGACAAGGCGCCATAGTGGCGTTCGTTCAAGCGCCAGGTCTTGTGGACCGGAATATATAACTGGTCAATTTCACCCAAAATAATATTAGTCGTGACAATCGCCCGGGCCATGTAGGACGTGTTGGCATCGGCGAATTGAATGCCGGTCCGCTTGAGTGCCTTGCCGACCGCGACGCCCTGCTCAATTCCCTTCGGTGTCAGCGGGACATCCGTCCAACCGGTGAAAATGTTATCCCGGTTGGCCTGGCTCTGACCATGACGAACGATTACTAAGTCTACCATCTTCATTCTCGCACTCCCTTTACCCTTTCAATAATAGCGTACTTTCGTTGCCTTTACCAAGAAATCCTACAGGAAGGTCTTGATGATTACCATTAGGATTGGAATCACAATCACGCTCAGAACCGTCGTTTCCGTCACCATGATGGCGGCGTAGCTATCGTCAGCGTGGTAGAGTTTCGAAACAACCGGGGCGTTAGTCATTACTGGCATCGCAGCCTGGAGAATAAAGACCTGCTTCATCAGCGGCGACATTGAACTCGGCAATACCAACAGGGCCATCAGCGCGGGTGCAAAGAGGAAACGGCCCAATAAAATTCCCCAGGCGTCCCGGGAAAGCCGCATCCGGCTGAGGCCAGCGTTGGAAATCGCAATCCCGATAAAGATCATCGACATCGGAATCGTCAGGGCGCCGATGTAGGAGAGGTCACTCATGATAAACTTCGGCAGGCTGACGTGGAGCATTACTAAAATGACCCCCAGAATAAAGCCCAGCAGTGGCGGCGAAAAAATCTTCTTGAGGGCCGTGAGTGGGTCGATCTTGGCCTCGTGCAAACCGTCTCTTTGAATCAGCCAGACACCCAGTGTCCAGAAAAAGGTCGTGTTCGCCATGTAGTAAACGAGAACGTACGGGATCGATGAGTTGCCGAATAGGGCAAGGTTGATGGGCAGGCCGATAAAGACGGTATTGGAATTAAAAAACATCGACGAAAAGAGACCAATGTGGGCGCGCTTGATGCCAATTGCTCGTGCCACCGCAAAGGAAAGGGCAAAGAGAATCAGCATGGAAATCACCGGATAGCGAAGGTCCGGTAGCAGGGTCTTCAACTGCCCCGCCGAAAAGTCGTGCATGATCGTGGTCACCATGTAGCACGGAAGCGAGATTTGGGTGACGAGCCGGGAAATAATTCTGGGCGATTGTTCGTTAAACCAGCCGCGCTCGTTCAGCACGAAGCCGACGACGACCATTATTAGGATAATCAGGACACCGGAGACGGCGGACAGGAAGATGGAGATCATTTTTTCATCTGCTTTCACTCATAAGATACCGTTATTGTACACCCCGAAAGCGATTCCACGTTGGCGGATTTTGCGACAATTTGGGTAAAACGGTTCAAATTCATTCAGCAGCCTAATACTAATTAGCTTATAATAGTAATAATTGTGTTAACTACTAAAGTAAAATGTGAGATGGATAATGAAAGTAAAATGCAAAAAGGTGCTTAATTGGGCCCTGCCTTACCTGGCAATTGCCACGATGATCTACATCATTATGTACCCCCAGCTGATTTCTCACGGGGTTATTCTCGGTACTGACTCAATTTTCCACTTCAACCGTTTCTACGATACTGCCAAGCAAATTCAGCAGGGCAGCTGGAGTTATTTTCAAAGTAATTTTTCCTTCCAGCAAAGTGGCCGGGTAATCAATGCCGTCTATGGTCCCCTCTTTGCCTACCTTAACGGGATCCTCCTCGGCCTGCTGGGCACCTGGTTCCGCTACCAGGTCATCTCTAGCTTCCTCGTCTATTTCATCGGTGGCGTGGGCATGTACCAGCTGGCAATCAAGGTCAAGGCCAGTCGGCGGATTGCCCTCCTTGTCAGCATGATTTTTCTCTGCCTCGGTTGGCTACCCCGCTGGGAACTAGCGCAGAACATGAATGCCTGGGGGGCGGCGCTTGCACCATACATGATCATGCTGGGCATCACCATGCTCCAGGATCAAGCACGCCCTGTCCACTGGCTGCCACTAATGAGCCTGATGACCATTATTGTTCAGATTCACCTCCTCAGTTCGCTTTTCTTCACGCTCACCCTCGTGCCCTTCTTCGTGATTGGACTAATCCGAACGAACCACCGGGGACAGATGCTGGTGGCGACCCTCAAGGCGATCGCGGGGACGATTGTCCTGACCGCCAACGTCTGGGGCGCCCTGCTGATGCTCAACCTCCACAACCACATTGCCAAGCCAGCGCCGTTTGACATGGTTGATAACGCCCTGAAGGCCTCCCGCTTTTCAAGCACCCGGGACTACCTGATCTATTTTTGCTGGCTTCTCTTCCTGCTCCAGCTACTGTACGTCCTCGCGACTTTCCGCAAGTCACTCGTCAACACCACGGTTACTATCATGGGGGCCGTAATCCTCTTCATCAGCTCGGTCTGGTTCCCCTGGTCGATGGTCCAGCACGCGCTGCCAGGCTTACAGACCACCCTGCAGTTTCCCAACCGTCTGACGGTAATCGCCTATCCTCTGCTGCTGACGGGAGTCGCATGTAGCTGCCAGCAGCTCGTGATGGCGCCTAAAGCTGATAAACTCCGGCTCCGGGTCATCACGGGGCTGCTCCTCTTCGCCCTCTTCCAAGTGGCAATTCCCACCACCACCAGCGTGTTCCAACGCACCGCCATTTATGAGTCGGACGAAGTCTTGAATACTTCATCCGCCCTTGCCTGGGTAACGCCAAACACAAAGAGCATTCGGCGTGCGGTTCATAATGACTACCCCGGGCAGCTCCTCCTCCGAGTGGAAAAGCGGGCCCCAGACTACCTGCCAATTCCAGAAAAATACCTGCATAAAAAATACGTGCGGTCTTACGCCTACCAGGACCAGATTATCGGCCATTCGAAGGAGTTCAAGCACACGGTCCTGCCGGGCGGCCGGCTCCAACTGACTTGGCGGGCCAACCATGCTGGACCCGTACGCTTACCAATCGTGACTTACCAAGAATCCCGTTTAGTGGTCAACGGGCACCAGTTGCACCACTACTCGCGCTCATGCGTCGGAGCGCCGACCGTTGACCAGCGAAAAGGACGCAACACGGCAGTGCTCAGCTTCCACCAGGCGGGATGGTTTACCGTCCTCCTGGTCGTTTCCCTGACCGGCTTAACCGTCCTGAGTTTCTACGGCTTGTACAAACTGATTCGCTGGGTACCGCAAAAGTACCAGGAAATCATTAACCAGTAGCTAAACAGCAAAGGGGCTGTGACATAAGTCCTACTACTTTAATAAAAAACGAACAGCGCAGTACACAAATGGGCTCCAGTGCTCGGCAAAACCGAACCCTGGGGCTCATCTATTCTTTGAGTGGGTTAACGAGAACTAATTCTGTTCCGCTCCCTTTCGTTTAGCCTGATTATCACGCATTGCTGACCGCATTGGGTAGGTCAGGTGGATCGTGCTTGGAACGACCAGTGGAATGATAATTACCAGGATAATCAACCCGATAATTACCGCCATCGCCACCTCAATTAGGGTTGGAATCCCCGATGGAATCAATGAAGCAAAGGTCCCACTCAGGATAACCGCGGCCGAAATGACCACCGTTCCGATTGCCGACGCGGCCATTACGATCCGCTCCGTCGGCAGGTGGTGCTGGTTGTCAGTATTCCGGTAACGCATGATGAGGAAGATGCTGTAATCGACACCGAGGGCGATCAGCATGATAAAGCTGAAGAACGGCGTGTTCCAAGTCAGCATCGGCCGTCCGAGAATCAACCGGGTCAGTAAGTGGGTAATCGATAGCGAAGCCATGTAGGCCGTCACCAGGGTCCCCAGCACGTAAACCGGTTGGAGGAGTGACCTGGTAACGTAAACCAATGCTAAGCCAATCCCCACAATCATAATAATGGCGGTCCGCATAAAGTCGCCACCGGCAACCGTCTTGGTATCGTTGATCTTGGAACTCTGACCACCAACGACCACCGTCGCGTGCCCCAGGGCAGTCCCCTTTAGCGAGTACTTGCTAATCTTGGTCAGACCGTTGACTGCGGTAGTTGCCCGACTAGCACTCGGGTTTGAGTTCAGGATTACCATCAGCTTAGCGGTTTTCTTGTCAGCGGACAGGTAATTATTAACTGACTGCTGGAATTCCGCGTTTTTAAGCTGGTTATTCGGAATGTAAAAGCTATCCGCCGCGGCCGACTTTTGCAGGCCGCTGAGGTAGTCACCGCCAGCTTGCAGGCCCGACGACATCTGACCCATTCCGGCCATCATCGCCTGTTCTGACGCGGCTCCACTAGCGCTGCCGGTCGCCGCAGCCTGCATTGCCGCTTGACCAGTCAAACCCGCGGACAACTGGGACAGACTGCTCTGGGCTGCACCAAGCTGGCCGGTCAGCTGCTGGAGCTGGTTGTTGACATACAGCTGACGAACCTTCGAGCCTGCTGGCTGGGTCACGGACGTTACCGTCTTCACGTCAGCACTATCCTTGAGCTGGTTCGTCAGGCGATCAATTAGCAGCAGGTTCTTTTCGTTATCAAGCCGGTGGTTAGACTTGATATAAACCGTCACCGGTTCGGCAGTCCCCTTAGAAAAGTGGTCTTCCACCACGTTAAAGCCCTTTTTAGACGGAGTAGAATTGCTGATTTCATCAGCGTCGTTGTAGTTCAGCTGGTTACGATTGACCAAGCCAATGGGAAGGAGGATAGCGAACACCAGAATCAACGTGATTACTGGGTGGTGAACGGAATTATTGGCCATTCGCTGCCAAATCTTACTGCTCGATTCACCGGTAAACCGCTTATCCGGCCAGAACATCTTCTTGCCGAGCACCGCCATAAAGAACGGGTTCAGCGTGAGAAGGACAATCAAGAGGACCGCGACCCCAATCGCGACCCCAACGGCCGACTGGTACACCGAAAACCGGGCCAGGCCCAGCGAGGTAAACCCAATCAGGAGGGACGAACCGGAGTATAAGATCGTCCGGCCAGCCTTTTCCTGGGCATCCTTCGTCGCGGCCCACTTCTCCATCCCCTTACCAAGGTTTTCCTTAAACTGGTTGTAAAGGAGGATGTCGTAGTCGGTCCCAATCCCAAACAAGACAATGATCATAAAGACCTGTGTAAAGTTGGAAAAGGGGAAGTTAAACTTATCAACCAGGTTAGTAACGATACTAAACGAGGTCATGAAGGAAACCCCGACCATCAGCAGCGAAATCAGCGGGGTAATTGGGGAGCGGAAGACGATCAGGAGCACAATAAAGATAAAGATTATTGAGATTACTTCCGTCTTCTTGATCCCCTGCTGCACGGCACCGGAGAAGTCATCGTTCAAGATGTCGGCACCGGTAATGTACGTCTTTAAGCCAGTGGTCTTCACCGCCGTGGACAGCTGCCGGTTAATTTTTTGCAGGGTCCCGTGCTTTTTACTGATGTTTAACTGAACCAGTTGGGTTGTCTGGTCCTTAGAGATTAATTGTTTCCGGGTGGCGGCATTATCGTTGGGGCCCATCACGGCCTTAATTCCGTATTCGTCCTGGTGCTTTCGCAAACGGTCGACCGTTTCCTGGACATTTTGCCGGTCAGCGGCCGACATCTTCTGGTTGCCGTTGCTAAAGACCGCCACGACCTGGTAGGTGTTATTAACGTGGTGTCCCCAGTGCTGTTGTTCAATTGTCTGTGCAATTTGACTCTGGGTGCTGTTAGGCAGAGTAATCTGTGAGTGTTCCCGCGTTAGCTGGTTGACGTTTGGCAGCGCCACCAGGGAGATCACTAGGATGACTACCCAGGCAAGCAGGGCAAAAAAGTGATTATGGATTAATTTTTTCAAACCTCTTGCGACTTCCTTTCTCTTTTATGCCAATATTGTTGATTATAGTTCGCCAAAAGGTGTAGCTTCAAGCAACTATTTGACGGAAGTGTCCACTGCTGCTACGGTAAGCGCTTTGTTATCCAAAGAATCTGCTGGCCCCACGGCTGTTAGCTGACCGGAAGGCGAATCACCGTTTTGAGATTTTCCGCCTTCGTGCGCCGCGGGTCGGAGAGGTAGATTTCATGGTGGTGCCGCTGGTCAGAGTAGTCCGGCTGCAGGTTATTTTGCTCGATAAACTGCTGGAGCTTGCTGACCGTCGCGGGCTCATCATCAAACGGCCCCCGGTGCAGCGCCTGGACGCACTTTCCCTCCGTAAGGACTTGCAGGTTGACCCGGGAAAAGTCAAGTCCCTTCTTGGCCGTGGCTTCCTTGGCTGCCCAGTCAAAGACTGCCGGGGTCACGTAATCAGGAACCCGGAGGCAGGAAATGAACGCCAGCTTTTCCTTCTGCTCGTAGTCCATCCCGTTAATCCCTTCTTGCCACCAAAAGCCCTCCAGCGGCGGAACAACAAAATCAAAGTACCCCGCCGGTTGAACGGGTCCCTTCTTGCTCATTTTAATAGTATACGCAAGCCCGTACAGCAGCTGAATCGACTGTTGGTATTCGCTTCCCGGCTGGTTGGGGTCCCCATGCCCCCGGACAGTCAAAAAGGTCATTGCCGGGACGTCCACCACGACCGGCTGCTCACCAGGGCGGTATAAGGTTCGTTGTTCCTTCTTAAAATCATAAGCCATTGAAAAAGCCTCTTTCTATAAGTCCAAAATAGTGACCTCATTCCCCCAGCGTTTCAGCAACGCCATGAGAGCGGGAAGTGCTAAGATAACTGTCTGCCGGTTGGTATTGGGGTGGCAGCCGATGAGCCGTTCCTGTTCAGCAATCGTCTGGTCCATCACCACCCGTACATCATGGTTTGGGTTATTGATAAGGTTTAGCGGTGAGACCGCCCCGGGAGTAATTCCTAACCGTTCCCGGAGCTGTTCTGCCGTCGCAAACTGCAACCGTGCACTGTGGAGCTGCTTTCGAAGTGCCCGTAGGTCTAAACGCTTCTTTTCGTCTACGATTACCAGGTAAAATTCCTGCCTGGCCCGCAAGAAGAGATTTTTCGTGCGGGCAAACTGGTGACCCTGCACGTACCGGTCCGCTTCCTGAGCAGTATACACTGGGGGATGGTTGAGCAGCTGATACTGAACCCCTGCCCGCCGCAATTCTTCGATTACTGGGTTAGTCATTTATAAATCTCCTCCTGGGATTGGCACATTTATTGCGTTATTCTACCGTTGGCTAACGATATTATAAATAATTATTACGCAATAAGCCAGCAACTCATCCCTCCTCCTTCCCTATCACCGCTAATTAATTGCAATTCAATTACTTTCTTTATATCATATAAATAAATAGTGAGTTAACTTTGTGAAAGGAGTGTCAGTTATGGATAGATTTACCTCAGACCGGCGGCCAGTCGCCGATATTAGTGGGTTGAATAGATTCTTAACCAAGATGTATGGCTTAATGACGTTTGCGGTATTAATTTCTGCTCTAACTGCCTGGCTGGTTGCTAACGTATTTGCCAACCAGTTCACTGCTTTCTTGACCAATAACCGGTGGGGAATTTGGCTAATCATCCTCCTCCCCATCTTCCTCACCTTTGGAATCAGCTTTAACGCTACCAGGAGCCCCGGTGTGAGCTTCGTCCTGCTAATCATTACCGCGATTATTTATGGGATCACCTTTGCCTTTATTGCTGGCTCATATACTGGTGCCGATATTGCGACCGCCTTCGTTTCCTCCGCGGGAATTTTTCTCACGATGGCCCTGATTGGTACTTTTTCTCACCGTGATTTTTCACGGTTAGGTTCATACGCGACGGCCGCTCTGGTTGGACTGATTATTGCCATGCTAGTGAACCTCTTTCTCCATAGCCCCGCGGTCAACTACGTCCTTTCCGTTATTGCTGTCATTATCTTCACCATTCTAACCGCCTGGGATGCCCAACGAATGAAAAGCATTTATACCGGCTACGGGGATGAACTCTCCGTCAATGGACTGGCAGTCCTGGGGGCCTTACAGTTATACCTTGACTTTATCAACCTCTTCGTCAGCCTGCTTGACATTTTTGGTTCGGGTGACGAACGCTAAACAGTATTTAGTAGATTAAGTAATATCAAGGGACCAGTCAGATTGACACTGCATTCAATCTGATTGGTCCCTTAAATGTTATATGGATTAACCAGCAGTGACTAAGCAGGCTCCTGGCGGAGAATTTCCCAGGAAATAAAACACTAGCTAGTCTTGACGACGGATTATACTTCCCGCTTCCAACACGAATGCCGGCAGACAGGATAGTTTATTTTTGCCCCAATTTAATTAGCTCGTCGATATCGTGACATTTGGCAAGCGCGGCCCGATACTGTTCTTGAATATCGGGTGCCACCCGCTCACCTTCGTCAGTCTCAACCGTGTGGATCCTCTCCGTCCCAGCTTCTACGGCGGTCTTAAAATACCACATCTTATAGTGGAGGAAGGCGAGTTGTTCCTGTAATTCCGCAATCTGCTTGGTTACCGCCGCTTCTTCTTTTGCTAGGAGGTCATAGCGAGCATCCAGGGTAACGTCCCCGGCCATACAGAGTTCGATGAAATGGCGGATTTCACTAATAGTCATCCCACACTTCTTCATACATTCAATAACTTCCAGGAAGTTCAGGTCATTGTCCTTGAAACTACGCCGCCCGGCTTCATCCCGGTCGACAAACGGCAGTAACCCCTTCTTATCGTAAAAGCGGAGGGTCGACGTCGGCACAGCTAACTTTTCTGCAACCTGACCAATTGAATAGCGCATTTAAAAATCCCCTTTCCCTGTTGACTTAAACTATAGTTTAACTCGTATCATAACATATGAAATTCGAAACTAAAGAGTTGAAAGGAAGAGTTTAATGATGAAAAAGACATGGTTAGTAACTGGAACCCACACCGGATTTGGTAAGGAGTTAGCAACCCAGTTGGCCCAACGCGACGACGTTAACCTAGTCGCCACTTCCCGGAAATTCGGCCAACTAGACTACCTCGACCAATACAACCACGGCCAGATTGCCAAGGTCATCTTAGACGTCACCAACCACGAACAAGTTGTGAATGCGGTTAAGGACGTCGTAACCGCATTCGGCACGGTTGACGTATTGGTCAACAACGCTGGTCTCGGCTACTTTGGAACCTTTGAGGAATCCAACCTCGCTGACGCTAGGTACATGTTTGACGTCAACGTTTGGGGATTAGTAGATATTACCCGGGAAATATTGCCGATTATGCGCAAGCAAAAGTCTGGCGTAATCGTCAATTTTTCTTCCATCGGCGGCCAGTATTCATTTCCAACCCTTGCCTTCTACCACGGAACTAAGTATGCCGTAGAAGGGATTACCGAATCAATTGCCAAGGAAGTTAAGGACCTCGGGATCAAGACGATGCTGGTTGAACCGAGCGGTTTCCGGACTGACTGGGCTGGCCGTTCCTCTAACAAGACGATGCCAACCCACGAGGACTACAACCAGTTCGGTGACTTCATTAAGCAGATGGCTGACGGCGCCCACCACGAACCCGGTGACCCGGTTAAGGCGGCCGCAATCATCATCGACCAGGCACAAAATCATCTGGATAATTTACCGGCCCGGCTGCCACTAGGGAAGATTTCATCCGACCTGGCAATCGAAAAGTACACGGAAACTTTGCAAAACTTCAAGAACTTACGTGACCTTTCCTTGTCTGCGGATTTTCCAGAAGAAAAGTGATTAATCAGTAAGGAGTGGACTTAAAATGGCAAAAAGCGAATTGCAAAAATTAGAAGACGGCGAATGGTATAAGTTCAATGACCCCGCAGTGGCCGGTCGAAAGATCAACTCGGCGGCGCTTTGTCAGGAGTTTAATGCCATTCCCGAGAACGAACCGGAAAAGCAGGAAGCGAAAGCCCGGGAAATCTTTGGCTCGGCCGGGAAGAACCTGGTGGTCCACAGCCAGCTCAACGTGGATTACGGCAAGAACATCCATGTCGGCGACAACTTCCTGGCTAATTATAACCTGACCGTCCTCGACATTGCCCCGGTTAACATTGGCAATAACGTCTGGATTGGACCGAATACGGATATTTACACCGTCAACCACCCGCTGACGGCGAAGGGCCAGCAGGAGCGGTTGGCAATCGGCAAGCCGGTCACCATCGGCAACGATGTCTGGATTGGTGGTCACAGTACCATCTGCCCTGGAGTAACGATTGGTGACGGGGCCGTGATTGCTGCCGGCTCGGTGGTTACCAAGGATGTCCCAGCGAATGTCGTCGTGGGCGGTGGTCCGGCGAAGGTCATTAAACGGATTGACCAGGATTGAGCTTTCCTAGCATCTAAAACATACAAGTGGAACAATGCGAAGTCAATTTAAAGGGAGAAAAAACACCAAAAATCGGCTGACGAGCTGATTTTTGGTGTTTATCTTTCGACGCGAAACTAGCCCTATTTGGTGTTGGCCAAATGCTAATTTATCAGCGTTTGACCAACACCCAGCTCCTGCGCTATTGAATTTTACAATGCTAGCAAATTTTCTCAATAATGCGCTCAACATCGTGGCTAAAGGAGCTCTTCTGCAATTTGCTGCTAATAAAGTAAACCGTAGCCTGCTCATTTGCGACTGTAAAAGCAAGTCTGGCGGAACCAATTTTCCCTAGATTGAGACGAAATTCATATACCGGGCAGCCATTGACCCGGTGCCTGCTGGCGAGCTTAACCTTGCTCATCCCCGTCAGTCGTTCCTGGTCGATTGCGGCCGTTATCCGGCTTTTAATTAAGTCAGTTTGCTGAACATGCTTTTTGAAAAAGTTTTTACAGCCCGCCTGATAAAAATTAACTTCCATTTAACTTGCTCCCCTTAGTAATTCATAACTGTTCGTGGCTGATATAGAGCTGGTGGCTGCGCGGAAATTCCCGTTTAAAGGCAGCCATCAGTTGGTGTTTGGCAACACTGGTGGGATACGTTACTGTTTGGTCGACGTAGCCCTGCTCAGTAAGGGTCAGTTGACCGTTCGTCCTGGTAATCGTCAGGGAACGGTCCTTTTTATTTGTGAGTAAGGTAACTCGCTGATTGGTTTTTACTTTTACAAGCCGTTTCAGCTCTGTCTGGGCCTGTTTAACCGGAATTTGCCGCATCTAAAATCACCGCTTTTTGAATAGCATATACCTTTTTTGCGGAGCTGAACGAAAAATTTGAATTTTACACATAGCAGCTAAGACGAAAAGCTACACGCTCCGCCCACCAGCGGTTGCTGAAAAAGCAACGTTACCAACAGCGCGTTCAAAAACATCGCAATAAGCATCGTGGACACTAAATAAAGGAAGTATAATTATTGCAAAGATAGTTATACTTCCTTTAACTATTTCAACTCACTAAGGGAGGGGACCTCCATGGAGAATCAGCAAAGTAGTTTGTTGCAGAGTTTTGGTCAGCCGCAAAAAGCAGTAATCTGGTTTGGAAATCCTTATATGCCCTGGCACGACAGCCAGATTCCTGGTGGCAAGTGGGGACAGGAATTGACGATTAATATCGACGGCAGCTGCACTTCTCGGTCACTGGTCTTTAACGATTACCAGCGCCGGCCGATTGCTGGACAACCCACTGGGTATTTTCAGGTTGCGCCCGCGAAGGCCGCATCTTTCTTAAAACGCATTTTGGTATTGCTCAATTACTTTGGCAGCCGCTCGGACGGTAGCAATCCTAGTTCCACGCTTTCTACCACCATCTGGAGTGGTGACGGTGACTCCTGGACTTTTAATGATTACCCAACCGATGAGCCGGTAATCAACCAGCTAGCAATGGAAATCCGTGATTGCTTAAACCGCGCCGACTTGATGGCTCTCGACGGTAATGGCCGCGAGGACTTCATTGAAGAATTCGTGGTCAACTATGAGGAAGACGACGGGTACCAGGAACAGCTAGTGCTAACGCGCGTGCCTAATGCGGTGACTTACCGCCGCCAATTTGCCGACGGACCGGTAGTCACCACGACCTTCCAGTGGCCCGAAAGTGAGCTGCCGTTGCTTGACCGTCTTAATCCGGTTGATTTTACGGCTACTATTCCGGGTATCCCGGCCAATGCAGCGGAGGATAATGGGCAACTGGGGCATTTTAACTGCCTGATTAAGCGGCGAATATTACCGGCTGTTAGGTTTAGCGGGGACTACGAGCGCTATTGTCTCCCTGCGCCTTGGGCTGATTTGATGCATACGATTGACGAGCTGCTGGATATTCCAACTACTGGTGCCCTGTTAAATAGCAATTATTACACGCGGAGGCGGCGCTGCCTGGATGAGGTGATTTACATCGGCGTTAAGTTCTTCGAGGACGGCCGTGAGTATAACTACTTGACTGATGATGACACGATCCGACCAGGGGATAGTGTCCTAGTGCCAGTCGGCGAGGGTGATAGCGAACAAGAACTGACGGTCACGAGTAAGCATTATTATAAACGCAGCGAGGTTCCCTACCCCCTGGATAAAGTTAAACGGGTAATTAAGAAGGTTGACGAAGAAGAGAAGCAGTGACACAAATAAGACACCTGATACTCAACCTAATAAAGCTGAATGTCAGGTGTTTTTAATATGGGGGATTGTAGGTGTTCACACTTAATAACGATTCATGAAACTTTTAAAATTTATAGCGCTAGTTTCTTCCACTTTCTGATTTTAGTTCGAAAAGTTCCAAAAGGCGCAACAGTATTTACATGAATAAACTTATATACCTCCCAAACCGCTGTTTTAGTTGCTTCATCGGCCCACTTTCGCATATGAGGCTTAAATAATTCTTCCTCGCTCAGTGAGTCGATCATTGCATAGATAGAATTAATATTTTCATTTAATTTTATTTTCAATTCTTGCAGGGATAAATGTGAGTAGGTGTCCGTAAACCACTGATATAGCTCACCCAGTTGATTCCATTTGAATTTATCTGATGGTGTTTTAACCTGGAGACCCATCCGTTCGTCTTCTTCCCATTTGAGGACGAGGGTCGTCCACCCCACTTGATAAGCAAGATTTTCTGCTGGCGTTCTATCAACTTCGGTGACCCGTTTATCCTTCATAGCTTCTGGAATGTTTTCAAATTCAGAAATATATTTTCCGAATGACTTATTAATTTCACTTTTGAGTTCTTCCTTATTTTTGTATTCTCTCAAAAAGGTCACCTCCTGGTCTTCTAATTCCTATTTAAAACAGTGGGGCTCTCTAATATAAATACAGGATTATTATCCCTTATTCAAGAAAAATTGCTGATAATCCTTAATGTAAATATGGGGCTGCTCTTTAAAAAATAGCAAAGCCACTACTACAACGCCTTTTTCTGGCACTGCAATAGTGGCGCAAATTAAGGAAATACGTACTCCTTGATATATCAACGCAACTGAATACTATCAAAGAAAGTACTAATAGTAAATTGCCCCCACAAGTATGGGGAATACGCTTGGATATCCATCTCATTGAATATCGTTTCAGGATCACCCCCATACACATGGGGAATACCAAAAGTTAATGGTTGTATTATACAACATACCGTACGAGAAATGCGATAGCTTAGCCCTACGTATATGGGATCCACCCACATACATGGGGAATACACCTGTAATTGGTTCCGCATAATGATCAGCTTGGGATCACCCCCACATACATGGGGAATACAACTGCCCGCGAACATGATACTTTAAGGGCTTAGGATCACCCCCACGTACATGGGGAATACTTGCGGCAATCGTGTCTGGAATAGTTAGTTTGAGGATCACCCCCACGTACATGGGGAATACTTAGTTTGCTTCAAGTTCTCAATCGTCTTAATGGGATCACCCCCACGTACATGGGGAATACGAGCACTGAAGAAGGCACTTAGTCCCTGCCAGAGGATCACCCCCACGTACATGGGGAATACTCAAAGGGGTCACCGGTATGATTGGGGCTGCAGGGATCACCCCCACGTACATGGGGAATACTTAAGCACTTTGAGAACGCCAAGGTCCTAGGAGGGATCACCCCCACGTACATGGGGAATACACTAAAAGATCCCTGATGGGCCGCGGTTTTTATATTCGAAAGCCGTAAATTTTAATGAGTTTATCAACTAGCTCCATAGTCGCTGTTGCATCCGCTAATGAATTGTGTGGTTGCTCATTTTTAACGCCATACTTGGCTAGGACAGTTGTTAAATGATAATTATCGCAAAACTTATCAGTCGTCTTAACATATGGCAACACATCTACCATCTTATTATTAAACTGAACAATGCCCGTTCTAATAACTGCAGTTTGCAAAAAGCGTTCATCAAAAAGTAAGTTATAACCAACAATTGGCAGGCCCTTCGTAAAGGCCTGCAAGTCTATCAATGCTTCCTTAACTAACACGCCTTCCGCAGCTAAACGCTCATTATTTAATCCAGTCATGCGGGCAATATCCACCGGCACTTTCTTGCCCGATTCCAGCTTTACTAACCGATAAAAAGTTGTCGTGTGCCCAGCTACTCGTTTCACCGCTCCAATTGAAATAATCTGCGCAGAGGATGGATTCAATCCACTTGTTTCCAAATCTAAGCTAACAAAGTCTAATCCCTTAATCTTCGGGTGACTAAATTTTTTAGCCTGATGATACTTATAAGCATTACTAAAACCATGCTTAGTTGTTTGAGTTTGGAACAGGGATTTGACGAGTGGAATTCCATCCGCATCAATCACTTCTTTATCCTTGCGCGTTGTGCGAAACATATAGCCAAGTTCATTATTAGTATTATAGACAAGTGTTGCTTCACCCTGGCCAATATTCTTAACGATCCGTTCCCATAATCGCTCACGAACCCGTGCATTGACATTACCGACGTAAACCCCTGTCTGGATTTGTTGGCACCACTTGGTTAAATCTCCTCGTAAAGCTGCTGGCACTTTCGTTAATGCTATAACAATCAGTTTTGCTCATCCTCACTATCAAACTCATGATACTGAACACCAAACTCTTGCAACCCCTGGCGATCGTCCCACAGGTGCATTGTTTCCGCTGTTACCTCGTCATCAATCTCTAGCAAAAATTTCAAATCTTTCACCATTTGAACCACTAATTTCCCATTAGCAAACGCATCCCGCATTCCCCGACGAGTCCAGTCCGCAATGTCATTATTCCCATGCTTAGCTGTCATCCGAAAAGCTACCGGAATTGAATATTGCGCCTTATACAAATCCGCAAAGTCATAAACGAATGACAGATCGTGCCCAGTGTGGACAAAGCCTAACCCGGGCGAAGCGCCTAAAGCAACGATCACACTACAACACAAGCCATAGAGGGCCTGGTGAGCTGCTGTCAATGCCTTATTAATCGGTGTCGACGCATTAAAATCATCAACTTTGTATTCCCGTTTCTCCCAGGCAACGCCGGTTTTCTTTGACTGCTCCGCATATACCCGACGAACCCGTGCTCCTTCTTTTCCTCGTAACTGTTGCATTGTTAGCTTGGAAACGTCTTCACCGGGAAAACGCATTTGATACATCTTCCGTGCCACCATCACACGTGACCGTCGATTGGAGACCAATTTGGCTTGCTGCTCTAGGAAACGAGCGGAGTGACCTAGGGAGCGGCCATGAGCATACTGCCGAACCCCATGTTCACCGACCCACACTACTGATACTCCAGAATCACCAATTAATTCCATTGCTCGGTGAGTAATATCAACTCCCGGTCCAAGTAGTAAAACACTAACCATTGCTGCCGGAATATAAACAGTTCCCCGTTGGTCTACAACTGTGACCGCACTGTCTTGGCGGTTAAGCCGAGCGTGTTCTAAATATAAAAAGGTAATTCGATCCTGAACGCGGCCTAGCTCGCCTAATTCCGTTTTAGGGGCTCCATAATTACTAACCATTATTACTTCCTCAAGGGGATTACTGTGAGCATCCCCATTCCATACGCTTTTTCGCGGCCAATTCCATGGGTTAACGCATCCTTAAACTTATTTACATCAGTAACACGTAAAACACCCTCAAAAGAGACCCGACTTATTTTTACCTGCCGTTGATGATACAGAACCGGCCAATCTCGACTAATCGGATCAAAGGCATTACTACCATCTGAATTCTTCATAATTTCAAAACCGTTTGCAGCAGCTTTTCGTAGTAGCCAATTTTTTTGTTGATCAACAGTAATGTGGGGGTATACTTTTCCATCAGTCCGGTATGTCGGGTTAGCCGTCAACCGAAACTGCATTACCTCTCCTAACGTAATCTTTTCTAGGAACGGCTGATATTTTTTAACCATTGCGGTCCCAGCAACACCATACCTTAACATTCCTGTCGCCTCTGGCTTATCCTCGCTCACAATGAGCAAATAACGTTTACCATGTAACTGATCAATTCGCCACAAATGGCGACGTCGTTCATGCTGAGCAATTTCACTTGGAAAACAATTCTCAACCCAGTTATGGTAAGCACCTAAATGGCTTAAATCGTTAATTTTACGACGATTCCGATCATCAATTTCTACCCGTGATATATACATAGATCATCCCTCTAGATTTGCCATTATGTCATGGCTGGTATCCTGACCATGATACTGTCTGTTTTCCAATTCGACATCCATACTAATAATTGTCCGATACGAGTGCCATCGGTGATCCTGACTAAAACTACCGACATTATCTTTCACGAACGTTGTTAAATTTGCTTTTGCTAAGTCAGCACCTGCAATTATTTCTGCTATATATTTTGGCTGCCGCTGCTGTCGTTGATACCATTTAGCAGCCTGCCATTCATATTGTCTAAGTACAACTGCAGGGTTCTCCTCATCAAAAACCTGCGTTACCAATAGTCCTGCTGGTACATTCGCCCGCCGCCCTAGAAATAGTTGAAATTTAGGGTGGTGGAGTGCTGTTTCAATCAATTTAATTTGCTGGTCTTCACCCGCGACTGCGACAACAAAAACCGCGTCTTGTAAGTAATCACGGTAGGACAAGCTTCGTTTACCGTTTTTCTGGTTATACTCGATCGTTTGAAAATCAGTTAAGGTCCGTCCTGGCTGGTCAATCCGAACCGCCATTTTTAACTCATTTAACCGTTTGATTCGCAAGTCTCCCCGTCGGTAACCCAGCGCGGCGGCAATTAAACCGATAACTGCGCTTTTAGAGGGGTAGTGATAACTTGTTCGCCGACTAAAAGTTGCTTCGTTACCATACGATTGTAGTGGCCCCGTCAGCTTAATCGTTAAGGTTTTCATCGCTAACCCTCGTTTCAATGACTTCGGTAACCTTACTTACTAAGTCATCAACATCAGTCGCTTTCGTATTGATTTTTGATTCTTTATTCGTCACCACAACACTAGCAAGCGGCGTTTGAACAAATTGCTGGGTATCTTGATATTCTTTTTCTAGCTGCTTCACTGATGGTTGTAAGTAGCCATGACGGGACTGAACCGGTTCTTCAAATGCGGAGACAAGGTTAACTGGCGTATCTTCCCGCACCGTTACCAGAACGTATTGTGGCACCGTCTTATTGGCAAAACTGTTTTGCTTCCCTGTCGGCATGGATAGAACAAAATCCTTCACAAAAAGTTGAAGCCCTTTAACCGCCGTATCGACATCTCCGAGATTGTGAACTAACTCATTGACGTTAACGTTAGCATACCGGTACAGTGTAGCCGAGTCATATTCAATCGTCCCAATCATTGCCGAACCAGATTCATCATCTGCCTTTTCATCATCAACTGCCGTGTAGTAGTCATACTCAGGGACAATTTCATGAGTCGAAATAGCATGGGCAACCTGACAAGCAGCGTCAACGTTTAACGACGGATCATCAGCAACCATGCGGCCAAAAAGCGCCATGTCCAATGAGTGGTTACCCTGGAGGACTTCTTTTACCGCCTTGCTATCCAGCTCCGAGTTTTGGAGAACATATTCAGCTAGTTTTTCAATCTGCCCATGACTCAACATCAACAATGCCTTCGTCTGATTGGTCTTCTTATCAAGTTTAATTTTAGCCTTATTGAAGACCGCAACAGCTTGTTCCATTGCCTCATCTGACGACAGGTTCGAGTCCTGCTTTTGCAATTCATTTGCTAACAACAGCGGGCCCCGCATTGTCCGGATACCGGCTAGCCATTCCGCATCCGCGCTTTGGTCCTTAAACAACATCCTGACTGCGCGTTTCCAGCTTTGCGAAGAAACCCGTGACCGGACTACGCCCCCGTAATATGCTGTTTTCGGTGCACCGGTATCGTCTCGGTTGATGTTTGATGAAGGGACCGATTGTAAAACATTGATATCAACATATAAATTAGGCTTGTTCATAGTTATTCTCCTTTTTCAGCTACTTGCTTTCCCGACTGCCAGTAATATTGCTGCCCCCACTTTAAGCTAACCTCGCGGGCGCTCTCATTACTAAATTGAAGGTAGTAGAAATCTTGCCCAAGTTGAGCAAAGTTTATCACCTCTTGCGATGAGCGACTCTTTAAGATTGAGGTAAGATGGCCAACCGCGTTAATGACACTACCAGGGTTAGTATTCCCGAGAACGTTTTGCACCCGACGATCAATTGCCGCGCGGGTTGTTGGATCTTTACGCAGCTCAGCTAGGGCTTTAAAAAGCGGCTTCCCGCCATGGCCCTTGTCCGCATATCCACAGCTGGCTTGATTCCCCTGCTGGTAAACAGCGTAACAATGTAAGGCTGCAAAAACTGCCCGTTCAGCTGATGTTGGTCGTCCAGTTTTACTTAGGTCATTCTTTGCCAAAGCATCCAATAGTAGTGGCCACACTACCGTTGCTTTTTTGTTCAAGACATCATTGGTATTTCGCAGTGCTGCTAACACCGCCTTGTTTGGGTTACCATTCCCCCAAATTTGATGAATAATTCGGCTTGTAACAGTTTCAATCCGCGCCATTAGCTCTTTCCTCCTTCGATTCCCAGCACCTTGTTGACAGAAGCCCTAAAGATCCGGTAATAGGTAAATATATTGTGCTGGTCACCATCAGCATTTTTTACCCTTCCCCGAATATCCTGCGGAGTTGCTGAGTTTAATAATTCATCAGCCGTTTGCACGGCGACCTGTTTAGCCGTCCGTTTCCAAAGGTTAACTTTCTCATCACGTTCGTCATTATTGGTCAAACCAGCCAACCATTCTCGGAAGGGCCGGTTTAGCCGTTCGTAAAAGCGAGCTGACACTCGATTGGCAAACGCACCATCATCCTTCACACCGCGAAGTTCCATAATGTGATTTGCAAAGTACCAGACAAGTGCACCAACTTTTTCAGTCATTTCAACAGTGTCCTCAATCCGTTTCGGCCACTGAAGGCGTTTTTCCGGGTTGGGATCAAACAAAACATCTGCGTTAATCTGCATTTCATCAGCGAATTCGGCAGCGGGTGATTGGGATGTTGCGTTACCATCGTTAATCAAGCCTACTGTAGTGAGGCGCAAAGCTGTCTCATCTGCAATTGTTTTTTTACTTTGCAATAGATGGAGCCAAGTAACAATTCCTGGTTCGCGCTGACTGTTCTCTGCCTGTTGAACACTTATATACTGACCAAAATTGCGCCACATCGCCTTGCCTAATGAATTCAGCCAACGTAAATTGGGTTGCCACTCCTTGTCCTTTTTGTTAAATTTCCAAATTGTCATCGGTTCCAAAAAGGCTTCGTGATTATCAAGTTTCGGCAAACCCGCACTAAAAATCAACGGCTGCCCATTATCCCACTCAATATGGATCACCCGTGACCAAATTGTGTAAAGCTCAGCTAGATTCCCCGGTACAATCCCCGTGAGCCGGGCTTTAACGTACTCCTCAATTGGGAGCTCCCAAGCTAGCTGCTGGCTAATGGTTTCAATTTCTAAATCAACCCCTTGGGGAACTAACACTAAGTTCAGCATCAGCGTTTCAAAAAGATTATTCCCAGTCGCAAAAACTGGATTAAGGCCGTATAGCCAACCAGGTGAAACAGAAAATTTTTCCTTAGCAACTACTTTGGTCTTATCAGTGACCGCCGTAAAGTTTTGGTAAGTAATCAGCCAACGGGCTAACGCCGCAAGCGAAAGGTCATTTTTATGCGGTGATGTATTAGGCGAGAAAATATCCGGCTTGTTATTACTTTCCGAAATCGTCCGGTTCATCTGCTTAACCGCCACGGTTCCTTTTCCCTTAGCAACAACCTTATTTTTCGGCACCAGTGAATCGTACTGGGCCCGTGTAGCTTGGTAAAAAGGATGCTCTGAGCTTAAAAGGTCAAAGCGGTCAGCGTACTTCTGCAGGTAACGGGTCACAATCTCTGTAAAATGCTGTGCATGGTACAAGCCATTCCAAGTTTGTAGTAAGTCGTCTTTGCCACTATCTTCAAATTCATCTTCATCAAAAGACACCGGTCGCATTGATTGCTCATCAATCGTCAACCATTCATATGGTTTCCCATCAGCATTATAGCGGGAATATACCGTGGTTAAAATCGCTAATAGAAACCGTAATATTGCTAAGTCCTGCGATTTCATCTCGCCAGCAAGCTGCTGATAGTGGGCAGCGTTTGTAAATAATTGTTCTAGTGACACAGTCTGCTCAAGGTTATCTTCATCGATGACCTTGATCCAGGGCTCAGTCACCAAATTAAAACTTTTCTCACTCATTTTCTTCGTCCTTTTCATACTGCAAGCCCAATTGAGGCGAATAACTAAGCCGCCAGCCCAACAGTTCGGCGCTTAAACGTTCATCTAACGGTAAAGCAAGCATCCCCTTTAGCCATCGACTGTCTTGCCAGTTATGATAATACTTTTCCGTCCGCTTCTCTAATTCATCAATTGCCTTCGCAATGTCCGGAGTTATCCGGTTAGGCAGGCGGATTACTTGTTGTGCAATTTCACTTTCGTCAACATCGGTCAAGTTTCTTCCGTCAACTAAGAAATCGCCAACCGGAGTGTGCTTAATCATTACTACCTCCAGCGTCTCCTTAATATCACGGACAGCAGCTTCTGCTGCGGCATCATCATTTGCTATTCCTTGTTGATCTCGATCCAGCCAGCCATAGAGATTCTCGTGCTCTTTAGGGACAGCAATCTGGTAAACTCTTGCTTTCCTTTTAGCTATCTTTTCAGCCTGTTCCGTCTGAGCACTTGCCTCTTCGATCTCAGAAACTTCCTTGTCAGTTACAGGGTCATAAACCGCCTGCACCAATGGTGAAATATCGGCTGGCAACTTGACAGTTTCAGGAAGAAAGTGATCAGTTTTCATCAACCAATACTTTTCGTAAATTGCTTCATTTGCATCGCCGTAATCACCAAAGGCATTAATCCCCAATACATAGGTAGTTGGCGTTGCTAGGCCGGTTGGTCGGTGAATGTCATGACGGTGTAGTCTTCCCATTCGTTGCAGAATCAAATCAACCGGTGCAATATCGGTAAACAAAACGTCAAAATCTATATCTAATGATTGCTCTAGCACCTGGGTCCCGATTACAACCAACTTTTCTGGGCGCTCAGCTCCCTTGCCGATAGCGGCTTGAAGCCGTTCTTCTAATCTAGTTCGGTCCGGTGCTAAGAAGGCGGAATGCAAGACAATTTGTGGCAGCCCCTTTGGTAATAAGCGGGAAAGTTCCTGGGCTCGTTTAACGGTATTGACGATTACTCCAGCGATACCCCCATTCTTAATGCTATCAGCTACCTTAGCTACTAACTGTTGATCATCACAATCCAAGCGAACAACTTTAACTTCCTGGGATTTAGTCGGTTTAGGGAACTGGTTGTATTGCTTTACCTCCGTTCCATCAAGGTAAGTCAATAGCGGATAAGCTTGGCTATCTCGCCAAGCATTATCCGTTTGTTCCAATTGATGACCATATTTCCCCCGATAATAGGCCTTCACTAATTCAGTTCGCTTTTCCTTCGGTAGGGTCGCAGATAGGGCAATTACTGGAATATGGTATGTACCTAACCACTGTAAAGCCCGCTTTAAATACGAGGACATGTACGTGTCGTAGGCATGGATTTCATCAATGATCACAATTTTGCCGCTAAGACCCAGGTGGCGAAGAAAAAGATGTTTCTGCTTTAAACTCATTAATAGTAAGTGATCAATTGTTCCAATCGAAAAATCTGCTAGCATTGATTTTTTACCAGAAAACCAACTGTTAACCACGACCGAATTTGGACTATCTATGTTTTGAGCGTTGGGGAGACTTTTCATTTCACGGTTAAACTGGGCTTTCCCGTGCATTAAGCGAATTGGCAGACTAACGTTCTCTTCCTTTGCTAACTTATCAACCCATTTGTCAACCCGACTAAACATCGCATTACTCGTAGCCTGCGTTGGTAGGCCCATGAATAGTCCAGATGCCCCTGTCATGAAAGCAAGTTGTTCGGCAGCAGTTAGGGCAATCTCTGTCTTACCAATTCCCATCGGCGCTTCAACAATAATAATTCCAGGATCGGCAATTTGACCAATCACTTCTGACATCAAATGTTGAACCGGTCGTGGGTTGAAATGCCAACGCTTATCATATTGCTGATCAACGTTAGAAATTATTTGAGGTGTCCAATGACCACTAATATCCCACGTAGTAATTGCCTGTTCAAAACGCTGTTCCATATCTAAATCAGTGAAGCCTTGGTCAAGACTAATTAGTGGAAACATCGGTTGGCTTTGATCAGTACCTAAGAACTCGCTGGAGGCTATCCAGTCAGCCATAATTAGCAGACCCGTTAGTAAAACTGCTTGGGGCTGCGTGATTTGTGGAACTTCCTCTAAACTGGTAAAACCAGTCACTGACAGACCATAGTCGATTAACTCCTGCTGAGTTTTTTGCCATTCTGCTTGCAAGTTTTCATTGCCATCAGATAGAAGATAATTACTAGTATATGTATTAAATTGCCGTTGGGAATCAAAAAATTCCCCAACAGTTTTACCATGGTGGGCGCCAATAATAGCACCGACAAATGTGTTCAAACCGGCGTTTTCTAAGATGGTCTCTCCAGCTAGAGCATGAGGAGATTTACTTCGTGAAGAAGGATTATATTCAGCAAGTTTTTCAAATCCACTTTGCAAGAGCTTTTCTGTCAGTTCATCGTCAAGAGCGTAATCACGATTATAAGAAGGTTTCGTTTGAAAAGCTGGAGTGGCCTTACCAATATCATGAAAATAGCCAACAAATTTAACCAGTTGTTCAATTTCAGACGCTGTTAAATCTTGTTGTAAAAGCTGACGCTGGCTGTCATTTAACCAATGGCTGTACAACCAGCTGATAACATTTTTAGTATCAACCAAGTGTGCAACTAATGGAAGCCATAGTTCTTGGCCCTCCCGATTTTCCTTCTTTGCCCACAATGAAAGTGCTTGTTTTGACAGCTTACCCATTTTATATTCCCCCATGAAAACGTTTCACTGCAATTTTAGCAAGTACAGGGGTTGAATGCAATGTGAACATTGTCATTATCTAAGTTTTTGCCGTCGGCTATTATCTAGGAATGCCTACCTTGAATGGCATGATATGATTACTCCACTTACATGGGGAATATAATAAGCTGGTTCTGCAACTCTTGAATCCGCTTGTCCTTAGCCGCCAATTCGTCCCTCGACTTGTCATCGTCGGATAGCTCTTTAACCGACTTCTTCTTGTCCGTAGAGCCCTCAAGTTCCTCAATTTGGGCTTTCAGTCGGTCAACTTCGTCCTTGTACTGATTCTTTTCACTTTGTTCCTTACCAATCCGCTTCTTGAGCTTGCCAAGCAAAGCATCGCTGTCCACCCCTTCAACCTTTGGCGCCTTAGGTTGTTCTTGGGCTTCTTGCTTACCCTGCTCTTCGTTAGCCGGAGTAACGTTTTGGTTAGTAGTGTCTTCATTCATAGTAAAAACTCCTTTCACGCATTTACGGCCATGGGAGGCCCTCGGGCTTAGTTAACGTCCACACACACGGAACGGACAAAAGAAAAAGCACCCACAAATTAATGTGAATGCTTAGTAAATAATTCCTTCTGGCGGCACATTCCTTGGTAAAGGTACACCACTCGAAATGGCTTGTTTTAACCTTTGAATGGCTAGACGATCTGCTTCTGGATTGGGATTAAGCGGATCAACTAACGGCTCAGTATTTTGCAGCGAAGTTTTTCCAAACTTTTTCTCATACAATTCATAAGTTTTATTCAACTCGTCAGTAAAAACTGTTTTAACCATCGGTATCACCCCTTTAGCAGTAATCCAAGAATAAACGTTGCCATATCCTTGTCTTCATACAAATTATACCTGCCTTGATAAATGCCCTCAAGCCTCATACTCAATAATTCGAAGCCCGTTTTTTGGCCAATGAAATTTTTGTACACTTTTCCCATATAAGGGTCCTTAAACTGATCAGGCTTAGCCTTTTCCATATTTTTGTCATACTCTTTGTTGCCAGTTAGTTTACTAAGCAATTCTTCCTTTTCGCCTTTGGTTCGACGCTCATAGAACTCGTTTTCTAACCGCACAATTTCAGGATTAGTATTTTCATGACGGTGGCCTAATTCATGATACATAGTGCTTTGTGCACCATAATCGTCCTTGTTTGCAGCAATAATATTTCTATAATCATCATAATAACCACGTTTTTCATTTTTAACTAATAAGGTATTGCGTTTCTCTGCCCGCTCACTCCATTCGGTAGGATAGTGATCATAAGCATTCTTGATCATTTTTCGCAATGGAACACTTGAGCGTGGTTGAAATGATAACTTAGCAGAATCAATAGGACGATATTTACCAATGATCTTTGCAACATTATCTGCTTGCCTGTTTCTTATAAATTTTATAGAGTCCGCATTTGCATGCCAAACCTCCAAATATTCATCATAAGAAAAAGTCCCATTCTTATAGCCAGCATTAATATTTGCAAAACCGCTCTCTAAACCATTAATTTTTTTGGAATTAGCTACACCGTCCTTGGCTAAAGAGTCATACACTTTAGAACCAATAGTACGAATATCCTCTTCAGAAAGATCTTTAATATCTTTTTTCATTAAAGAATTAAAAGTTGCCTCATCAATTTCAGACTTTGCACTCCTACTTTTCTTCTTTCCAAAACCAAGTTCATCCAGCTTCTTGTCCAACATCTTGTCAGAGTAGTAAGAGCCAATCGAACAGCGACAGTTAGGATGGGTATCTTGCGGAATCTTCGGCACCTTTTTCAATGGGTAAATCCCTGGCCCCTCGCCGTTATCGACCCGTGCAAGACGATCACAAACAGTGCAAGCGCTCGGTTCTGCAAACCATTCTACCCACTTGAAGCCGTTAGCCTCAATGGATTCACGCTGAACGTCGTAAGCAACCCGTGCTGACTCAGTTCGAACTAGCCGTTCAGTGGCATAGCGCTGATTCTCCATCGTTGAACGGACGGCTTTGCGCAGCCGCTGAGCCATCTTCTGGTTAGATTCACCACTGATGAAGCCAGCTGACAGCACAGCGTCAAGATTGGCCTTCAGGACGTCCTGGTTCTTCCACAAGCGCTGGGACCAATTACCACCCTGAACGTTCTTCATCACCAGTACCTGTGGTTGAAATGACGTCCAGGTCTTCGCATTACCCAGTTGCTCGCCTATGATACCAGCCTGACGTTTGAATTCCTTACGGGCATCATCAGTGAGCTTTAGCCCCAGTGAAGCGTTAAGCTCGCCGGTCAACCGCGTCAGTTCAAGACCAACTTCGGACTTCAAGAATTCCAGGCGGTTGATCCGCATGGTGGCATTGTACAGCCGCATTCGGGCGTTCTCTTCGGACGTATAGTCACCATAAGTAACACGGTGGCCTTGACCACGTAACTGATTAGCACGGCCAACCAGCTTCTGAGCGTCCTGGCTAGCCCGTTGAATGTCAAGGCTGTCGACTTCCTTTTGCATTTCAGCATAGAGCTGCCCAGAACGAGTCGCTAACCATTGAAGCTGGTTAGGACCACCCCCATACACATTGGGAATACAATTAGCCGGCTGGCACGCCACCGACCTATCAAGGATCACCCCCATATACATGGGGAATACTCAACTACACTAACTCTGACTGGGAACAAGCAGGGATCACCCCCATATACATGGGGAATACCGGTGCAATTTCAGATGATTTTGCACCGATATGGGATCACCCCCATATACATGGGGAATACCCAGGCGTAGCCAGGCATGTGAGTGTCGTACAGAGGATCACCCCCATATACATGGGGAATACTATGGTTACACCAGGACTAATGGTGAAGTGATGGGATCACCCCCATATACATGGGGAATACCTAAGTACCGTTGATTGTTCGGAAAGTCAGGAAGGATCACCCCCATATACATGGGGAATACCCACCGACTTCAACAATAACAGGCAATTCCATAGGATCACCCCCATATACATGGGGAATACTAGATGAGGCCGGTGGTTCGGCGGTCAGTGAGGAGGATCACCCCCATATACATGGGGAATACTCATCATCATCCAATTCCAGATCAAACCCAAAGGGATCACCCCCATATACATGGGGAATACACGCAGTTTAACGCCATGCCTGGGGCGTAGGGTTAGGATCACCCCCATATACATGGGGAATACTTGCACACGAAATGGGGTGGGTCTAATGGCAGAGGATCACCCCCATATACATGGGGAATACTGCAAGATTCTTTGCTTGTGCTGAAAGGCCAGAGGATCACCCCCATATACATGGGGAATACCAGCACGCAGCCACGTCTGATGGACGATGAAGAGGATCACCCCCATATACATGGGGAATACCATGAAATACTTGTTTAGAGCGTCTAAGATTTTAGGATCACCCCCATATACATGGGGAATACTTGAGGTTTGGTACTGACATATGGCGGTGCCAGGGATCACCCCCATATACATGGGGAATACACTAAAAGATTACCAACAAATCAGGCTTTTGCTCCAAGTATACCTCAATTTTTATTTAGTTTGCTAATCTGATACGCCCCTTCTTAGTTAACTTCTATGAACTCTTATTTTTCTATTTGAAATTTGAATAATACATAAACTGAATCATCATTCAAACAGCTTCCTTAGGTTCAGCTCCTATCATTAGTTCTTAATACATCCAATTACCAGAGAAAAGACTTAATATTTATTCTTTCAAGAATACATTCTGCCTAATCAAAATATCCTTGTTGAATTAAAGAAATTAATGAATCAATATAGGCTGGAACCGACGCCGCTACCGCTTTTCTATCAGGAAATCTTTCAATAATTTTCGTTTGCTTGCTGACAATATCTAAAATGTTATATTCTTCATCGACAAAGCAATTAAGCTGAAAACGATCGACAAATGCCGGAAAACTATGCTGAAATTGCGATAACCATATGCTAGTCGTCTCTTTTTCATATGCTGGAGATAGCAAAGTCTTTTCGCCGGCAAAGTACTTTTTTAAATCGAATAATGTTAAATCAATTCTATCCCTATACATTGAATAGCGGAGAGTATTAATCGTTGGTAATTTATGTCTAGGCCATAAGAAATGTAAAGATACTTTGCTCCGAACCAGTTCATATGCTTTTATCCAATCCTCAAAAGCAGGGTAGCATTTATTTAAGCACTTTCTACCACAAATAATATCTGCACCTAAATGAACTTTTCTTTTCCCAACAGAATCAACTAAACAATCATAACCACCCGTCGAACGGGTGGTTTGCACATCGGCTATAAGCCGAAACGA
>OLQI01000533.1_pt1 | contig 34798 bp, 27 predicted proteins | sample 1672171 | NCBI WGS metagenome assembly OLQI01 (sample SAMEA3136655, study PRJEB25190) | human gut metagenome
TGCTTCACCGACTTCGGCATCCCCGCCTCGGTGGGGGGTGACTACGACGTCATCGCCACGGTGCTGTACAACGAGATGCTGGGGGGCGTGCCCGACTTCAACCGGGGGGCCGTGATCTCCGTGGTGATGCTTCTGCCCTCCATCGTCAGCATCCTGCTGCTGCGGTTTCTGGAGCGGTACAACATCCGTTATGACCGCATCAGCGACGCCGACCTGCGCCGCAACCCCGGCCGGGACACCGCCTGGGGCCTGTCCGGCGCGGTGGTGTCCGTCCTGATGCTCAGCCTGTTCGTGGTGATCTTCGTGGTCCCCCTGGTGGAGCGCTGGCCCTATCAGACGGGCTTCACCCTGGAGCATTTCCAGGAGGTGTTCGCCGACAACGAGCTGCAGCGGGTCTATCTCAACTCCCTGGTGATGGCCCTGGCCACCGCCCTCTTCGGCACCCTGGCGGCCTATGGGGCGGCCCTCATCACCGCCCGGAGCCAGCTCCCCGGCTGGTGCAAGCAGGTCATCGACTCCATCGCCCTGGTGACCAACACCATCCCCGGCATGGTCCTGGGCCTGGCCTTCCTGTTCGCCTTCTCCGGGACCAGCTTGCAGAACACCCTGCCGCTGATGATCCTGTGCAACATCGTCCACTACTTCTCCACCCCCTATCTCATGATGAAGAACTCCCTGTCCAAGATGAACGCGGGGTGGGAGACCACCGCCATGCTCATGGGGGACAGCTGGCCCAAGACCATCCTCCGGGTGGTCACCCCCAACGCCGCGGCCAGCCTCATCGAGACCTTCAGCTACTACTTCATCAACGCCATGGTCACCATCAGCGCCCTGATCTTCCTGGCCGGGGCCCGGACCATGGTGGTGACCACCAAGATCAAGCAGCTGCAGTACATCAACGAGTACGACCAGGTGTTCGTCTTGTCCCTGCTGATTTTGGCCACCAATCTGGTTGCAAAAGCCGTCTTTACCTGGCTTGCAAAGAAAAGCTCCCGCAAGGGAAGCCATACCGAAAAGAAGAGAAAGGAAATGAAAGCATCATGAATCTCAAGAAACTCCTGGCCCTTGGCCTCTCCCTCACCATGGCCACCGCCCTGCTGGCCGGCTGCGGCGGCACCGACGACGGCGCCGCCTCCGGCGAAGGGGGCACCGCCTCCGGCGAGCAGGTCATCATCTACTCCAACGCCGACGACGAGGCCATCACCGCCATGGAAAACGCCCTGGACAGCAACGGCTACGAGGGGCAGTACGTGTTCCAGACCTTCGGCACCTCCGAGCTGGGGGGCAAGCTCCTGGCTGAGGGCACCGACCTGGAGGCCGACATGGTCACCATGAGCACCTTCTACCTCCAGAGCGCCCAGGACAAGAACAACATGTTCCTCCCCCTGACCTTTGATGTGAACACCCTGGAGGAGGTCCCCGACTACACCGCCCCCATCACCTCCCAGGAGGGGGCCATCATCGTCAACACCGAGATGCTGGCGGAGAACAACCTCCCCATGCCCACCTGCCTGAAGGACCTGGCTGACCCCGCCTATGCCGGCTTTGTGGCCGTCACCGACGTGCAGTCCTCCTCCACCGCCTGGCTGCTGATGCAGGCTCTGGTGTCTGAGTACGGCGAGGAAGAGGCCCAGAACATCCTCCACGACATCTATGTCAACGCCGGCGACCATGTGGAGTCCTCCGGTTCCGCCCCCCTGCAGCTGTGCGAGGCTGGTGAGGTAGCCGTGGGCTTCGGCCTGCGCCACCAGGCTGTGGCTGCCAAGAACGACGGCCTGCCCATCGACTATGTGGACCCCACCGAGGGCAACTTCTCCCTGACCGAGTCCGTGGCCGTGCTGGACAAGGGCGATGCCACCAACCCCCTGGCCATGGAGATGGCCCAGTGCATCATTGAGAACGGCCGTGCCGAGCTCCAGCAGAACTATCCCAACCCCCTGTACGAAGGGGAGAGCTCCGACAACGCCAACAAGTCTGCCTATCCCAAGACCTTCAGCGAGCCGCTGACCTTTGAACTCTACGAGCACCACATCGAGATCTCCGAGGCTGCCAAGCCCTGAGGAATCCCGTGATCCCCATCATACTCCATAAGAGAAGGGCGTGACCGCGCCCTTTTCTTATGGACAAAAACCGGGAAACACCCCGGAAAAATGGAAGAAATTAGAAAAGGAAGTAGTATCATGAACCAGTATAAGCTTTTGACCCCCGGTCCCCTCACCACCACCGACACGGTGAAGGCCGTGATGCAGGTGGACCACTGCACCTGGGACGACGATTACAAGCAGATCACCCAGCGCATCCGCGCCCAGCTGCTGGCCCTGGGCCATGTGGCCGAGCCGGCGTACACCGCCGTGCTGATGCAGGGCAGCGGCACCTTCGGGGTGGAGTCCGTCCTCACCACCGTGGTGGGGCCTAAGGACAAGGTCCTCATCGCCGCCAACGGGGCCTATGGCCTGCGGATGACCGACATCTGCCGCCACGCCGGGGTGGCCTACACCCTCTATGAGCAGCCCAACGACCAGCGCCCCGAGGCCGGCGTGGTGGCCAAGTATCTGGCGGAGGACCCCGCCATCACCCACGTGGCCATGGTCCACGGGGAGACCACCAGCGGCATCCTCAACGACGTGGCCGCGGTGGGCCAGGTGGCCAAGGCCGCCGGCAAGACCTTCCTCGTGGACGCCATGTCCACCTTCGGCGGCATCGACATCCCCCTGGCCGACTGGGGGATCGACTTCCTGGTCTCCAGCGCCAACAAGTGCATCCAGGGGGTTCCCGGATTCTCCTTCATCCTGGCCAACCGGGAGAAGCTTGCCGCCTGCGCCGGCCAGGCCCGCTCCCTGTCCCTGGACCTCTATGACCAGTGGAAGGGGATGGAGGACGGCGGCGGCAAGTGGCGCTTCACCTCCCCCACCCACGTGGTGCTGGCCTTTGACCAGGCCCTGAAGGAGCTGGAGGCCGAAGGGGGCATCCCCGCCCGCCACGCCCGGTACGACGAGAACCAGCGCCTGCTGGCGGAGAACTTCCAGGCCCTGGGCTTCCGCCCCTACCTGGACCCGGCGGTCCAGGGGCCCATCATCACCTCCTTCTGCTATCCTGAGGGGGCCACGTTCACCTTTGACCAGATGTACCACTACATCAAGGACCGGGGCTATGTCCTCTACCCCGGCAAGGTGATGGAGGCCGACACCTTCCGGGTGGGCAACATCGGGGAGATCTATCCCGAGGATATTTTGAAGCTCAGCGCCATTCTGGCAGACTTTCTGAAGGAAACGGAGGCAGCACAATGAAACCCCAACTGATCATCTTCGACTGGGCAGGCACCACCGTGGACTACGGCTGCTTCGCCCCGGTCAACGCCTTTGCCCTGGCCTTCCAGAAGTTCGGGGTGAACCCCACCGTGGAGGAGATCCGCGCCCCCATGGGCATGCTCAAGCGGGACCACATCCGCACCATGCTGGCCATGCCCGCCATCCAGCGGCAGTGGCAGGAGAACCAGGGGGCCGCCGATGAGGCCGCCGTGGAGAAAATCTATGGCGTCTTCGAGGCCTCCCTCCTGGAGAGCCTGGCCCAGTACGCCGCCCCCAAGCCCGGGGTGGTGGAGACCGTGGAGGCCCTCCGGGCCCAGGGGATCCGCATTGGCTCCACCACCGGCTACACCGATCAGATGATGGCCGTGGTGACCCAGGGCGCCGCCCGGCAGGGCTATGCCCCCGACGCCTGGTTCAGCCCCGACAGCGTCCAGGGCCTGGGCCGGCCATACCCCTACATGATCTATGCCAACATGGCCCAGTTCCAAATCCCCTCCGTAGCCGATGTGGTGAAGGTGGGGGACACGGTCGCGGACATTCAAGAGGGAAAGAATGCCGGCATCCTCTCCCTGGGGGTGCTGGAGGGCAGCAGCGTCCTGGGCCTCACCCAGGAGGAGTACGAGGCCCTCCCGCCCCAGGACAGGGAGCGTGTCCTGGCCCGGGCCAAGGAGACCTTCCTGGCCGCCGGGGCCGACGGCGTTTTGTTAAACCTGTCCCAGCTGCCCCAGTGGCTGGAGGAACAGGAGAAGGAGGACTGAGAGAAACCCCAACCCAGAGAAGTCACAAAACAGGAAATTGCCTTTTTCTGGATCAGAAAAAGGGGGGAGGTCGTTCTAGGAGCGACCTCCTAACGAAAACTCTCCCCCGGAGAGGGAAGCGCGTAGCCGCTGAAAAGCAAACCGAAGCAGAAAAAGAACGCCTTCATTTCTCTTGCACAGAACCCTAGAAACCCCTTTGAGAAAGGAAAGGATGGAGATTACCCATGCAGTGGAAACGAAAACTGTCCGGTGTGCTGGCCGGTGCTATGTTGTTGGGATTGTTACCCACAACGGCCCTGGCCTGGGATGCACCGGGCAACCAGTGGGAAGCCGCGTCTGAATCCGTAGCGGCGCGCTTCTTTGTGGGGAGTGACACCCACATTGGGCGGAATAACGACGCCTCGAAAAAGCTGACCAATGCGTTGGATGCATTTTACAAGGTCGACCCGGATGCCGACGGCGTCCTCCTGGTGGGCGACGTGACCAACAATGGCGCCGACAGCGAATACGATACCTTGATGGGCGTTGTGAACGCCAGCGAATTTGGCGAAGCCGGCAAGGTGGAGCTGTCCATGGGCAACCATGAGTTTAACAATGCCAGTAATGCGGTGGATCGGTTTGAAACCAAGACTGAACAGGATTCCAGCGAAGTTATCTATTACAACAACGAAGGCGGTACCGTGACGGCCTCTGCAAGTGCGGGGGATGGTCTGGTTGCCACCGTCATCAAGCTCAGCGCCAACAACTATGGCGGGGACTATACGGATAACTACGACATGGTGAAAACCGCTCTGGAGACCTCCACGAGTAAAAATGTAAACGCCCCCATCATCGTCATGGGTCACCACGGCATTGCCAACACCGCCTATGTGACCAACGAGTGGAAAGGCAACTATGGCGAGGGAACCGAGGAAGATATGGTGGCGCTGTTTAAGCAGTATTCCCAGGTCATCCACATCTCCGGCCACTCCCACGCCACCTTGGAGGATGCCCGGTCCATCTATCAGGATGACGGCTACACCGCCATCCAGGACGGCACCATCGGGGCATATTTTGAGAACGAGAGCGGCAAGGTGGACCCTGACGATGGCGACTCCGCCACCCGCCCGGCAGACAGCGAGATTGCCTCCCAGGCCCTGCGGATCGACGTGCTGGAAGACGGCACGGTGAAGATCTACCGGATGAACCTGACCACCGGGGAGTATATGTATGAGGACGAGCCTTGGACATTCAAGGTGAATGGCGAGGAGGAACTCCCATATACCGCTAACCGGACCAGCGGTCAACCTACCTTTGCGGAGGGGGCCTCTGTTTCCCAGGGGGAAGTGGACGGCAAGACCATCCACGTACAATTCCCCGCGGCTGAGCCTGCCTCTGGGGCCAACAACGACATGGTCCACGAGTACCAGATCACCCTGACCCCGAAGAATGGCGGCGATGCGGTAACCAAGTCTGTTTTCTCCGACTACTATATGGCCGAGGAAGACCAGAAGGATACCTGGAACGTGACCATCACCGGCCTGAAGGCAGATACGGAATACGACGTTTCTGTCAAAGCGGTGACCTCCTTCGACGTGGCCAGCGAGGCCATCACCGGCACGGTGAAGACGGAAGCGCCGACCTATCCTCCGCAGCCCATCCTGGATGTGGATTTCTCCAACGGCAACCAAGGTGTGGATGCCCAGGGGCACACCATGGCCGTCTATGGGGAGCCCACGTTCCAGGAGGATGCCGACCTGGGCCGTACAGTGGCCACCTTTGACGGGGAAAACGACGGCCTGCGTTACACCATGACCGACGAAGATTACGACCGCATGGGCCAGAATTTCACCGTGGAGCTCTACTACAAGCCCAACGACACCGCGAACAACAACCCCATGGGCAATACGCAGACTTCCGGCTTCTGCTTTGAGCAGAAGAGCGGCACCAATACCGTGGAGTTCTGGACCCACATTGGTGGCAGCTATAAAAAGCCCGCCGTGCAGGTGGTAACCAACCAGTGGAACCACCTGGTGGCCACCTATGACGGGGAGAATGTCAAGCTGTACCTGAATGGGGAATTGCAGGACACCGTGGCCGCCACCGGCGCCATGTCGGAGCCCCCTCACTACCTGTTCCTGGGCGGTGACACCAAGTCTGATGGTAGTCTGGAATACGAAGCAAACTGCTCCATCGCCCTGGCCCGGGTCTATGAAGGGACCATGACGGCGGATGATGTCAAAGCCGCATACCAGACTGCCACCCAGCCTGACAGCGATGTGACCATCCCCGACGCGGATATCCTGGACGTGGACTTCTCTGACGGCAAGGAAAATGACGAGTCCGGCAATAACCTGACCGCCACCAAGCGGGGCAATGGTACCATCACCTATATCGAAGACGAGGACCTGAACAAGACTGTGGCCAACTTCGACGGCAGCAGTGCATATAGCTACCCCATGAGCGGGCAGTATGACAAACTGCAAAACGGCCTGTCTTTTGAGGTGACCTTCAAGTACAACAGCCTTCCCGGCAGTGGTGAGTATGACCTGCTGTCCAACCAGCAGAATGGTGGCTTTGGCCTGGGCACTGACGGTGGACGGTACAAGTTCTTCTGCCATGTGGATGGCGGATACAAGACGCCGTCTACCCCGGCAGATGCCGCAGGGGATTGGCACCACGCTGTGGGCGTTTGGGACGGCGAGACTGTGAAGCTGTATATCGATGGCACCCTGGAAAGCACTGTGACTGCAACAGGTGACCTTGGTCTGGCACAGAGTGGAGCAAACGAGGTGTTTATCGGAGGCGATAGCGATTCGAACAATGGCTTGCAGTTCTCCTCCAACGCCCGCATCGCCAACGCCCGGATCTACAGCACCCCCCTCACTGCCGATCAGGTAGCCGCCCTGGCCGACCAGGAGCTGCCGGAGCAGCCCACCGATCCCGAGGAGCCCGAGAATCCTGAGAGCCTCACCCCGGACATGCTGAACGTGGACTTCACCGACGGCACTGCCCAGGACAAGTCGGAGACACAGAACACCTGGGATCGTGCCGGTTCCCCCGTCATTGAGGAGGACACCGAGATGGGCAAGAACGTGGGTGTGTTCAACGGTTCCTATGATGCCTACCTCTACCCCTTCGATGACACCAAGTACAGAAAGATGAGCGATGGGGTCACCATTGAGAGCATCTTCAAGTATGACGAGATTCCCAGTGGGGAGTCGGACATGTTCTCCAACCAGCAGGGCGGCGGCATTGGCCTGGGCCTGGAAGGCGGCCGGCTGCAGTTCTTCTGCAACATCAACAAGAGCGGGGGCGACAACGGTTATGTTCAGCCCAACGCCGAGATCGAGGCCGGCCAATGGTACCACGCTGTGGGTGTGTTTGACGGCAGCACAGTGAAACTCTATCTCAACGGGGTGCTGGTTGACTCCAAGCCCGCCGGCGGCACCACCATCCACTGGCCCGGCGGAGAGGCAAAGAATTTTGTCATTGGCGGCGACAGCAGCTCCTCCGGCGGGGCGGAATCCTTCGCCAAGGGCCGCGTCTCCCTGGCCCGGCTGTACAGCGACAGCATGACCGATGACCAGGTGAAGGCCCTCTATGAGAGCCTGGATCCGGTGATGATCGAGGTGGAGGGGACCACTGGCTCCATCGCCCTGAACGAGCGCTGCACCGTGCCCGCTGGCACCGCCAGCAATGGGGCAGCGGTTACCGTCACCGTGACCGCTCCTGACGGGGAGACGGTTTCCCTCCAGGACAACCAGTTCACCCCCGACCAGGAGGGGGACTACACCTTTACCTACACCGTGGAAGACAGTTCCGCCAAGCGGATCTTTGTCCGGGCCGCTGTGGACATGGCTAACCTGCCGGTGAACCTGGGCCTGGTGGCCGCGGAACAGGTGGCCTCCGGCAACCTATTCAACGTAAGCATTCACATGAACCGGGATAGCGGCCTCACGGTCGGTAACACTTCCTTTACCTTGACCTATAACCCCGATCTGGTGTCCTATGTGGGCCAGGAGAATGCCAAGAGCGGTCTGACCGTTGAGGATGACGGGAATGGCAACCTGAAGGTGACCTACACTGGCAATGTGGCCACCGACGCCTTCAACAACTACAGCACCACCCGCCTGGTGAGACTCACCTTCGAGAGCGTAGAGGCGGACAGCGACCAGAACGCAGAATTTTCCTTTGCTGACGTCAACATTGACGCCAGTACCAACAAGAAAAACGCAGAAGGCGCTACTGTGAAGCTGGTGGGCCAGGGGAACCTGGACCTCAACGGCGACGGCGTCATCGGCGCCGGTGACGTGGCTCTGGCAGAGACCACAGACCAGGCCAAGACCATCGCCCAGGCGGCGGCCATCTACCCCTATAAGCACGCGGTGGTCATTACCATGGACGGCGGCGGCATCTGCTTTAAGCCCAACGAGATGTACTATGCCTCTAACGGTTCCACCACCCTGACCGATGACCCGGATATCCTGGCCAAGCGGACCAACGAGTACGCCATGGAACTCTTCAACGAGTACTGCGCCACCTCCTACTCCGCTCAGAGTGAGACCCCCACCATCTCTGCCCAGAATTACACCTCCATCATCCACGGGAAGGCGTACGCTACAGCGCAGAAAGAGTATCAGATCACCAACAACGAGGCAGGTGCCTATTACTACCCCGACTTCGGCAAAGAAGTGGCGGTGTACCCCTCCATCTTTGAGGCGCTGGGCCAGTCCTTCCCCAACCGTGGCAACGCAGCCTTCGCCGAGTGGACGCCGATTGTCAACGGTATCATTGAGCCCGACGCGCCGGTATACCTGCATGGTTCTACCAAAAACACCGGCGACATGCAGGACGTGGCGGACTATATCCGGTCCGAAAACTACAAGAACACGGCCATGATCTACATGCAGTCCGACTATATGGACGCAGTGGGCCATAGCAACGGGTATTATACGGACAAGTATTACACCGAGCTGGAAAGATACGACGACTACTTCAAGGCCATCATGGACGCTCTGGAGGAGACCGGTACCAAGGACGAGACCCTGGTCCTTTTCACCGCTGACCACGGCGGCACGGCTGGCGGCAGCCATGGCGGCACCACTAACCAGGAGTACGACGTCCAGATCGCCCTGGGCGGCCAGACCATCGACAGCGGTGCCACGCTCTCCGGCGGCACCAACCACGACATTCCCCAGTTGGTGCTGGCGGCCCTCCGGGGCGATGCCCTGTCCCACATGGACGGCTCCGCCGATCTCTTCGAGGCTGCCAGCCTGACCCAGGAGGAGCTGGTGGAAAAGGACCGGGCGGTGGAGACCCTTACCTCCACCTCGGGCACCAACGTGAACGCAGTGGAGTTCACCCTCTCGGACCGTCAGGACGGCTACACGGTGAACACCCTGGACCTGGTGCTGAACCTCAACGGCCAGGAGATCACCTCCGTAGACACGGAAGGAACCGTGGTTCGTCAGGACGTGCAGGATGGGGCCCTTTATCTCACCATCGTCTATGACGGTGCTGCCCCCGACACCCTGGCCCGGGTGAACCTCTCCGGTTCTGCCGACGGGGTGAAGGTGACCGAGTACATGCTGAGCACCGACCAGGGCAAGGAGATCTACGGCGACCTGGTGAACACCGCCGGCACCCTGGAGGTGACCCCCGAACCCGATCAGCAGGCCACCGTCACCGTGAAGAACGGGGAGGAAACTGTGGCAACTGCCGAGGTCACCATCGGGGAAGACTACACCCTGCCTGCCGCCCCCACCCGCCCCGGTTATGTATTCCAGGGCTGGATGAGCAGCGCGGACAACCAGCGGTATCAGGCTGGCGCCTCTGTCACCATCGACGGGGACACCAGCTTCACAGCGCAATGGGAACCTGTGTCCCGGCCCGACCCCGATCCCACCCCCAACCCTGATCCCGACCCCGAGGATCCCACCGGCCCCAGCGCCGGGGATGCCCAGGGCTGGCAGGAGATTGCAGACGAGCTGGCCGATGCGGCCAACGGGGAGACGGTGACCGTGGACATGAACGGCGCCACAGAGATTCCCCAGGAGGCCCTGGAGGCCATGGCCGGGAAAGACGTCGCCCTGGTGGTGGAGCTGGAGGACAACGTCCAGTGGACCATCCGCGGCGAGGACCTGGCGCAGGCCGATGCCATCGAGGACCTGGACCTTGGGGTCACTCTGGATACCCACGGCATCCCCAGCCAGGTGGTGGACACCGTGGCCGGTGATGGGACGGTGGTGCAGTTCACCCTGGCCCATGAGGGGGCCTTTGGCTTCCCCATGACCCTCACCGTGCCCCTGGGCCGGGACAACGCCGGGGCCTGGGCCAACCTCTACCACTACAATGAGGACGCGGCAGCCATGGACCTGGAGGCCTCTGTGCGGATCGCCGCAGACGGCACCGCTGCCTTCCCCCTGACCCATGCCTCCCAGTACGCTGTGGTTATCGACGAAAGCGACCACAGCCAGGGCAGCGGCGAGCAGCACCCCTTCACCGACGTGTCTGCCGATGCCTGGTATGCCCAGGCGGTCCAGTACGTCTATGAGAACGGCCTTATGGACGGCATTGAGAACAACCAGTTCGCCCCGGAGCACACCACCACCCGGGCCCAGCTGGTGACCATCCTCTACCGTCTGGAGGGCCAGCCCGCCGTCACCGGTGAGAGCGGCTTCACCGATGTGGAAGCGGACACCTGGTACACCGACGCGGTGGTCTGGGCTGCCGCCAACGGCATCGTCAACGGGGTGAGCGACACAAGATTCGCCCCCGGGGAGGAGATCACCCGCCAGCAGATGGCCGCCATCCTCTACCGCTATGCCGAGGCCAAGGGCTACGATGTGACGGCCTCCGCCGACCTGAGCGGCCACCCCGACGCCGAGACCATCCAGGCGTATGCCCAGATCCCCATGGCTTGGGCCTGTGCCCAGGGTCTGCTCCAGGGCTTTGAGGATGACACCCTGCGCCCCGCCGGCAACGCCACCCGGGCGCAGATCGCCACCATTCTCATGCGCTTCTGCCAGACCGTGGCCCAGTAAGATTCTGCCTTGCGGCCGAAAAGGAGAGCACCCACCGGTGCTCTCCTTTTCCCTTGCTGGGGCCGGTTCCTTTTGACAGGGCTTGCCTGCTGTGGTATCATGGGACCCTCCCATACCACGGAAAGGAGAGATAGCCATGCAATGGATGATCGCGTCGGACCTGCACGGTTCGGCTTACTATGCCCGGGCCCTGGCGGAGGCCTTCGCCCGGGAGGGGGCAGACCGGCTGGTGCTCTTGGGGGACCTGCTCTACCACGGCCCCCGGAACGACCTGCCCCGGGAATACGCCCCCAAGGAAGTGATCCCCCTGCTCAACGGCCTGGGGGACCGGCTCCTCTGCGTCCGGGGCAACTGCGACAGCGAGGTGGACCAGATGGTGCTGACCTTCCCCATCCTGGCCGATTACGCCGTTTTGGCCCTGGGGGAGCGGCTGGTCTACTGCACCCACGGCCATGTGTGGAACCGGGAGAACCTGCCGCCCCTCCGGCCGGGGGATCTCCTCCTCCACGGCCACACCCATGTGCCCACCTGGGCCCCCTTTGGGGCGGGGAACCTCTGCCTCAACCCGGGCTCCCTGGCCATCCCCAAGGAGGGCAGCCCCCACAGCTACATGACCATCCGGGACAACCAGATCCTGTGGAAGACCCTGGAAGGGGACACCTACCACGCCCTGGTCCTGTGACGACAAACCCGCCCCTGATACGGAACCACTTCCGTGTCAGGGGCGGGTTTTGCGTGGAGGGTAGGAAAAAAGCCCGTTGGCAAGACGTTCCGCCGCCGGCTGGCAGCAGGGGCTTTTGGGTTATCGGACGATCCGCTCCAGCCGGGGGCCCAGGCGGCTGAGGATCTCGTTGGTGATGGTCCCGGCCTGCTGGGCCAGGTCGTAGGCGGTGATGGTCTCCTGGCCGCTGGTGCCCAGGAGCACAGCCACGTCCCCCGGGTCCACGGCGGGGATTTCCGTCACGTCCACCAGGGTCTGGTCCATGCAGATCCGCCCCACAATGGGGGCCCGGCACCCGTGGAGAAGGACCTGCCCCCCGGTCAGGGTCCGGGGCAGCCCGTCGGCGTAGCCGATGGCCAGCACCGCCACCTTGGTGGGCCGCTGGGCCACGAAGGCCAGGCCATACCCGGCGGCACACCCCGGGGAGAGGGTTTTCACCGACGCCACCCGGGCTCGGAGGGAGAGCACCGGCCGCAGGTCCGGGGCGGCCAGGTTCCGGTCCTCCCGGGTGCTCAGCAGGCCGTAGAGGGCGATGCCCACCCGGGCATAGTCCCCGCCCAGGTCAGGGTAGTTGAGCAGGCCGTGGCTGGCCAAAAGATGGACCTTGGGCAGGGCGATCCCCTGGTTCTGAAGGCGCTCCAGCAGCTCCCGGAAGGCCTGGGCCTGGCGGTGGACATAGGCCTGATCCCGGGAGGTGGTGCCGTCGGCGGTACACAGGTGGGTGTAGATCCCCTGGATGCGGAGGGAGGGCAGGGCAAAGATCTGCCGGATCTCCTCCAAGTGGCCGCTGGCCTCCCCCAGGCGGTGCATTCCCGTGTCCACCGCCAGGTGGACGGACAGGGGGCGGCCATAGGCCGCCAGCTGGCGGGCGTAGGCCGCGTCCACCACCGTCTGGGACAGGCGGTACCGCCGCAGCAGGGGGAACTGGTCCGGGTGGGTGTATCCCAGGATGAGGATCTCCCCCCGGATGCCCCCCTTCCGCAGCTGGATGCCCTCAGACAGGCAGGCCACGCAGAAGGCGGACACCCCCTCCCCCTGGAGGATGCGGGCCACCGGCAGGGCCCCGTGGCCGTAGGCGTCGGCCTTCACGGCGGGCATCAGCTGGCAGCCCGGGGGCAGCAGGGTCCGGAGGGCCGCCACGTTGTGGACCAGGGCCGCCCGGTCCAGCTGGACCCAGGCCCGGCCAAGCTGAGGCACCTGGGGGTGCAGCCGCCCCAGCACCCAGGTGACCACCCCCGCAGCCAGGAAGGAAAGCAGGCACACCATCAGGTACTGGACCAGGCTGTTGCCCACCAGAATCTCGGTGAGCCCCACCACTTTGGCCCCGCCCCGGAGAACCACCAGCATGGCGGGGTGGAGGATATACACCCAGGTGGACAGGGTCCGGCAGGCCGCCGGGGCCTTGGCAGGCCAGGCCAGCAGCAGCCGGTACAGGAAGCACATCACCAGGGGCAGCAGCAGGTACATGCTGTCGTGCCGCTGCAGGCCCAGGTGGCGCAGGAGGAAGCCCTCCCCGGTCATCAGGGCCAGGGAGAGGGCCAGCCCCAGGCCGGCTGCCCAGGGCAGGGGGGCCGGGCCCCGCTTGCCCATCTGGGCCCCCAGGAGCAGGAAGAGGGGGGCCATAAACAGGCCGTTGCGGGTGTAGGAGAAGAGGTGGAACCCCGCCTCATACAGGCTGGCTAGGGGGGCGATCTGGGCGGTGAGGCCGTAGTAGCTGTCCCCCAACAGGGCGATGGCGTAGAGCACGCCCACCGCCACCCACAGCCCCCGCCCCCGGAACACCCGGGACAGGCCATACACCACCAGCAGCCCCATGGCGCAGGCGGGGAAGTACCACAGGTGGTAGAAGGTGCCGTCAAAGACCAGCAGCCGCACCCCGTCCAGGAGGCTCAGGTCCTGGTAGTGGCCGGCGTACCAGCCGATGGGGAGGTAGAGGACCACCGCCACCAGGTACAGCAGCAGAATCTTCCGCACCTGCCGCCCCAGGGGGGCAAAGGTGCCCTTGCCCTCCAGCACCTGCCCCAGGACGAAGTGGCCGGTGACCATGAAGAAGAAGGGCACCGCCACCCGGGCCAGGCACCGGGTGAGGAAGAAGTCCCCCGCGGCAGAGTAGGTGGTCAAAGGGGAAATGTGGATGGCCACCACCAGCAGGGCGGCCAGGATCCGAAAGGCGTCCAACCCGCCGTAGGCGCGGGACTTAGGCATGGTCCGCCCCCCATTCTGTGAGGAGGAACCCGTCCACGTTGTTGCCGGAGAGGGTGCAGCGGCCCTCCTCCGGCAGGTCCACCACCGTGGGCCCCTGGGGGGCGGCGGGCAGGAAGGAGAGGGTCACATTCCCGTGGCGGTATCGACGGGATTCGTAGGGAAATGCCCGGATCCAGGCGATATACTCTTCCAGGGTCAGGTCCCGCTCCGCCATGAGGGCGGCGTGGGGCTGGCCCACGTAGCGGAAGTGCCAGGGCTCGTGGCCGATGCCGGTGATGGCCTCCTTCCCCGCCGGGTAGCGCTGCACCCATCCATACTGGGCCATGGTCTGCCGGAAGGTCTGGCAGAGGCCCTCATAGGGGAAGGCGGGGCGGATGAAGTCAATCTCCCCCTGGTTCAGGCCCAGGTCGATGGCCAGTCCCGTCTGGTGCTCGCTGCACCCGGGGCAGGCCACATAGGTCTGGGTGAAGGGCAGGCCATTCTCCGCCAGGGAGCCGTCCCAGATGGCCTGCTGCTCGGCCAGGGCCCGCCAGCCGCTGACCGGTACGATCCCCTTCCACCCGTCGATGGCGGCCATGAGGCTGTCTAAGGCCTGGGCGGCCCGGCGCTCCAACTGGACGCCGGTGCCCGCCACCGTGACCAGGTCCGGCTGGGGGAGGGGATGGCAGGGGTGGTGGGCGTTGACCAGAATGAGATCCCCCTGGTGCACCGCTTCCGGGGGCAGAATGCGAGTGATCACGGCGCCATCACCTGCCCGAGAATGGTGTCCAAAATCTCCGGGAAGGAGAAGCCGGCGGCCTTCATCATGCCGGGGAACCGGCTGTGCTCCGTAAAGCCGGGGATGGTGTTGACCTCGTTGAACACAATCTGCCCCTCGGGGGTGAGGAAGCAGTCCACCCGGGCAAAGCCGGTGCAGCCCAGGGCCCGGTAGATCACCTTGGCGGTCTCCTTCACTCGCCGGGCGGTGTCGGGAGACACCCGGGCGGGGACGTGGATGGCGGAGGTCTTCAGGGTGTACTTCTCCGTGAAGTTGAAGAAACCCTGGGAGAGCTCGATCTCGTCGATCTCCCCCACCACCAGTTCCTGGGTGCCCATGACGGCGCAGCCCACCTCGAAGCCGGGGATGGCCTCCTCCAGGATCACCTGGGTGTCGTACTCCAGGGCCAGGTCCAGGGCGGGGCGGAGCTCCTCCGGCCGGTGAATCTGGGAGATGCCGTAGGAGGAGCCGGCGTTCACCGGCTTGACGAACAGGGGATACCCCGTCTGCTGGGCGAAGTCCGCGGCCCGCTGGGGGTCCTCCCAGGCCTGGAGCACCAGGGAGCGGGGGACGGCCACCCCGGCCAGCTTGGCCAGCTTGTGGGCCCGGTCCTTGTCCATGCACAGGGCGGAGGCCAGGGTGCCGCAGCCGGCCACGGGGATCCCCGCCAGCTGGAAGAGGCCCTGGACGGTGCCGTCCTCCCCGTTGGCCCCGTGGAGAATGGGCAGGGCGCAGTCCAGGGGAATCACCCGGTTCTCGTGGGGGAAGAGGGCCAGCAGCCCGTGAACCGCCGGGTCCGGGGAGACCGCCACAGGGGTGAGGTGGTCCAACGCCTCGGCCCAAGTGTCGGTGGCGATGTGCTCGTAGGCCCCGGAATAGAGGTACCAGCGGCCGGTCTGGGTGATGCCCAGGGGGAGGATGTGGTACTTCTCCCCGTCTAGGTTGGTCAGCACTGCGTAGGCCGACTGGAGGGACACGGAATACTCCGGGGAGTTGCCGCCAAAGAGGACGGCAAGGGTGGGCTTCTTTTTCATAACTGCCTCCTGTGTTGCGCAAAGAACGAAAAAGGTTCGGATTTCCCCGAAAAAGCAGGGAAATCTCTGATGATCTGCCTGCAATTATAGCAAAGAAAAATGATGGGGGATTTAAGAAGTCCTTGCGCTTTTCTTAAAAACAATTGCGGCTTTCTTAATAGGTCTTAAGAAAAAATGAAGGAATCCCCGGGGTGACCGGCAAAAAACCTGGAAAAATTGAACAAAATGTGAATATTCCTTGGGTTTATCTTGACAAAGGGAAAGCCGGGGGGTATATAATATCAAAAGTAATCGCTGATTACCTAAAAGAGAATGAAACACCATCAATATATGGAGGAAACGTATCATGGTATTTGAAGCAATTGCAGAACTGGTAGCCGAGCGGGTGGAGAAGGACGTCTCCGAGATCACCATGGACAGCAAGTTCCAGGACCTGGGCATCGACTCCCTGGACACCGTGGAGCTGCTGATGAACCTGGAGGACAAGCTGGGCATCGAGGTGGAGCTGGACCAGAAGGTGGAGACCGTGGGTGACCTGGTGGCCTTCATCGAGAGCAAGCAGGCATGATCCACACACCCTTATGTGACCTGCTGGGGATCCAGTACCCCGTTTTTCAGGGGGGCATGGCCTGGATTGCCGACGGCAAGCTGGCCGCGGCGGTGTCCGAAGGGGGCGGCCTGGGCATCCTGGCCGCCGGCAACGCCCCCGGGGACTATGTCCGGGAGCAGATCCGCATCGCCAAGTCCCTCACCCAGCGCCCCTTCGGGGTGAATATCATGCTCATGAGCCCCTTCGTGGAGGAGGTGGCCCAGGTGGTGGCCGAGGAGAAGGTAGCTGTGGTCACCACCGGCGCCGGCAACCCCACCAAGTTCATGGCCCAGTGGAAGGAAGCGGGGATCAAGGTGATCCCCGTGGTGGCCTCCGTGGCCATGGCCAAGCTCATGACCCGGCTGGGGGCCTCCGCCCTCATCGCCGAGGGCGGGGAGAGCGGCGGCCACGTGGGGGAACTGACCACCATGGTCCTGGTGCCCCAGGTATGTGACGCCACCGACCTGCCCGTCATCGCCGCCGGCGGCATTGCCGACGGCCGGGGGGTGGCAGCGGCCTTCATGCTGGGGGCCTGCGGGGTGCAGATGGGCACCCGCTTCCTCAGCGCGGAGGAGTGCTCCATCCACCCCGCCTATAAGGAGAAAATTCTCAAGGCCAACGACCTGTGCACCATGGTCACCGGCAGGCGCCTGGGCCACCCGGTGCGCAGCCTGCGCACCCCCTTCGCCCGGAACTACGCCAAGGCCGAGTACGGCGGCCTGGACGACGAGGCCCTGGAGGCCCTGGGCACCGGCGCCCTGCGCAAGGCCGTGGTGGAGGGCGACCTGGAGGAGGGATGCTTCCTCTCCGGCCAGGTGGCCGCCATGGTGAAGCAGGTCCAGCCCGCCGCCGACATCGTGCGGGAGGTCATGGAAGGGGCCGAGCCTGTGCTGAAAGGAGCCACGAAATGGGTAAAATAGCATTCGTTTTCGCCGGCCAGGGGGCCCAGTACCCCGGCATGGGCCAGGAGCTGGCCCAGTGCTCCCCGGCAGCGGCCCAGGTGTTCCAGCAGCTGGACGCCCTGCGCCCTGGCACCTCCCAGCAGTGCTTTTCCGGCACCGAGGCCGAGCTGAAGGAGACCCGCAACACCCAGCCCTGCATGTTCGCCGTGGAGCTGGCCGCCGCCGCCGCCCTGGAGGAAAAGGGCCTGCGGGCCGACCTGGCCGCCGGCTTCTCCCTGGGGGAGATTGGCGCTTTGGCCTACACCGGCGCGGTGGACCTGGAGACCGGCTTCCACCTGGTCTGCCGCCGGGGAGAGCTGATGCAGCAGGCCGCCGAGGCCCAGCCCACCGCCATGGCCGCGGTGCTGAAGCTGGAGAACGCCGCGGTGGAGGCCCTCTGCGCCCAGTTCCCGGAGACCTACCCCGTCAACTACAACTGCCCCGGCCAGGTCTCCGTGGCCTGCGCCAAGGAGCAGCTGGCCCCCTTCTCCGCCGCGGTGAAGGCCGCCGGTGGCCGGGCCCTGCCCCTGAAGGTGGCAGGGGGCTTCCACTCCCCCTTCATGGCCTCTGCGGCCCAGGGCTTTGCCCAGGTGCTGGCGGACTGCCAGGTGGGCCAGCCGAAGCTTCCCCTGTACTCCAACAAGACCGGGGCGGTCTATGACGGCGACCCCAAGGAGCTGCTGGCCCAGCAGATCGTCTCCCCCGTGCGGTGGGAGACCATCGTGCGCAACATGATCGCCGCCGGGGCGGATACGTTCATCGAACTGGGCCCCGGCAAGACCCTCTGCGGCCTCATCCAGAAGACCGACCCCTCGGTGAAAACCTACCCCCTCTCCACGCCGGAGGACCTGGCGCGGATCCGGGAGGAGGTGGCGGGATGCTGACGGGAAAGACCGCCCTCATCACCGGCGGGGCCCGGGGCATCGGGGCCGCCATCGTGGAGACCCTGGCCGCCCAGGGAGCCAATGTGGCCGTTCTCTACGCCGGCAGCCAGGAGAAGGCGGAGGCCCTCTGCGCCCAGTGCGCCCAGGACCACGGGGTCCAGGCCCAGGCCTACCAGTGCGACGTGGCGGACTTTGCCGCCGCCAAGGCCGTGGTGGCCCAGGTGAAGAAGGACTTCGGCACCGTGGACATCCTGGTCAACAACGCCGGCATCACCCAAGACGGCCTGCTGGCCATGATGAAGGAGGAGAGCTTCGACCGGGTCCTGGACGTGGACCTGAAGGGGGCCTTCAACTTCATCCGCCACTGCACCCCCCTCTTCCTCCGGCAGAAGGGCGGGGCCATTGTAAACATCACGTCCGTGTCCGGCATGATCGGCAACCCCGGCCAGGCCAACTACGCCGCCGCCAAGGCAGGCCTCATCGGCCTGACCAAGGCCGTGGCCAAGGAGCTGGCCCCCAAGGGGATCACCTGCAACGCCGTGGCGCCGGGCTTTATTGCCACCGACATGACCCGGGACCTGGCCGGGCAGGACAATGCCCTGCTGGCCGCCATTCCCCTGGGACGGATGGGCCAGCCCCAAGAGGTGGCCCAGGCTGTGGCTTTCCTGGCCACCGCCCCCTACATCACCGGCGAGGTGCTGCGGGTGGACGGCGGCATCGCCATGTGAAAAAGGAGAACACCCATGGAACAGACATTGCGCAGAGTGGTGGTGACGGGCCTGGGGGCCATCACCCCCGTGGGCAACACCGTGGAGGAGATGTGGGCCAACCTCAAGGCCGGCGTCCACGGCATCGCCCCCATCACCCTCTTTGATACCACAGATTACAAGACCAAGATCGGCGCAGAGGTGAAGAACTTCGACCCCCGTGCCTATATGGACAAGACCGACGTCCTCCGCAGCGACGCCTATGCCCAGTACGGCGTGGCCGCCGCCTGCCAGGCAGTGGAGGAGAGCGGGGTCATCGGCACCCTGCCCCCGGAGCGGGTGGCGGTGTACTTTGGCTCCGGCATCGGCGGCATCCGCACCTTCCACGAGGAGCACAACAAGCTCCTGGCCCGGGGACCCAAGCGGATCTCCCCCTACTTCATCCCCATGCTCATCGGCAACATGGCCGCCGGCATGATCGCCATCCGCTTCAACTGCCGGGGGGCTGCCCTGCCGGTGGTCACCGCCTGCGCCACCGGCACCAACGCCATCGGCGAGGCCATGCGGGCCATCCGCCACGGCTATGCCGACGCGGTGATCACCGGCGGCTCCGAGGCCGCCATCTCCGAGTGCGGCGTGGCGGGCTTTGTGAACATGCAGGCCCTGTCCACCTCCGAGGACCCGGAGGCCGCCTGCCTGCCCTTTGACAAGCGCCGGGGCGGTTTCGTCATCGGCGAGGGCGGCGCGGCCCTGGTGCTGGAGGAGTACGAGCACGCCGTGGCCCGTGGGGCCAAGATCTACGGCGAAGTGGTGGGCTACGGCGCCACCTGCGACGCCTTCCACATCACCGCCCCCCGGCCGGACGGCACCTGCGGCGCCAGGGCCATCCAGCTGGCCCTGGAAGAGGCCGGCTGGCAGCCGGAGGAGACCGTGTACATCAACGCCCACGGCACCGGTACCCCCATGAACGACTCCCTGGAGACCCAGGTGGTCAAGCTGGCCCTGGGGGAGGAGGCCGCCCGCCGTGCCTACATCAGCTCCACCAAGTCCATGACCGGCCACTGCCTGGGGGCCGCCGGCGCCATTGAGGCGGTGGCCTGCCTGAAGGCCCTGGAGGAGGGCATCCTGCCCCCCACCATCCACCTGGAGGAGCCCGACCCCGCCTGTGACCTGAACTATGTGCCCAACCAGGCCCTGGCGGTGCAGGCAGACCTGGTGCTGTCCAACTCCCTGGGCTTTGGCGGGCACGATGCCTGCATTGCCTTCCGGAAGGTGAAATGATGAACGACGCGGAAATCAGAAGATACGCCGGCCTCATGGCGGAACGGGGCCTCCCCGGCCTGGAGGTGACGGAGAAGGACCAGGTCATCCGCCTGGAACGCTCTCCCGCCCCGGCGGCGGCCCGGGAGACCGTGGCCGTCCCCGCCGCCCCGGCGGCGGCCACCCCCCAGGGGGCTGCGCCGGCGGACACGGTGGAGGTGGCCTCCCCCATGGTGGGGGTGTTCTACGCCGCCCCCGCCGAGGACGCCGAGCCCTTCGTCAAGGTGGGCGACAAGGTGAAGCGGGGCCAGACCCTGTGCATCGTGGAGGCCATGAAGCTGATGAACGAGATCATGGCGGAAGTGGATGGGGAGATCGTGGAGATCTGCGTGGCCAACGGCCAGGTGGTGGACTACGGCAGCCCCCTCTTCCGCATTCGGGAACGGTAAGGAGGTGCGCCCATGAATCGCGATGAAATCCAAACCATCCTGCCCCACCGGGACGGCATGCTCCTGCTGGACCAGCTGGACAAAGAGGGGGATGTGGCCCACGGGCAGTATCAGGTGCGGGGAGACGAGTGGTTCCTCCAGGGCCACTTCCCCGGCACCCCTGTGGTGCCCGGGGTGATCCTCTGCGAGATCCTGGCCCAGTCGGCGGGGATCCTGATGCAGGAGGCCCTCACCGAGGACACCATCCCCATGTACACCAGCATGAAGAATGTGCGGTTCCGGGCCCCGGTGCTGCCGGGGGACCGGTTTGAGACCAAGTGCCGCATCACCCGGGCCAAGCATCCCTTCTATTTCGCCGAGGGAGAGGGATACGTGGGGGACACCCTGTGCGTGAAGGCGGAGTTCTCCTTCGGCATTACGGAGCGAGCGGTATGTTTTCAAAGATCCTAATTGCCAACCGGGGGGAGATTGCCGTCCGGGTGATCCGGGCCTGTAAGGAGATGGGCATTGCCACCGTGGCCATCTATTCCCAGGCAGACCAGGACGCCCTCCACGTGGCCCTGGCCGACGAGGGCTACTGCGTGGGGGGTGCCAGCCCTGCCGACAGCTACCTCAACGAGGAGCGGGTGATTTCCGCCGCCCTGGTCTCCGGGGCCCAGGCCATCCACCCGGGGTATGGGTTTTTGTCGGAGAACGCCCACTTTGCCGCCCTGTGCCGGAAAAACGGCCTGGTGTTCATCGGCCCCACCCCCGAGAGCATGGAGCAGCTCAGCGACAAGGCCAAACTCAAAGAGGTCATGGGGGAGAACGGCCTGGCGGTGATCCCCGGCACCCAAGTCCTGGCCAGTGCCCAGGAGGCCCTGGCGGCCGGGGCCAAGATCGGCTACCCCGTGATGCTCAAGGCCAGCGCCGGCGGGGGCGGCCGGGGCATCCGCCTGGTCACCGCCCCCAACGAGATGGCCCAGGCCTACGCCCTGGCCGTGGCGGAGGGGGAGGCCTCCTTCGGGGACGGGTCGGTGTACATGGAAAAGTACGTCCACCCCGCCCGGCACATTGAGGTCCAGGTGCTGGCCGACGAGGCCGGCAATGTGGTCTGCCTGGGGGAGCGGGACTGCTCCGTCCAGCGCCACCACCAGAAACTCATTGAGGAATCCCCCTCCCCGGCGGTGAGCCGGGCCCAGCGGAAAAAGCTCATGGCCCTCACCGCCAAGGCGGTGAAGGCCATTGGCTATGTGGGGGTGGGGACCCTGGAGTTCCTCCTGGACCAGGACGGCCGGTTCTGGTTCATGGAGATGAACCTCCGCCTTCAGGTGGAGCACGGGGTCACCGAGATGCTCACCAATGTGGATTTGGTGAAGTGGCAGATCCGCACGGCGGCAGGGGTGTCCCTGAACTTCCGCCAGCAGAACGTGGTGCTGGACGGGGCCTGCCTGGAGTGCCGGATCAACGCCACCCGGCCGGGCACCGTCACGGTGCTCCACGTGCCCGGCGGCCCCTTTGTCCGGTTTGACACCTACCTGGTGGCGGGCCTCACCGTCTCCCCCTACTATGACTCCCTGCTGGGCAAGCTCATCGTCCGCGCGGGCACCCGGGAGGAAGCGGTGCGCAAGATGAAAGCCGCCCTGTGCGAGCTGGTCATCGAAGGGGTGGAGACCAACATCGCCGAGCAGCTGGAACTGGTAAGCGATCCCCGGTTCATGTCCGGGGGCTATGATTTGACCTTTATGGAAGGCAGGTGACACCATTGCCCTTTCTGAACTTTCTCTATAAACCCAAAAACGAGCTGGAGCAGGGGGGCCGCACCGCGGCCCTGGTCCAGGAGGACGCCAGCGAGCCGGAAAAGACCTGCCCCAACTGCCATAAGTCCATTCCCGTCAGCCGGCTGTGGTCCAACTGGAACACCTGCCAGTGCGGGTACCACTTCCGCATGGGGGGCCGGCAGCGGCTGCAGTTTTTGACGGACAAGGACTCCTTCCAGGAACTCTTTGCCCAGGTGGAGGGAAAGGACCCCTTGGACTTCCCCGGCTACCAGGAAAAGCTGGAGACCGTGCGCAAGGTCAGCAGCGAGCGGGAGGCCGTCCTCTGCGGCACCGCCCGCATCGGCGGGCAGCCCTGCTGCCTGTTCATCATGGAGCCCCGCTTCATGATGGGCAGCATGGGCACCGCCGTGGGGGAGAAGATCACCCGCCTCTTTGAATACGCCACGGAACACGGGATGTCTGTGGTGGGCTACACCGTCTCCGGCGGGGCCCGGATGCAGGAGGGGCTCCTCTCCCTGATGCAGATGGCCAAGACCAGCGGGGCGGTGCTCCGCCACAGCCAGGCGGGGCTGTTCTACTGCACCGTCCTCACCGACCCCACCACCGGCGGGGTCACCGCCAGCTTTGCCATGGAAGGGGACATCATCCTGGCCGAGCCCGGGGCCACCGTGGGCTTTGCCGGGGCCCGGGTGGTGGAGCAGACCACCCGCAAGGCCCTGCCCAAGGGGTTCCAGACGGCGGAGTTCCTGCTGAAGCACGGGTTCGTGGACGCCATTGTCCCCCGGCGGGACCAGCAGCAGGTGATTGCCGCTCTGCTGCAGCTCCATGGGAGAGGAGGCAGCCAATGAGTACCAAAGCCTATGACACCGTCAAACTGGCCCGGGCCAACAAGCGCCCCACGGGCCTGGACTACATCCACAACCTCTGTGGGGACTTCTTTGAGCTCCACGGGGACCGGTGCTACGCTGACGACGGCGCCATCGTCGGGGGCATCGGCCATTTCCGGGGCATTCCTGTGACCATGATCGCCATCGAGAAGGGCCACAGCGCCAAGGAGCGGACGGCCCGGTCCTTCGGCGCCCCCCACCCGGAGGGGTATCGGAAGGCCCTGCGCCTCATGCGCCAGGCGGAGAAGTTCCACCGCCCGGTGCTCTGCTTCGTGGACACCTCCGGGGCTTACTGCGGCATCGGCGCCGAGGAGCGGGGCCAGGGCCAGGCCATTGCGGCCAACCTCATGGGCATGATGGCCCTGAACACCCCCATCATCACCACCCTCATTGGGGAGGGGGGCAGCGGCGGGGCCCTGGCCCTGTCGGTGGCCGACCGGGTGTGGATGCTGGAGAACGCGGTGTACTCCGTGATCTCCCCCGAGGGCTGCGCCAGCATTTTGTGGAAGGACGCAGGCAAGGCCGACGAGGCGGCCCAGCGGCTGAAGCTCACCGCCTGGGATGCCCTGGACCTGGGAATCATCGAGCGGGTGATCTCGGAAAAGGAGCTGGGGCAGAGCGGCTTCTACACCCGCCTGGCCGACCGGATCGAGAAGGAACTGCAGGTGCTGATGCACCAGGAGGATTTGCTGGAGCGGCGCTACGCCCGGTTCCGGGCCCTGGGGAACCCCGCCGCCCCGCCCCAGCCCGACCACATCCACCACACCGCCCGGTGACGGATTGGGCCGGAATCTGCCCCCGGCGGGCAAAGGGGACTGGCGCTTTGGCTGGTTTTGTGATATATTATAGGTGATATCCAATATTACGGCGATGGGGCCGCCCAAAGGCCCCAAACCACAGCGGGAAGCAGCGCACCCCTGGCAAGGCCCCATATACCCTCCCGCTGCCAACCATGAGGCAGGAGGCGGAACCATGGCAACACAGACCAAACGGCCCAGAGGCCGAGAAACGCGGCAAGCCCTGATCCAAGCAGGGGTGGAGGAGATCAACCGCCACGGGGTGACAGAGTTTTCCGTGCGGCGGATCGCCCAAATCTGCGGGGTGTCCTGCGGGGCCCCCTATAAACACTTCGGGGACCGGCGGGAGTTCATTGCCGCGGTCATTGAATACGTCAACGACCAGTGGCGGGCCGAGCAGACCAAAATCCTGACGGCCTACGAAGGCGATCTCCAGAAGCAGCTGGTAGAGGTGAGCACGGGATACGTCAAGTTCTTGGTGGAGCACCCCCACCTGCGGGCCATCCTGACCTTGAAGGACGAGGAGTTTGACAACGTCTACCACAAACTCCGGGGGGAGCTCAGCAGCCCCACCCAGCAGCTCATCGTCCACTACTGCCGGGAGCGGCAGATCCCGCCGGAGGTGCGCCGGCGGAAGGTCTACGTGGTCCGCGCCCTGATCCTGGGGGCGGCCATCCAGTTTGAAAACGGAGAGCTGACCTACGGGGAGGAGGCCCTCCAAATGGTCCACGACTGCATCCAGCAGGCGTTGGAGCTGGCATAACCCAGGGGGAGGAGCGCCCTCCCCACAGGGCCCGTGGCGGCCCGTTCCAAGAAAAAACAGCCCGCTGGAAGAGAGGTTCCAGCGGGCTGTTTTTAGGTTGGGTAGGGCAGTTTTACCCAATTGGACGGGCCTTTTCCCGAAAAATTCGTTGACAGGGAGGGGGAGAGGTCAGTATAATAGAACACAGAAATTGCGGTGCTCCACGGTTCGTGGAGCCAAACAAAACCGCACCCAGCACCCAATGGGATATGGTTCGGATGAGGAAACCGGGAGATGCCGCGCCAGCGGAGCCGAAGGGGCTGCGAAAACTCTCAGGCAAAAGGACCGGTTTCGGACGAGACTCCGGAGAGCGGGAGACGCACCGAAGAGGCAATCCGCCCCGGCGGAGAATCTTTCAGGTCGGATTACGGAGGCGCTGTATTTGGCATGGGCCAAATGCGGCGGCTCTGCTTTTTTATACCCTGAAAACGAGACGAGAAACGGGAAAGGAGTATGCACAATGGAACGGAAAACCCCACTTTACGACGTCCATGTGGAAGAGGGCGGCAAGATCGTCCCCTTCGCAGGCTACCTGCTGCCGGTGCAGTACGGCACCGGCGTCATCCAGGAGCACATGGCGGTGCGCCAGCAGGCGGGCCTCTTTGATGTCTCCCACATGGGAGAGATCCTCTTCACCGGCCCCACGGCCCTGGATACCATCAACCACCTGCTCACCAACGACTACAACGGCATGGCGGTGAACAAGGTCCGCTACGGCGCCATGTGCAACGCCGACGGCGGCACCATCGACGACCTGGTGGTCTACAAGTTCGGGGAGGAGCGTTACCTGGCGGTGGTCAACGCCGCCAACCGGGAGAAGGACTATGCCCACATGGCGGCCAACGTCCTCCCCGGCACCCAGTGCCAGGACATCTCTGACACCGTGGCCCAGCTGGCCCTCCAGGGGCCCAAGGCCCCGGCTATCCTGAAGAAGCTGCTGCCGGAGGATCAGATCCCCAAGGGCTACTACACCGCCCTGCCCAAGGTCAACCTGGCGGGGATGGAGTGCATGATCTCCCGCACCGGGTACACCGGGGAGCTGGGCTATGAGATCTACACCGCCAACGAGAATGCCCCCAAGCTGTGGAAGGTCCTCCGGGAAGCCGGGGAGGAGTTCGGCCTCATCCCCTGCGGCCTGGGCGCCCGGGACACCCTCCGGCTGGAGGCCGCCATGCCCCTCTACGGCCACGAGATGGACGAGACCGTCACCCCCCTGGAGGCCGGCCTGGACTTTGCGGTGAAGCTGAATAAACCCGAGTTCATCGGGAAGGATGCTCTGGTGGCCGCCGGCACCCCCCAGCGGGTGCGGGTGGGCCTGGCCGTCACCGGCCGGGGCATCGTCCGGGAGCACCAGGACCTCTTCCTGAACGGGGAGAAGATCGGCCAGACCACCTCCGGCACCCACTGCCCCTTCCTGGGCAAGGCCCTGGCCATGGGCCTCATCGACGCCAAGTACGCCGCCGTGGGCACCGCCCTGGAGGCTGACGTCCGGGGCCGCCGGGTGGCGGTGGAGATCGTCCCCCTGCCCTTCTACAAGCGGGGCTGAGCGCGCCGGCCCTGTTTGATCCCCTTTGTGATCCAAAGGGATTCCCATGTCATCCAAATAATATTTTAATGTATGGAGGAGAAAACCATGTCTAACATTCCCGCCAACCTGAAGTACAGCAAGTCCCACGAGTGGGTCCTGGAGGAAGACGGCGTCTTCACCATCGGCCTGACCGACTATGCCCAGGACGCTCTGGGGGACATCGTGTTCATCAACCTCCCCGAGGAGGGGGACAGCGTCACCGCCGGGGAGGCCTTCTCCGACGTGGAGTCCGTGAAGGCCGTCTCTGACGTGTTCTCCCCGGTGACCGGCACCGTCACCGCCGTGAACGAGGCCCTGCTGGACGACCCCGCCCAGGTGAACGAGGCCCCCTACGAGGCTTGGCTCATCAAGGTCTCCGAAGTCAGCGACACCGAGGAGCTCCTGGACGCCGATGGCTACGCGGCTGTGGTGGCCGCAGAGGAGGGCTAAGATGGGCAGCTACATTCCCTCCACCGGGGAAGAGCGGCAAGCCATGCTCCAGGCCATCGGCCTGACCTCCACCGACCAGCTCTTTGACGTGGTGCCCGAGGCCGTCCGGGTGAAGAACCTGGACCTGCCTGAGGGCCTGAGCGAGTGGGAAGTCAGCGAGAGGATGGCCGCCCTGGCCGGGAAGAACCGGGTGTTCCGGTCGGTCTTCCGGGGGGCTGGGGCTTACCGCCACTATATCCCCGCCATTGTGAAAACCGTGACCTCCAAGGAGGAGTTCCTCACCGCCTACACCCCCTACCAGGCGGAGATCAGCCAGGGGGTGCTCCAGTCCATCTTTGAGTACCAGACCCAGCTGTGCGAGCTCACCGGCATGGACGTGTCCAACGCTTCGGTCTATGACGGGGCGGTGGCTGCCGCCGAGGCGGTGTTCATGTGCCAGGAGAGAAAGCGCACCGGGGTCATCGTCTCCGGCGCCGCCGACCCCCAGACCCTGGCGGTGATCCAGACCTATTGCGAGAGCCGGAACGTCCCCGTCACCGTGCTGCCGGTGGACGGCTGCGCCACCGACCCCGCCGCCCTCCAGGCGGTGCTGGCCGGGGACACGGCCGCCGTCTATGTCCAGAGCCCCAACTACTTTGGGGTGCTGGAGGATATGGACGCCATTGTGGCCGCTGCCCACGGGGCAGGGGCCAAGGTGATCATGGGGGTCAACCCCATCTCCCTGGGCCTGCTGAAAACCCCCGGGGAGTACGGGGTGGACATCGCCGTGGGAGAGGGCCAGCCCCTGGGCATGCCCCTGTCCTTCGGCGGCCCCTACCTGGGCTTTATGACCTGTAAGAAGGCCATGATGCGCAAGCTGCCCGGCCGGATCGTGGGCCAGACCACCGACGGGGAAGGCCGCCGGTGCTTCGTCCTCACCCTCCAAGCCCGGGAGCAGCACATCCGCCGGGAGAAGGCCTCCTCCAACATCTGCTCCAACGAGGCCCTGTGCGCTATGACCGCTTCGGTCTACCTGGCCGCCATGGGCCCCCGGGGACTCAAGCAGGTGGCCTCCACCTGCGCGGCCCACGCCCACTACCTGGCCGGGGAACTGGCCAAGCTGGGCTTTGCCCTGCGCAGCGGGGACAAACCCTTCTTCCATGAGTTCCTCACCGACTGCCCCGTGGATCCCGCCAAGCTGTGCGCGGCCCTGGAGGAGCAGGGCATCCTAGGGGGCCTGCCGGTGGACGGCGGCATCCTCTGGTGCTGCACGGAGCTCAACCGTAAGGAAGAGATGGACCGGCTGATTGCCGTCATTGGGGAGGTGTGCAAAGGATGAAACTGCTGTTTGAACGGAGCCGGCCCGGCCGGGGCAGTGTCCTGCTGCCCCCCTGCGACGTGCCGGAAGTGACCTATGACCAGGCCCTGCTGCGGGGCCAGGCCCCCCGCCTGCCGGAGATCGCCGAGGTGGACCTGGGCCGCCACTACACCGAGCTGGCCAAGCAGACCCACGGGGTGAACGACGGGTTCTATCCCCTGGGCTCCTGCACCATGAAGTACAACCCCCGGATCAACGAGGAGGCCGCGGCCCAGCCCGGCTTCACCCAGCTCCACCCCCTCCAGCCGGTGGAGACCGTCCAGGGGGCCCTGGAAGTGCTGTACACCGCCGAGCAGCTCCTGTGCGAGATCACCGGGATGGACGGCATGTCCTTCCAGCCCGCCGCCGGCGCCCATGGCGAGTACACCGGCCTGCTCCTCATCCGCAAATACCACCAGTCCCGGGGGGACAGTGCCCGGACCAAGATCCTGGTCCCCGACGCGGCCCACGGCACCAACCCGGCCTCGGCCACCATGGCGGGGTTCCAGGTGGTGTCCATCCCCTCCAACCCCCAGGGCGGGGTGGATCTGGACGCCCTGCGCCAGGCCGTGGGGCCGGACACCGCCGGCCTCATGCTCACCAACCCCAACACCGTGGGCCTCTTTGACGCCAATATCCTGGAGATCACCCAGATCGTCCACGACGCCGGCGGCCTGTGCTACTACGACGGGGCCAACCTCAACGCCGTCATGGGCCACGTCCGGCCCGGGGACATGGGGTTTGACTGCGTCCACCTGAACCTCCACAAGACCTTCTCCACCCCCCACGGGGGCGGCGGCCCGGGCAGCGGCCCGGTGGGCTGCAAGGCCATGCTGGAGCCCTTCCTCCCCACCCCCCGGGTGCAGAAGGCGGAGGGGAGCTATTCCCTGTACACCCCCGCCCAGACCATGGGCCAGGTGCGCAGCTTCTATGGCAACTTCCTGGTGGTGGTGAAGGCCCTGGCCTACCTCCTCACCCTGGGCAAGGAGGGCATCCCCGAGGCTTCCGCCGGGGCGGTGCTCAACGCCAACTACCTGATGAAGCAGCTGGCCGACGGGTATGACATGTCCTACCCCGGCCTGTGCATGCACGAGTTTGTCATGACCCTCCAGGGCCTGGCCCACGACACCGGCGTCACCGCCATGGACGTGGCCAAGCGGCTGCTGGACTTCGGCATCCATCCCCCCACCATGTACTTCCCCCTCATCGTCCACGAGGCCCTCATGGTGGAGCCCACGGAGACCGAGAGCCCGGAGACCCTGGACCAGGCGGCCCAGGCCTTCCTGACCATCCTGGCCGAGGCCAAGGCAGACCCGGAGAGCCTCCACCATGCTCCCCACCACTGCGCCATCGGCCGGCCGGACGAGGTGACCGCCGCCCGCCACCCGGTGCTGCGGTACGACTTCGGGGCCGAGGAAGGCTGAGGAGAGCCCAAGGCGATGCTGCATACCCTATCTGTGCTCACCGCAGAGGGCACCGACCCCCGGCGCAACCTGGCCCTGGAGGCCACCCTCCTCCACCAGGTCCGGCCGGGGGAGGAGATCCTCTACCTGTGGCAGAACCAGCGCACCGTGGTCATCGGGCGCAACCAACACGCAGCCAACGAATGCCGGATCCAGGCTCTGGAAGCAGACGGCGGACATCTTGTCCGCCGTCTGTCCGGTGGTGGGGCGGTTTACCACGACCTGGGGAACCTGAACTTCACCTTCCTCACCTGCCGGAGGGACTATGACGTGGCCCGGCAGACGGAGGTCATCCTCCAGGCCGTCCGCGCCCTGGGCATCCCGGCAGAGAAGAACGGCCGCAACGACTTGACGGTGGACGGCCAGAAGTTCTCCGGCCACGCCTATTACCAGACGGGGGACCAGTGCTACCACCACGGCACCCTCATGGTGTCGGTGGACCTGGCGCCTTTGGAGGGGTACCTCAACGTCTCCCCCCTGAAGCTCCAGGCCAAGGGGGTGGCCTCGGTCCGGGCCCGGGTGGGGAATTTGGCGGACTTCTGCCCCGGCCTCACCATCCCCCGGCTGCGCCAGGCTTTGGTGGAGGCCTTCGGCCAGGTCTACGGCCTGCCGGTGCACACCATGACGGAGGGGGAGGCCGACCCCCGCCTTCTGGCCCAGTTCCAGGCCCAGTTTTCCGACCCGGCCTGGACCTACGGGGACAGCCCCCACCTGGACACCAGCCGGGAGGCGCGGTTTGCCTGGGGCACCCTCCGCCTGGACTACAGCCAGGCAGAGGGGCATCTCACCCAAGCGGCCCTGTGGTCGGACGGCCTGGAGGGGGATTTCCTCAGCCAGGTCCCCCAGGCCCTGGCCGGCTGTCCCCGGCAGAGGGCCGACCTGGAGGCACGCCTGCTGGCCCTGCCCGGGGCGGACCCGGCCATCGTCACCGATATTCTTACCCTGCTCTTAGAGGAGGAAACGCCATGAAGTTTGACATTGCCATCATCGGCGGCGGCCCCGGCGGGTACACCGCCGCGGAGAAAGCCGCCAAGGCGGGCCGTTCCGTGGTCCTCTTTGAGAAAGAGGACCTGGGGGGCACCTGCCTGAACCGGGGCTGTATGCCCACCAAAGCCCTGCTCCACAGCGCCGAGACCTACGCGGCCCTGGGCCACGCCCAGGACTTGGGGGTCCAGGCCCAGGAGATTCACTACGACTTTGCCGCCATGCACCAGCGGAAGGACCAGGTGGTCGCCACCCTCCGCCAGGGGGTGGAGAAGCTGATGAAGGCCAGCAAGGTCACCGTGGTGGCCGGCCAGGCCTGCATCCAGGAGGCCGGCCTGGTCACCTGCCAGGGGGAGACCTATGAGGTGGGGGACATCATCATCGCCACCGGCTCCCAGGTGTCCTATCCCCCCATCCCCGGCCTCCGCCTGCCTGGGGTGTACAACAGCCGGGACATCCTGGAGGGGGGCGGCCAGAACTTTGCCTCCCTGGTCATTGTAGGCGGCGGCGTGGTGGGGGTGGAGTGCGCCACCCTTTACCGCTGCCTGGGCTGTGAGGTCACCGTGCTGGAGGCCGCCGACCACATCCTCCCCTTCATGGACCGGGAGATCGCCCAGCGGCTGACCATGATCCTGAAGAAGCAGGGGGTCAAGGTGGAGGCCAAGGCCAGTGTCCAGAAGATCGAGGGCACCCCCGGCGCCATGACCGTCACCTACACCGACAAGAAGGGGGCGGAGCACACCGTGACCGCCCAGGGCGTCCTGGCTGCCGCCGGCCGGAAGGCCAACCTGGAGGGCCTCTTCGGCCCGGACTTCTCTCTGGAGCTGGACCGGGGAGGCATTGTGGGGGATGCCGATGGCCGCACCAGCGTGCCCCACGTCTATGTCATCGGGGACGCCAAGGCCCGGAACATCCAGCTGGCCCACGTGGCCAGCGCCCAGGGGGAGAACGCCGTGGCGGCCATCCTGGGCCAGAAGCCCGCCCTGGACCTGTCTGTGGTGCCCAGCTGCGTGTACACCAACCCGGAGATCGCCTCGGTGGGCCTCACCGAGGAGGGGGCCAAGGCAGCGGGGATCCCGGTGAAAACCGGCAAGTACCTCACCGGCGCCAACGGCAAGTGCCTCATCGAGGGCACCGAGAGCGGCTACGTGAAGCTGGTCACCGACCAGGCCACCGGCCGGATCCTGGGGGCCCAGATGGTCTGCCCCCGGGCCACCGACCTGGTGGGGGAACTGACCCTGGCCATTCAGAAGGGGATCACCGCCGGCGAGCTGGCCACGGTGATCCATCCCCACCCCACCTTCAGCGAGATGCTCTTCGGCGCGGCGGAAAGCCTGCGGCCGGAGTGATCCGCCGACCATGAACCGGACAGAAGTCCTGCCAGGGGTGTGGCACCTGGAGGAGGATTACCGGGTTTACTGCACCCTGGTCCGGGGGAAGACCCTGGCCCTCCTCTGGGACACGGGGCAGGGGAGGACGGACTTGGCGGCCTATGTGGCCCAGCAAGTGCCCACTCCCTGCCTGGTGCTCAACAGCCACGGCCACAGCGACCACATCGGGGGGAACTTCCGGTTCCCCCAGGTCTATGCCCACCGGGGGGACTGGCCCCTGCTGGCGGCCTACGCCCGCCTAACCGGGCGGGAGACCCCGGTCTGCCCGCTGGAACCGGGGCAGAGCTTTGCCCTGGGCGGGCGCAGGGCGGAGGTGATCTCCCTGGCGGGGCACACCAAGGGCTCCGTGGGCCTGCTGCTGGCGGGGGAGGGCCTCCTCCTGGCCGGGGACGGGCTGAACCAGACCCTCCTGCTGCTGGGGGCGGAGGCCGCCCCCCTGTCCCAGCTGCGCCAGACGTTGGAGGCGGTCCTGCGCCTCCCCTTTGCCCATTACCTGTCCAGCCATGCCCCCCACCCCCTGCCCAAGGCCCAGGCGGCAGTCCATCTGCATCACCTGGACCAGCTCCGGCTGGAGGACCCTTCCCGCCCAGGCCCCTACAGCCCCCGGGTCTGCCGGAGCCAGTACCGGGAACAGGGCAGCCGGTCGGTGCTGCTCATCGACCGGGGATTGGTGGGGGAAGAGAATTGCTTGCCCTGAAAAAAGGCCCCATGCCATTCGTGGCATGGGGCCAAAAGCATAAAAACAGTGGGTATTCCGCTTGGAATACCCACTGCAATAAGTTCGACAGGTCTACGCCTCTTTGATCGTACAGGGGTGCGTGGCGAGTTGCCACATGTCCATTGCTTTGCAAGGAACAGGGCCTTCGGCGAAGCAACAACATGAATCACACCCAGGTCATCCAAAGAAAACCCATACAGGGGATACTTGCGTAGCTTATAACCTTACTACCCTTTCAACCACTCTGTCGAAAAACGCGCTTGTACTTGTAAACTTACTCGTTATTCGATTGTCGGTCGTCTATCGTTTTATCTTCAACTAACAGGAAGAATTACCGCGATTGCGAACAGTTTGCGGGGGCCGTTGGTCAGAGATTTTTCATGAGCCACCACCAAAACAGCCTCTGCTGAACTACAAGGAACGAGGACGGAGCCACCAAGGGAAGAACGCCCTGTTACATCTTGTCTTTCTCAATGCAGTGGTGCCCATGCACTCTGAAAGGACTCTGCTACATCGCCCATGGGACTCACCGATCCTTTCTATGCACCAATTTTGATTGGGAGGATTTGAGATTGGGACTTTGGAAGTTCTTTTGAAGTTCCGTCTCCCTTTCTCTGTCTAAATAATACAAGAGAAGGGGGCGTTTGTCAAGAGGAAATCGGGAAAATTTCTAAAAATTTTTCGACAGGAAGGGTGCGCTGGAGACATTACGTCCGGTCCAGACGGGTCAGATCATAGGGGGTGGTTTGGTAGACATAGTAGTTGAGCCAGTTGGTGTAGATCAGTTGGCCGGCGGAGCGCCACCGGACAATGGGGGTCTGGTTGGGGTCGTCGTTGGGGAAGTAGTGCCGGGGCACCTGGATGTCCAGCCCACGGTCCACGTCCCGCCAGTATTCCTGGGCCAGGGTGTTTCGGTCGTATTCCAGATGGCCCAGGAGAAAGAACTGGCGGCTGTCCTCGGTTTTTACAGCGAACACCCCGGCCTCCTCCGACACGGCCAGGACTTCCAGACCGGGGACCTTGCGGATGTCCTCCTCCAGCACTTCCGTGTGCCGGGAGTGGGGGGCATAGAACCGGTCGTCAAATCCCCGGAACAGGGGGGAGGAGGGTTTGAGTACCCTGTGGTCAAAGACCCCAAAGAGTTTCTGGGGCAGGGCATACTTGGGAATCCCATAATGGTAGTAGAGCCCCGCCTGGGCGCCCCAGCAGATGTGCAGGGTGGAGTGCACATGGGTTTTGGACCACTCCATGATCTGGCACAGCTCCTCCCAGTAGTCCACCGTCTCAAAGTCCAGGTTTTCCACGGGGGCGCCGGTGATGACCAGGCCGTCGTAGTTCTTGTCCTTGATCTGGTCGTAGGAGGTGTAGAAGGACTCCAGGTGGCTCCGGTCCACGTTCTGGGCGTCGTGGCTGATGGTCTGCAGCAGTTCCACCTGGATCTGCAGGGGGGTGTTGGAGAATTTCCGCAGCAGCTGGGTCTCCGTGGCGATCTTGGTGGGCATCAGGTTGAGAATGAGCAGGTTGAGGGGCCGGATGTCCTGGTGCATGGCCCGGTACTCCGTCATGACAAAGATATTCTCGCCCTCCAGAGTTTCGCGGGCGGGGAGAGAGTTGGGAATTTTAATGGGCATGGGAAGCGCCTCCCTATTTGAAATTGCAGGGGAAAGAAAAAAGTCCCTGGGAAAGATAGAATATACCTATTTAATCACAATTTCCTAGGAAGCGCAACGGTGGATTTGAAAAGAACGTCCTGCGAGGCCCCGAAAGCAGACGAAGAAAAAAAGAATGGAAAAAGTGAAAAATAGGGGTTGACATTCCGGAGGAGGAGTGGTATTCTATCAAAGCTGTCGCGAGGCGGCCGGCACGAAAGAGAAAAACTTCTGAAAAACGAAAAATTTCTCTTGACAAGCCGGAAAGCGTGTGATAAAATAAACGTCACCGCAAGCGAAGCGGCGTGCACCTTGTAAATTAAACAACGTAAGAGAAACACGAAGCACCAAACGGA
>OLQI01000540.1_pt1 | contig 34615 bp, 32 predicted proteins | sample 1672171 | NCBI WGS metagenome assembly OLQI01 (sample SAMEA3136655, study PRJEB25190) | human gut metagenome
TGCACGCAGAATTGTAAGTCCCCGGTCCAGATGCCCGATAATCGCCTGACGAATCGGCTCCGGATTTCTGCTGATGATTTTAACCTCCATTTTAGATCCACCAAGGAGTAATACCTTATTCAGCACTGTTGTATAGGTTATAACAAGAATAACTCCATATAACAGCATCTCAGGCGGTATGAGGATAGCCTGGCCAAGCAGGATGCATATATCAAATGCATTCAGGCTGACTGACACAGGTATCTTGAAATATTTATTCAAAATCAACGGCGGAATATCCATACCTCCGGTGGATGCTCCCATACGAATGACGCTTCCAAGCCCCACTCCGATTCCCAGCCCTGAGAATATCGTATTCAGCCAGATATCGTCTGTGAAATGTACATTTGCAAAGATCTGTCCGAATAACTCCAGGCAGATTGGATAAGTAAATGTACTTACAATAGTTGTAAATGCGAATTTCTTTCCAAGAAAAATAAATCCGACTACCAGCATCACAATATTAAATCCCAGCACGAACATTGAAACGGACAATCCGGTCAATCTGTTCACTAAAAGTGCAATACCTGTCGTTCCTCCGGTCGGCAGTCCTGACGGAAGCAGAAATAATACTGCGACCGCTGCATACATAGCATTTCCAATAATAACTGTCAACAATGTTATTCCCCTCTGTAACATTGTCTGATTTTTGTTTTCCACAATTTTCTTCCTCCATGATAACATTCAAGACTTATCATAAGCCTCTATAAAGACTGCAGATAGTAATGCTCTACTTCATCTGCCATCTACATGTTTTATGACATACATTCATACAAAATGATATCGAATAAACGGATTTATGTAAAGTACTTTTTATTTACAGGAGCTAAAAGAAGGGCGTGTGAAAAACGAAAGTTTTTTCACACTCCCTTTCTTAGTATCAATCAAGTTATTCTTCTCATCAAATAACTAGAATGTAAATTCTCACGGCTGAAGTTCAGCATTATTTAATACTTTCTTAACCGCTGGATCAATAGCTGCTGCTGTTACAGACATCTTATTTTCAAATGAGATTCCATCTACACTCTCGGATGAGTTATCCACATTTGTTCCATTTTTTTTGTAAGTTATAGACATATCCATGTTTTCATCCACATTTACTGTAACGGTATATAAAGACGGATCATATTCAATATCGCTAACGTTATTTTCCCCCTGCTCATTAATCTCTTTTACAGTGTAAGAATAAGTTTCTGCTGTATAATATGGAATTGTACGGAATGTAATATTACCGGAAGCATCGTTTGTTTTATGTCAATCAATGTTCCATTTGAATCATACAGTCCAAATCGGAATTCTCCGGCTTCCAGATTACCACCTTTCAATGTCTTAGTTCCTGTAATCGTGGCAAGAGCATAATCCATGCTCATCGTCATAAAGTGATAGTTATTAAATATCAGGAATTCATCGTCCTCTACTGGCTCTAATATATTTCCATCATCACCTTCGTATCCAACATAACTCCACACACTCCGACAGGCTAAATGGAATCATGGATCGTTTTCTGGATCTGACTTCTTACAAGTTCCGCGATATCATTCGTCTTCATGTCTTTATAATCATCATAGTACAGCGGTTTTAAAAAATGTACCTGCACTGTGACCGGTGCTATACTGTTAGTGTCAAATGGCTTGAAAGAATCGATCAGTGCAACCGGCACGATCGGGCATTTTGCTTTCGTTGCTGCTTTAAAGCTTCCGCCTTTAAACTCCAGCATCTCATTTCCCATCTTAGATCTTGTTCCTTCCGGGAAAATGAGATAATTTCTTCCGTTCTTTACCTCATTTGTCACATTTCCAATGACCTGCAGTGACTGACGGATATCATTACGATCCATCATATATGCTTTCATACATTTGAAAACTTGTTTTAAAAATGGCACATTTTCCACTTCTTTTTTGGCAACTACGGAAAATGGCTTTGGGCAGACATCTACAAGTGCCAGTACATCGTAAAGTCCCTGATGATTTGGGAAGAACATAAAGCCGTTTTCTTCTGGGATATTCTCAAGCCCATGGGCATCTATGGTCACATTTCCACCTTTATTAGCGCGGTGTGTGATGAACCGGAGCATACGGTAATGTTCTTCTTCTGTGTATTTGTCTACGTGGGATGCATGATAACATAATTTTGCCCACATCCACGGAACAAGTAAAATGTTCCGAAGAACCATCATTATGATTCGTTTCATATCTTCTTGTACTCCTTTATGGCACTTTCGTACAGATAACCGCCCTCGCAATCAGCGACTACGATTACCGGGAAATCTTCCACATAAAGCTTGCGGATAGCTTCCGTTCCTAGATCATCATAAGCTACAACCTCAGAAGTCTTAATACATTTTGAAAGAAGCGCTCCTGCTCCTCCCACTGCTGCGAAGTAAACGCTTCCGTTTCTTTTGACAGCATCCAGTACTTCCTTACTTCTCTTACCTTTTCCAATCATGGCTGTGAGGCCAAGATCCAGAAGCTTCGGTGCATAACGGTCCATACGGCTCGCAGTTGTCGGACCTGCAGAACCAATCGGACGCCCTTCTCTCGCCGGAGATGGTCCCATATAATAAATCGTCTGTCCAACCATATCTACCGGAAGATTTTTTCCATTTTTAAGAGCATCATCCATTCTCTTGTGAGCGGCATCTCTCGCCGTGTAGATAGTTCCTGTAATGTATACATAATCTCCTGCTCTGAGCTTACGGGATACTTCTTTGCTGATTGGTGCTTTTATATGCTTCTCCATGACTATACCTCCCTCACAATGTGTCTGTTAACGTGACAGCAAATATTGATTCCTACCGGAAGTCCCGCAATGTGAGTCGGGTATGTATTAACATTTACCGCAAGAGCTGTTGTTGTTCCTCCAAGACCTCCAGGTCCGATACCAAGCTTGTTGATCGTCTCAAGCATCTCTTCTTCCAGATCCTTGACCCACTGGATGTCTGAGTGTGTGCCAACTTCACGTGTCAGGGCATCCTTCGCCATAAGAGCACATTTTTCAAAGGTACCACCAATTCCGACACCGACTACCATCGGCGGACAGGCATTCGGTCCTGCATCCTGAACAGCTGTCAGAATTGCATTCTTCACACCTTCAATCCCATCGGCAGGCTTCAGCATAAAGACACGGCTCATATTCTCGCTTCCAAATCCCTTCGGAGCAACTTTAATCTTTACTTTATCCCCCGGCACAATGTTATAGTGAATAACTGCCGGCGTGTTATCTTTCGTATTCTCACGGATAATCGGGTCACCTACAACAGACTTTCTAAGATATCCTTCCACATATCCCTGGCGCACACCCTCATTGATGGCATCCGTAAGACTTCCACCTTCAAAGTGTACCTCCTGACCAACTTCTATGAACACGACCGCCATACCAGTATCCTGACAGATTGGGATCATATCCTCTCCTGCAATCTTTAAGTTCTCCTGAAGCTGTGTCAGAATCTGCTTTCCAAGCGGTGCTTCCTCCGTCTCCACCGCATTTTTCATTGCTATATCCATATCCTCAGACAGAAAATGATTCGCCTGAATACACATTTCTTTAATATTTCTCGTAACTATACTTACATCGACTGAACGCATAATGATCTCCTTTCATCTCTTTTTTCATTTTACCCTGTCCCTTAGCGATATACAAGACAAAAAATCTGCAGCCTCGGATTTTCATGTCCTGCAGCTGCAGATTTTTTTATAGTCTTATTAAGTTTTCTTTTCTCAGATAGAATTATTTTTATTCTTCGTCACTTTCTAACGCCAGTGATTCTACATCAATCTGGTCTACTTCAACCCCATCTTCGACGAAGATTTCTTTCTTTTTGGCTTCTTCTTTTTCTTCGTCTCTGACTTTTGCGATACTTGCTACGGTCTCTTTATCTTTCAGGTTGATGAGTTTGACTCCGGATGTGATTCTTCCGAGTACGGAGATTCCGGAACACAGCATACGGATGATGATTCCGTCTGTGTTTATGATCATAATCTCATCGTCTTCGTCAACTGCCTTGATTCCGATGACATTTCCTGTCTTTTCAGTAATCTTGTAACACTTCACTCCTTTGCCGCCACGGTTCTGTGCTGTAAATTCATGGATGTCTGTACGTTTACCCATACCTTTTTCAGATACGATCAAAAGGTCATGTCCCTGGGTCACAAGCTGCATTCCAATCACTTCGTCGCGGTCTGCAAGGTTGATTCCGCGTACTCCCATGGAGTTACGTCCTGTTGCTCTTACTTCGGTCTCATTAAAGCGGATACACTGACCATACTTCGTTGCAAGAATGATTTCCTGATTGTTGTCTGTGAATTTTACTTCGATCAGTTCATCCTCATCACGCAGTGTAATTGCGGCAAGTCCTGTCTTTCTTACATTCATGTACTCGCGAAGTGATGTCTTCTTCACAAGACCTTTCTTCGTTGCCATGATCAGATAATCCTGATCGCGGTAGTAATCAATTGGGATTACTGCGGTAATCTTCTCGCCCGGCATTAACTGGAGCAGGTTGATGATTGCAGTTCCTCTTGATGTGCGGCTTGCCTCCGGAATCTCGTAACCTTTCAGTCTGTAGACACGTCCGGTGTTCGTAAAGAACATAATGTAGTGGTGCGTATTCGTCATGAATAGCTCTTCCACATAGTCTTCATCCAGAGTCTGCATACCTTTAATTCCCTTACCGCCACGATTCTGTGCCTTAAATGTATCATCAGACATACGCTTGATGTAACCAAGTTTTGTCATGGTAATTACAATATTCTCCTTCGGAATCAGATCCTCCATGGAAATGTCATACTCGTCAAATCCGATGGATGTTCTTCTGTCATCACCATATTTATCCTTAATGACAAGGATTTCTTCACGAATCACTCCAAGAAGTAATTTTTCGTCTGCCAGAATTGCCTCCAGTCTCTCAATCTGAGCCATAAGTTCCGCATATTCTTTCTCAAGCTTCTCTCTTTCCAATCCTGTCAAAGCACGCAGACGCATATCTACGATAGCCTGAGCCTGAACATCATCCAGTTCGAATTTCTCCATGAGTTCTGCTTTTGCAGCCTGTACCGTACTGGAACCACGGATGATCCGGATAACATCGTCAATATTATCAAGCGCGATCAATAATCCTTTTAAGATATGCGCTCTTTCTTTTGCTTTGTTCAGTTCGTACTTTGTACGACGTGTCACAACATCTTCCTGATGCTTCAGGTAATATCCAAGAAGCTCTAAAATATTCATGACTTTTGGCTGTTTGCCGACCAGTGCCAGCATAATCACGCCAAATGTATCCTGAAGCTGTGTATGTTTGTAAAGCTGGTTCAGCAATACATTTGCATTGACATCTTTACGAAGTTCAATGACAATACGCATACCTTCACGGCTGGACTGATCACTTAAGTCTGTGATTCCATCCACCTTCTTGTCACGTACCAGCTCTGCGATCTTCTCGATCAGACGGGCCTTATTGACCATGTACGGAAGCTCTGTAACAATGATGCGGCTCTTTCCATTCGGCATCGTCTCAATGTTCGTTACGGCACGTACACGAATCTTACCACGTCCTGTTCGATATGCTTCCTCGATTCCTCTTGTACCAAGAATCTCTCCACCGGTCGGGAAGTCTGGTCCCTTGATGATCTCAAGGATTTCTTCCATTGTTGTCTCGTCTTTATCTGCAATCTTGTTATCGATAATTCTGACTACTGCGTCAATAACCTCACGAAGATTGTGTGGCGGGATATTCGTTGCCATACCTACGGCGATACCGGATGTACCGTTCACCAGAAGGTTCGGGAATCTTGCCGGAAGTACAACCGGTTCTTTCTCCGTCTCATCAAAGTTTGGCATGAAGTCTACCGTATCTTTGTTGATATCAGCAGTCAGTTCCATGGAAATCTTACTCAATCTTGCCTCTGTGTAACGCATAGCCGCTGCTCCGTCACCGTCCACAGAGCCGAAGTTTCCATGCCCGTCAACGAGCGGATATCTGGTAGACCATTCCTGAGCCATATTAACCAATGCTCCGTAAATAGAGCTGTCACCGTGCGGATGATATTTACCCATTGTATCACCGACGATACGGGCTGATTTTCTGTGCGGTTTATCCGGTCCATTGTTCAGCTCGATCATGGAGTAAAGAATTCTTCTCTGTACAGGTTTCAATCCGTCTCTTACATCTGGAAGCGCACGGGAAGCAATAACACTCATGGCATAATCGATATAGGAGGTCTCCATCGTTTTCTTTAGGTCGACCTCATGGACTTTATCAAAAATATTGTCTTCCATTTATCTATTTTCCTTTCTGCAAAGCGAAAATATTTCGCTGATATTTAAATGTCAGGTTTAAATGTCAAGATTCTGTACATACTGTGCATTTTCTTCGATGAACTCACGTCTTGGCTCTACCTTATCTCCCATCAGTGTTGTAAATGTGAGATCCAGCTCGCTTGCTGTCTCATCATCCATTGTGACACGAAGGAGTACGCGGTGCTCCGGATCCATAGTGGTATCCCAAAGCTGCTCTGCATCCATCTCTCCAAGACCTTTGTAACGCTGAATTTTATTATTGTTATCACGCCCAACTTCCTGCAAAATGCTGTCAAGTTCTTCGTCGCTGTATGCATACCAAACTTTTTTATTTCTTTCGAGCTTATAAAGTGGCGGCTGTGCCAGATACACGTATCCTTCTTTGATCAGATCTGGCATAAATCTGTACATAAATGTCAGAAGCAGTGTACTGATATGGGCTCCATCCACGTCGGCATCGGTCATGATGATGATCTTGTGATAACGTAATTTGCTGATATCAAAGTCTTCATGGATTCCGGTTCCAAATGCCGTGATCATGGCTTTGATCTCCGCATTTCCATAAATTCGATCCAGTCTTGCCTTCTCAACATTGAGGATCTTACCACGAAGTGGAAGGATGGCCTGTGTTGCACGGTCTCTTGCTGTCTTTGCGGAACCACCGGCGGAGTCTCCCTCTACGATGTAGATTTCGCATTTTTCCGGATTCTTGTCAGAACAGTCTGCAAGCTTACCAGGAAGTGACATACCATCAAGAGCTGATTTTCTTCTTGTCAGATCTCTCGCTTTTCTTGCAGCCTCTCTCGCACGCTGTGCCATCACAGACTTCTCAACTGTTACTTTAGCGACCTGAGGATTCTGTTCCAGGAAAATCTGAAGCTGTTCACTGACAACATTATCAACTGCTCCTCTTGCCTCACTGTTTCCAAGTTTCTGCTTTGTCTGACCTTCGAATTGAGGATCCTCGATCTTGACACTGATAATTGCAGTCAGTCCCTCACGGATATCCTCACCTGTCAGGTTCGGCTCATTATCTTTTAAAAGTTTATTCTTTCTTGCGTAATCATTAAATGTCTTTGTTAACGCATTTCTAAATCCGACAATATGAGTTCCGCCTTCCGGAGTCGTAATATTATTTACAAATCCGTAGCTGTTCTCATTGTAGGAATCATTGTGCTGCATTGCAACTTCAACAGATACATTATTGACGATTCCCTCACAGTAAATGATCTGCTCGTAAAGCGGAGTCGTACTGCGGTTCAGATACTCAACAAATTCTTTGATTCCACCTTCGTAGTGGAAAGTCTTCTCAATCGGCTCTTGTGGTCTTTCATCGCGAAGAACGATCTTCAGTCCCTTTGTTAAAAATGCCATCTCACGGAATCTCTGCTGTAAAATGCTGTAATCAAAGATTGTTGTCTCAAAAATCTCTCCATCCGGCAGGAATGTAACCTTTGTTCCTGTCTTTCCCGGCTCACATTCTCCGATGACTTCCAGCTTCTTTGCAACTTTTCCTCGCTCATAGCGCTGTCTGTATACTTTTCCTTCGTGACAGATTTCAACTTCCAGCCAGACAGAAAGCGCATTTACAACAGATGCACCTACTCCATGAAGTCCTCCGGATACCTTGTATCCTCCACCACCGAATTTTCCTCCGGCATGAAGCACCGTAAATACGACTTCAACTGCCGGAAGTCCTGATTTATGGTTGATTCCGACCGGAATTCCACGTCCATTATCTGTGACAGTAACGGAATTATCCGGATTGATCGTTACGTGAATGGTATCACAGAATCCTGCCAACGCCTCATCAACCGCATTATCAACAATCTCATATACCAGATGATGAAGACCTCTTGATGAGGTACTTCCAATATACATTCCCGGACGCTTTCTTACAGCTTCCAGTCCTTCCAGTATCTGAATTTCGTCTGCGCCATATTCGTGCTGTACCTTTTCTGTAGCCATGCTAATCCTCCTAGTTTTCCTTTATCACTTGTCCGTTCTGGACATGAAATACTTTATTGACTTCAAATCTATGATTTACAAATTCATCCACTCCTGTACAGGTAATGAGTGTCTGTATATCATGAATACTGTCTAATAAATAGTTTTGCCTGTGTTTGTCAAGTTCAGACAACACATCGTCAAGTAACAGAACCGGTGTGTCTCCGGTCACTCTTTTCACCAGCTCGATTTCTGCCAGTTTCAATGACAATGCTGCGGTCCTTTGCTGTCCCTGGGATCCGAATCTCCGGATGTCCAGATTCCCGACCATAAAACAGACGTCGTCTCGATGAGGCCCTACCGAAGTACTCTTCATCCTGATATCTCGCTGTCTGTTCATCTCAAGAGCCTGCTCAAGAGACATGTTTTTCGTACTCGGTTCGTAAATCAGACGGATTTCTTCCTTACCGCCAGTCAGTTTCTTATGTATTCCGGAAACAATTTCGTTCATTTCGTCAACAAATTGTTTCCTCCTCGCAATGATTGCATTGCCATACTGAACAAGCTGGAGATCCCAGATGTCCAGAGTCTCCATTGCATCTTGCCGGTATGCACTGTCTTTTAGTAAATGATTTCTCTGATTTACGATCCGACTGTAATTGGATAAATGATTAAAATATACTTTATCAAGCTGTGACAGCTCTAAATCTATGAACTTTCTTCTTCCCGCCGGACCATTTTTTATAATGTTCAGATCTTCCGGTGAAAAAAATACGAGATTTACAATGCCAAATAATTCTCCGGCTTTGCGTATCGGAATCTTATTAATAGCAACACCTTTCGGCCGGTTCTTCTTCAGATGCATGTCAATCTGATCCTGAATCCCGCGTTTTTCAACAATCACCTCAATGTGTGATTCCTCTGCCCCGAACCGGATCATATCTCGGTCTTTGCTTCCTCTGTGGGACTTCGTCGTCCCGGACAGATAGACAGCCTCCAGAATATTCGTCTTTCCCTGGGCATTATCCCCGTAGAAAATGTTGGTGCTGCCATCAAATTCCAGATTCAAAAGTTCGTAGTTTCTAAAATTTTTCAGTTTCAAAGATTTAATCTTCAATTTTGATTTCTTCTCCGCCAAATGATACAACATCCCCGCCGTATAATTTTCTTCCACGGCGAGTATCAATTTCTCCATTTACAGACACCTGTCCGTCCTGGATGACTTCTTTTGCCTCAACGCCCGATTCAACAAGACCGGCTGCTTTTAATGCCTGCCCAAGCTTTATAAATTCATCACGCAATTTGATTGTTTCCATAGTCGCTCCTTTACATTTGTTGAAAATGAATAAATGTATAATTATTCATGCATTTTTATGAATAATATTAGTGTTTTTTTATAATTATGCACTTATTATACATTTGCATTAAAGTTTACAGGAAGGATAAGATAAATATAGCTTTCTGTCTCATCCTTGATGAAGCAAGGTGCTTTCGCATTCATCAGATAAAGTGTAACCTCTTCATCATCAATAACACGCAGTGCGTCAATCAGGAATTTCGGATTGAATCCAATCAGAAGATCTTTTCCATCCTTGGAAATCATAATCTCTTCATTCATGGATCCGATCTGAGATTTGATTTTTAACTCCATCATTTCATCCTGGATGTCAATGATGATCGGTTTTTTATCTCCTTCTTTGATGAGAAGTGTTGCGCGGTCGATACAATTTAAGAATTCTTTTTTGTTAATTCTTACTTTTGTATCGTAATCACTGGACAGCATCTGATCAATTTTAAAATAATCGCCTTCAATAAGTCTGGAAACAACGATTGTATTGTCGAATTCAAACACAATATGGTTATTTGTATAAGAAATTTCGGCCATACTCTCAGCTTCTCCGGATAAAATTTTACTAATTTCAATTAAAGTTTTACCAGGTACAACCATCTTATAATCACTTACTGGATTTTTCAATTCAATTTTACGGATAGAAATTCGATGTCCATCCAAAGATGCAACTCTTAAAACATTATCTTTTATTTCAAATAATTCTCCGGTCATTAATTTGTTGCTTTCTGTATCAGCAATAGAAAAGATAGTCTGACGAATAACTTCTTTCAAAGTAAACTGTGAAATTGCTATAGAATCATCTTTCTCAATAATTGGAAGATAAGCAAATTCATTGCCAGGTTTTCCGGAAATATCAAATTTTGCTTTTTCACACACAATAGTTGTCTGAAGTCTGTCATCAGTTTCTATCGAAACTTCATTATCCGGAAGTTTTCTAACAATTTCAGAAAAAATCTTTGCATCAATGGCAATCATACCACGATCAATGATCTCACCTGCAATTTCTGTCTGGATGCCAAGTTCCATATCGTTGGCAGTCAACTTAATAATGTCAGTAGTGGCATCAATTAAGATACATTCCAATATTGGCATTGTTGTTTTTCCAGGAACAGCTTTAGAAACAATATTAACTCCTTTTACAAGGTCTGATTTGTTACATACGATTTTCATATGTGTAAAACTCCTTTCCCACGTTACGCATATATAGAAATAAATAAATTTTTTCCGCCTTATTCGCCTTAGGGGCTGTGGATAAGAGGAAAACCCCTGCGCGCCCAGTAAACTCAGGCGTTTCGCGCTTTGATAAGTCTGTGAAATTAAACTGGAAAATGTGTGGAACTGCTTTGGAAAACATTTTTGTTGCTTTTTGGAAAAATGGACAAAAAATCACTTCTCCACACCATATCCAAATAAATCGGAGAATTTTCCACGCACTGTCCACATACTATCCACACAAGTATCCAAAAATGTGGATAATGTGGATAAATTGTGGATAACTATATGGAAAATCCTAAGCCGGGTTGATTTTCTTCTTTATTATATTGATTGTATTCGTCATCATCTCATCTGATTCGATATCCTTGGCAATCTTTTCTACTCCATATTTGACAGTAGAGTGGTCTTTACCTCCAAGAACTGCACCAATTCCTTTCAGGGCAGTATCGGTCATAGTACGCATCAGATACATACAGATCTGACGTGGAACGGCAATCTCCGAATCACGTTTTTTGCTTTTAAGGTCAGCAACGGTGATACCAAAATGATCCGCAACGATATCAAGTATCAGTTCCGGAGTAACTTCTCTTCTATTATCAGAAGAAATAATATCTTTTAATGCTTCTGCTGCAAGAGCAATATCAATCGGATTATTATTGTTGTTGAGCTTATAGAGGGCAATGAGTTTATTCAGAGAACCTTCCAGCTCACGGATGTTAGATTTGACGTTGGCTGCAATATAGTCCAGTACATCATTCTTAATGTTATATTTTTCCAGATGATCCAGTTCGATCTTCTTCTGGAGAATTGCCATACGTGTCTCATAATCCGGAGATGAGATATCAGCAATGAGACCCCACTCAAAACGTGTGCGGAGTCTGGATTCCAGTGTCTCGATATCTTTCGGAGGTTTATCACTGGAGATTATGATCTGTTTTCCAAGTGTATGAAGGTGATTGAAAGTATGGAAGAACTCTTCCTGAGTACTTTCTTTACCTATTATAAACTGGATATCGTCAATCAACAGAACATCAATGTTCCTGTATTTATCACGGAAGTTCAGCATGGCAGATTCATTACCGGCTGTTTTACCATTCCTCAGGGCATCAATCAGTTCGTTGGTGAACGTCTCACTGGTTACATATAATACTTTTTTCTTCGGATTCTTGTCCAAAATGAAGTGTGCAATGGAATGCATCAAATGGGTTTTTCCAAGTCCAACACCTCCATATAAAAAGAGAGGGTTGTACACTTCACCGGGAGATTCGGCAACGGCCAATGAAGCTGCATGAGCGAAGTTGTTATTTCCGCCTACAACAAAAGTATCAAAAGTATATTTTGGATTCAGCCCTGCTTTCTCTGCTAAGGACTTCGTCTTTTTCTTTTGACCGTTATCAATAGATGCATTATGAATTTCATTCAGTTTATCGTCATCTTCCGATACAAACTGTATCTCGTACTCTTTGCCTGTAATCTCAGCAATACATACCATGAGTGGGAGACGGTACTTCTTATCGATGTATTCAACACTGGAATCCTTGTTCACAAGAATATAAGCAGTGTCATCGATGACATCGTAAACTTTCAGCGGCTTTATCCACGTATTAAAGGATACATTCAGCAGCTCGTGTTCCACTCGTAAATGTTCGATGATCTCAGGCCATTTTTCTTTCACTTCGTTCATTTTAAACAAACTCCTACTTCCCAAGTCTACTCTTTATCTATTTTACATCAAAATATGTATTTAAGCAATTAAAAAGTAAAGAAAATCATCGGTAATGCTTGACGTATCAAGATTTTTTTTATATAATCAAAGCTGATGTCTTAAGAAAAAATATGGGGCAACCCTTGGAAAAATATAAGGAGGTGGATATCTATGAAAATGACATTCCAGCCAAAAAAGAGACAAAGATCTAAAGTACATGGTTTCAGATCAAGAATGAGTACTGCAGGCGGAAGAAAAGTACTTGCAGCAAGAAGAGCAAAAGGAAGAAAGAAATTATCAGCGTAGGCCGCATATATGTGGCCTTTTCTTCTTTCAAAAAATAGGAGATTAAAGCATGAAATATTCCGAATCATTGAAAAAACATAAGGATTTTCAACATGTATATAAAAAAGGAAGTTCTTATGCGAACAAGTATCTTGTCATGTATGTACTGGAGAATCAGACGGAAGGTAATCGATTGGGAATATCTGTAAGTAAAAAAGTGGGAAACAGTATCGTAAGACACCGATTAACTAGGTTGATCCGAGAGAGTTACCGGCTACAAGAAGACATGTTCAGCAGTGGGCGCGATATCGTAGTTATCGCAAGAGGTGCAGCTAAGGGTAAGAATTACCGCGACATAGAGAGCGCACTGATCCACCTGGCACGTCTTCATAATATATATAAGGGGTAATTGCGTGATGAAAAAGATTCTGCTTGGTATCATCAGATTCTATCAAAAGTATTTATCAGGAGCAAAGGGATATTCTTCCTGTAAGTATTATCCGACCTGTTCCAGATATGCGATAGAAGCAATTGAAAAGTACGGGGCCTTTAAGGGAGGTCTTCTTGCTGCCTGGAGAATCTTGCGTTGCAATCCTTTTTCAAAAGGAGGATATGACCCTGTTCCTTAAAAAGAATTACAAAATCCGATGGAGGAAAAAGAGATGGTAGGAAATTTACTAAGTGCAGCAAATTGGCCGATTGTCGGACAGATCTGCTGGGTATTAGGTAAAGTCATGAATTTTATCTATACGATGTTAGATGGCGCACTTCCAAGTGACACCGGTCTGGTTGGTATATCTATTATCCTGTATACGATTCTTGTATATACCCTGATGCTGCCGATGACAATTAATCAGCAGAGATCATCTAAGATGCAGGCCGTTGTACAGCCGGAAGTCATGGCTATCCAGAAGAAGTACAAGAACAAAAAAGATCAGGCTTCAATGCTGAAACAGCAGGAAGAGATACAGCAGGTGTATGACAAGTATGGCGTATCCATGATGGGAGGATGCCTTCCGTTACTGATCCAGATGCCGTTTTTGTTCGCATTGTATCCGGTCATTTACAGAATTTCTGATTACGTACCAAATATTACAGCTCAGGCAAATAAGTTTCTCACAATTCCGGATATGACAATCACTCCGGGTAACATGCTTAGCATGGCAAAAAGCGGAGAGACAATGGGATATTCAGCGGCAGCGCTGGTTATCACAGCAATTTTACTTCCGGTATTATCTGCATTTACACAGTATCTGAATATGAAACTGTCTATGGCAGTAAATGGTTCTAACAGACCGGCAGATAAAGATGACCCGACAGCAGCAACAATGAGAACTATGAATATGACAATGCCTCTGTTCTCACTGGTTATGGTATTTACATTACCGACTGGTATCGGTATCTACTGGATCGTCAGTGCAATCGTACGTATGGTTCAGCAGGTATTTATCAATAAACATCTCAGTAAGATATCAGTGGATGACATGATCGAGAAGAATAAAGAAAAAGCGCAGAAGAAGAAAGAAAAACGTGGCGAAAAAGCAGAGAAGATCAACGCTATGGCTCAGACAAATACAAAGAGCATCAAATCTTCTGCAACACAGAGTTCTTCTATGTCTGATAAAGAAAGAGAAGAAAAACTCGAAAAAGCAAGAGCAAATGCGAAACCGGGAAGTCTTGCTTCAAAAGCCAACATGGTTAAGAATTTTAATGAGAATAAGTAAGGGGGCATATATTCATGGATTACATTACTGTAACAGCAAAGAATCTTGATGATGCGATTACAGAAGCGTTAGTTCAGTTAGAAGTAACAAGTGATCGTCTTGATTATGAAGTTATCGAAAAAGGAAGCGATGGTTTCCTTGGATTCGGTAGAAAACAGGCCGTTATCAAAGCCCGCAGAAAAGAAGAGCCTGTAGTCGAAGTAAAAGCTGAGAAAAAAGAAGAGAAACCTGTAAAGGTCGAGAAGACAGAGCATGCAGAGAAAAAAGAATCAGTAAAAACTGAGACTAAGAATGAATTTAAGAAAGAGCATAAGAAAGAGAAAGATTTCAAAAAAGCTCCGAAAAAAGAAGTAAGAGAAGAGACAGAACTTGCAAAAGTTGAGCCGGCTACAATTGAAGCTTGTGAGAAATTTGTAGAAGATGTTCTGAATGCCATGAATATGGAAGAGGTAAAGGTTACTTCTACAGTTGATGAGGAAGGTGCACTGAGCATCACTATGGAAGGTAAGAACATGGGTATCCTGATCGGTAAGAGAGGACAGACACTGGATTCTCTTCAGTATCTTACCAATCGTGTAGCTAACAAGATGCAGGATGGATACGTTCGTGTAAAACTTGACACAGAGGATTATAGAAGAAGAAGAAAAGAGACTCTTGAGAATCTTGCAAAGAACATTGCAAGCAAGGTAAAGAGAACAAGAAGAACAGTTGAACTTGAGCCAATGAATCCATATGAGAGAAGAATCATTCACTCAGCACTGCAGTCTGATCCGGCTGTATCTACACACAGTGAAGGTGAAGAGCCTTACAGAAAAGTCGTTGTAACACTGGCAAGAAGATCCGGTGGCTCTCATAATTACGAGAAATACGACAAATAGAAGATAAAATTGCAAAGCAGGGGTTTAAAAAACCTCTGCTTTTTTGTACAATAAAATAATGATGCCAGGATAATTCTACGATATAGCCTCCGGCAGGGCGCACATTGTCCGGTGGACAATGGTTTTGCGCCGACCGAAACGGAGTGTAGACTTGCAGAGGTGCGCAGTAGAAGTATGTCATGCAATTGCATGAAGCGTACCTCGCAGCAAGAATGCCCAGGCATTCTTTAATGAGGTAAAGAAGTGCGAGAGTGCACAGTACGAAGCAGTTCGTAAGGCATCATGTGTACAGGTGAAAATAACAGGGAGGATATAGAATGAGAAATGAGTCTGGCACAATCGCAGCCATATCTACCGCCATGAGTAATTCTGGAATTGGAATTGTCAGAATGAGTGGAGAAGAAGCTGTCGAGATTGCAGAGCGCATATATAAAGGAAAAAATGAAAAAAAGCTGTCAAAACAGCCTACGCATACCATTCATTACGGGTATATTGTAGACGGAGAAGATACGATTGATGAAGTGCTTGTGATGCTGATGCGTGGACCGCACAGCTATACAGGAGAAGATATTGTGGAAATCAATTGCCATGGTGGTGTGTATGTTGTGCGAAGAATTTTGGAGACGGTGATAAAATATGGCGCAAGACCTGCAGATCCAGGCGAATTTACAAAGCGCGCATTTTTAAATGGAAAGATGGATCTGTCCCAGGCAGAGGCAGTAGGAGATCTCATTTCCTCAAAAAATGAGTATGCACTTCGAAGTTCCGTCAGCCAGTTGAAGGGGAATATAAAAAAAGAGATCCAAAAAATACGTGAAGAAATTCTGTATCATACAGCATTTATCGAGACAGCACTAGACGATCCGGAACACATCAGTGTGGACGGTTATGGCGAGAAGCTTGAAGTTGTCGTGGAAGATCATATGAAGAGCTTGAAACATTTATTATCCACTTGTGATGATGGAAGAATGATCAAAGAAGGAATTAAGACAGTCATCGTAGGAAAGCCAAATGCCGGAAAATCTTCCCTGTTAAATGTGTTATTAGGTGAAGAGCGTGCAATTGTAACTGAGATTGCCGGAACAACGAGAGATGTACTGGAAGAGCATATGAATCTGCAGGGAATCTCATTAAATATCGTAGACACAGCAGGAATCCGTGATACCGAGGATGTGGTAGAGAAGATTGGTGTAGACCGTGCAAAGGAAAATGCAAAGGATGCCGACCTTATCATGTATGTCATTGATGCTTCAGCGCCACTGGATGAGAATGACGATGATATTATGCGTATGATCTATGGTAGAAAAGCTATTATTCTGTTAAATAAAGCGGATCTTAATACAATTCTTGGAAAAGACGAGATAAAGAAGAAATATTCCGAGATTAATCAGTTAGAAAGTTGTGATATTTTTCCTGCAATTATAGAGATATCTGCGAAAAACGGGCAGGGGATCGGTGAATTGGAACAGACATTGAAAGAGATGTTTTTTGAAGGAAAAATATCTTTTAACGATGAAATTTATATTACAAATGTGCGACATAAAACAGCATTGAACAATGCTTATGAGGCATTAAAAAAGGTAAAAGAAAGCATAGATATGGGTATGCCGGAAGATTTTTATTCTATTGATCTGATGGATGCCTACGAAGAACTTGGAAGGATAACCGGAGAGACGATAGGAGAAGATTTGGTCAATGAAATATTCAGCAAATTCTGTATGGGAAAATAAAGACGAATATGATATTGCAGTAATTGGAGCAGGACATGCAGGCTGTGAGGCAGCTCTGGCGGCTGCAAGAATGGGATTTAAGACAGTAGTATTTACCGTCAGCGTGGAGAGTATTGCCATGATGCCTTGTAATCCGAATATTGGAGGAAGTTCAAAAGGACATCTTGTCAAAGAAGTTGACGCTCTTGGCGGTGAGATGGGCAAGGTCATTGATAAGACATTTATTCAGTCAAAGATGTTGAATCAATCAAAAGGACCGGCAGTACATTCACTGCGTGCCCAGGCAGATAAGGAACAGTACAGCAGAACAATGAGGAGAGTGCTGGAAAACCAGGAAAATCTGGATGTCAGACAGACGGAAGTGGTAAATATCCTGACTGAAGAAGTCTGTGAAAGTGGGAAGAAAAAAGTTATTGGTGTTCAAATACTCTCCGGGGGTATATATCGAGTAAAAGCAGTCGTATTGTGTACCGGAACATATCTCCGTGCGAGATGTGTATGTGGTGAGGTTAGTAATGCAACCGGTCCGAATGGTTTGCAGGCTGCAAATCATCTGACAGAATGTCTGAAGAATCTTGGAATTAACATGTACCGTTTTAAGACGGGAACTCCGGCAAGAATCGATAAAAGATCTATAGATTTCAGTAAAATGGAAGCGCAGTATGGTGATGAAAGAATCACACCATTTTCATTTACCACTAATCCGGATGATATTCAGATTGACCAGGTGCCATGCTGGTTAACCTACACTAACGAAAAAACACATGAGATTATCCGTAATAATCTGGATCGTTCTCCATTATATTCCGGAATGATAGAAGGAACAGGACCGAGATATTGTCCATCTATTGAGGATAAAGTAGTAAGATTTGCGGACAAGAACAGACATCAGGTATTTATAGAGCCTGAAGGAATTGATACAAATGAAATGTACGTCGGAGGTATGTCCAGTTCTTTACCGGAGGATGTCCAGTATGATATGTATAGATCTGTTGCAGGTCTGGAACATGCCAAGATTGTAAGAAATGCATATGCAATTGAGTACGATTGTATAGATGCAAGACAGTTAAAGCCATCACTGGAATTCAGAGAGATTGAAGGGTTATTTAGCGGAGGACAGTTCAATGGAAGTTCCGGTTATGAAGAAGCTGCATGCCAGGGATTGATTGCAGGTATCAATGCAGCAAGAAAGCTTCAGAAAAAAGAAGCAGTTGTACTGGATCGATCTCAGGCATATATTGGCGTTTTGATTGATGACCTGGTGACAAAAGAAAGCCATGAACCATATCGTATGATGACATCCAGAGCGGAATACCGGTTACTTCTAAGACAAGATAATGCAGATCAAAGACTGACGGAGATAGGATACGAAATCGGATTAATTTCACAGGATAGATATGAACGTTTAAAATTAAAAGAAAAACTGATTGAAGAAGAAGTATCACGTGTAGAGCATGTGCATGTAGGAACAAGTGAAAAGGTTCAGAATTTACTTGCGCAGTACCAAAGCACACCGTTAAATTCCGGAATTTCACTGGCAGAACTTATCAGAAGACCGGAATTAACTTATCAGGTACTTGCTACAATCGATGAGGCAAGACCGGAATTTCCAAAAGATTTGTCAGAAGAAGTCTCTGAGCAGGTAAATATATCAATTAAATATGATGGATATATTAAACGCCAGAAAAAACAGGTAGAACAGTTCAAAAAACTTGAAAATAAGAAAATACCAGAAAATATAGATTATGATCAGGTGAAGAGTCTTAGAATCGAAGCAGTTCAAAAATTAAAAGAATTCCGTCCGGTTTCTATTGGACAAGCTTCTAGAATTTCCGGAGTATCACCTGCAGATATATCTGTATTACTTGTATATCTAGGCGGCAGGTAAAATAATTCGAGATCAGTATATTGTGCGTATTTTGCAAAAAGAATGCCGAGAATATTTTTTAATTAATATATGAAGAACTGAATTAATATGGATAAATAGAAGAATATAGAAGAATGAAAATAGTTAGGAATAGATATGAAAAATAAAGAACAGAGATTAATCGAAAATATGAAAATGATATCTGTAGAACTTACAAATAAACAGGTATCTCAGTTCATCAAATTCTATGAAATGCTTGTAGAGTGGAATAAGGTTATGAATCTCACAGGGATTACAGAATATGATGAGGTAGTTATGAAACATTTTGTGGATAGCTTGTCTATTGTAAAAGTAAATGGATTTGATAATGTAACGACTATTATTGACGTAGGAACTGGAGCAGGATTTCCGGGTATTCCACTAAAAATAGTATTCCCAGAGATAAAAATCACATTATTAGATTCATTGAACAAGCGAATTAAGTTCTTAAATGCTGTTATAGATGAACTTGAGCTGGAAAATATAGAAACAATACACGGAAGAGCAGAGGACTTTTCGAAGAAAGAAGATTACCGTGAACAATATGATCTGTGTGTTTCCCGTGCAGTAGCAAATCTGGCGACTTTATCAGAATATTGTCTTCCTTATGTAAAAGTAGGTGGATGTTTTATACCTTATAAATCCGGAGAAATTGATGAAGAGTTAAACAACTCAAAAAAAGCAGTACAGATATTAGGCGGAAAAATCGAAGAAGTGGTAAAATTCCAGTTGCCAGATACAGATATCGGAAGATCATTTGTAAAAATAAAGAAGAACAAGAATACTGCAAAGAAATATCCACGAAAAGCAGGCTTGCCGGCGAAAGAACCATTATAAGATTGAGATGTTTCACGTGAAACATTGAAAAGAAGTGAAGATAAGCATATTCATTTCAATTCAGTGTTAAGTCGTATATGATTATATCAAAATTAAATTCGTCTCTACGAGACTCAGACGATAATTTTTGATATAAAACTATACTCGCAATGAATTGAAAAACAACCTATGTTTGAAAAAGTCCTTTTTCTATTATATATCAGCCACTGCTCTTACATATATAATATGTTTCACGTGAAACATTAAAAAGAGTAAAGCACAGATTCGTTACTCTCGACACGAGAATAAAAGTAATGGGAGCGTAGTAGAAGTATCTCATGCAATTGCATGACGCGCACCTCGCAACAAGAATGCCGAGGCATTCTTGAATCTTATATCCTTATTTTCACAAATTCAGACAAAAAACTATGTTTCACGTGAAACATTTGTGGTATACTATAACTTGTAACGAAATGTAGAATGAAAGGTGAATTAATAATATGGGGAGAATTATTGCCGTAGCTAATCAGAAAGGCGGAGTTGGTAAGACTACCACATCTATCAACCTTGCAGCTTGCCTTGCTGAAAAAGGGAAAAAGGTTCTTGCTGTTGATATGGATCCACAGGGAAATCTCACCAGTGGTCTGGGTGTAGATAAAGATTCTGTGGAAAAGTCTATTTATGAACTGATTATTGGAGAAGTTGATATCAAAGAAGTAATTAATAAAGAAGTTCTTGAAAATCTTGATATTATTCCGACCAGTATTGATTTGTCAGCAGCAGAAATTGAATTGATTGGTGTAGATGATAAAGAATATATTCTTAGAAATGCAATTGATCAGGTAAAAGATCAGTATGATTTTGTAATTATAGACTGTCCACCATCTTTGAGTATGCTGACGATTAATGCTATGACTACGGCAGACTCTGTTATTGTACCGATTCAGTGTGAGTACTATGCATTGGAAGGACTCAGCCAGTTAATACATACAGTTGAATTAGTAAAAGACAGATTGAATTCAAAATTGGAAATAGAAGGTGTCGTATTTACAATGTATGATGCCAGAACGAATCTGTCTCTTCAGGTAGTTGAGAATGTAAAAGACAACCTGCAACAGAATATATATAAAACTATAATTCCTAGAAATATTCGACTGGCAGAGGCACCAAGTTACGGATTGCCAATTAATAAGTATGATCCAAAATCAACAGGAGCAGAAAGCTATATGAGATTGGCTGATGAGGTTATCGAAAGAGAAGAATAAAAAATAAGGAGGTTCCCATGGCTGTTAAGAAAAAAGGATTGGGAAAAGGACTTGATAGTCTGATTCCTGAGAAATCAAATAAGCCATTAGCAAAAGAGCCGGCTGAAGAAAAGAGGGAGTCTGAGTCTGGTTCTGGTATTCAAATGATGAAAATCAATATGGTTGAGCCGAATCGAGATCAACCGCGTAAAAAGTTTGATGAAGATGCAATTCTTGAATTGGCAGATTCGATCAAACAATTCGGAGTACTGCAACCGCTTCTTGTAAGAAAGAATAAAGATTATTATGAGATTATTGCAGGAGAGAGACGTTGGAGAGCTGCCAAACAGGCTGGAGTCAAAGAAGTCCCTGTTATTGTAAAAGAGTATACAGAACAGGAAATAGTAGAAATCGGTTTAATTGAAAATATCCAGAGAGAAAACTTAAATCCAATTGAAGAAGCAATGGCATTTAAGAGATTGTTGGAAGAATTTAATCTGAAACAGGATGAAGTGGCCGAGCGTGTATCAAAAAGTAGAACTGCAGTCACAAACTCTATGCGACTTCTGAAATTGGACGAGCGTGTTCAGCAAATGATTATTGATGACATGATCTCGACTGGACATGCAAGAGCATTACTTGCAATTGACGATAAGGATGAACAGTATAATCTGGCAAACCGGATATTTGATGAAAAATTAAGTGTACGTGATACAGAAAAGCTTGTAAAAGAAATCAAAAATCCGAAAAAGACAAAAGAAAAAGTAAAGACCGTAAATGATTTCATTTATAAAGACCTTGCGAATAAAATGAAAGAAGTTATGGGTACAAAAGTTAGTATAGCATCTAAAGGGAATGGAAAAGGTAAAATAGAGATAGAATACTATTCTGATGAGGAATTAGAACGAATGTTCGATATGATTATGAGCATTGGAAAGGAAGAATAATATGGAAAGCAAGATACTGAATGCACTGGGGATAGATCCAGCATTTATTTTCCTGTTTATGCTGATTCTATTCGTAGTTTTGTTTATACTATATGTAAATGTAACCATGAAATACAATCGTTTGAAAAACAGCTATGCAACATTTATGAAAGGGAAAGATGGAAAATCCCTTGAGCAGAGTCTGAAAGATAAATTCGAGGAAGCAGAGGCGGTTCTTAAGTTTACAAAGCAGAACAGAACAGAAATCCGTGAGTTAAACCGTAAATTAGAGACAAATTACCAGAAAGTCGGAATTGTAAAATACGATGCATTTAACGAGATGGGTGGAAAACTGAGTTTTGCACTTGCTATGCTGGATGGAAATGACAGCGGCTGGATCATCAATGCAATGCACAGTCGTGAAGGATGTTACACTTATGTGAAAGAAATCGTAAAAGGTGAAAGCTATGTAGAGCTTGCTGAGGAAGAGGCAGAGGCACTGGATAAAGCCATCTTCCATGATATAGAAAAGATTGAAAAAAGCGAGATTATTGAAAAATAAGGAGGATATGAGAGATGTTAGATATCAAATTTGTCAGAAATAACCCGGAGGTCGTAAAACAGAATATCAAAAATAAATTCCAGGATGATAAGCTTCCACTGGTTGATGAAGTTATCGAATTAGATCAGAGAAACCGTGAGATTAAACAGGAAGTAGAGGCTCTTCGTGCTGATAAGAATCAGATCTCCAAACAGATTGGTGCATGTATGGCACAGGGAAAGAAAGAAGAAGCAGAAGAGTTAAAGAAAAAAGTTCAGGAAAATGCAGAACGAGTAGAGGCTTTATCTAAAGAAGAAAAAGAAGTAGAAGCTAAAATCAAACAGAATATGATGATTATTCCAAATATTATCGATCCTTCTGTACCAATTGGAAAAGACGACAGCGAGAACGTTGAAATTGAAAAATTCGGTGAGCCGGTCGTACCTGATTACGAAATTCCATATCATACAGATATTATGGAAAGCTTTAATGGAATCGACCTTGAAAGTGCCGGAAAAGTAGCCGGAAATGGATTCTATTACCTTATGGGAGATATTGCAAGACTTCACTCTGCAGTTATTTCTTATGCAAGAGATTTCATGATCGACAGAGGATTTACTTACTGCATTCCGCCATTTATGATCAGAAGTAATGTAGTAACAGGAGTTATGAGCTTTGCAGAGATGGATGCCATGATGTACAAAATAGAGGGTGAAGACCTGTATCTGATCGGTACAAGTGAGCATTCCATGATCGGTAAATTCATCGATACAATGCTGACAGAGGATCAGCTTCCACAGACACTTACAAGTTATTCTCCATGTTTCCGTAAAGAAAAAGGAGCACATGGTATCGAGGAAAGAGGAGTATACCGTATCCACCAGTTCGAGAAACAGGAAATGATCGTTGTATGTAAACCGGAAGAGAGCAAGATGTGGTATGACAAATTATGGCAGAACACAGTAGATCTGTTCCGTTCTATGGATATCCCGGTCCGTACACTTGAGTGCTGCTCCGGAGATCTGGCAGATCTGAAAGTAAAATCCTGTGACGTTGAGGCATGGTCACCAAGACAGAAGAAATACTTCGAGGTCGGAAGCTGCTCTAACCTTGGAGATGCTCAGGCAAGAAGACTTGGAATCCGTGTAAAAGACGCTGATGGAAACAAATATTTTGCAAACACACTGAATAATACTGTAGTAGCACCACCAAGAATGCTGATTGCATTTCTGGAGAACAATCTTCAGGCAGATGGTTCTGTAAGAATCCCAGAGGTACTTCGTCCATATATGGGTGGTATGACTGAAATCAAAAGGAAATAAAAATGCATCAATATCTGAATGCCATAGGATTTGGCAGCATGAAGTCAAAAAAAGAATTATATGAGATACTGGATAAAGTAGAACAGCAATATACGTGTCATGAGCTTGTATATCAGGACGAAGAATTAGATTTTTGTGAATATCAGAAGGAATTCGGACCTGGAATGGGGATATGTCTGTGCGGAGACATGGATTCTGTGGATAACTTTACGAAAAGATATTATTATCCATATTTTCTTGGAACAGGAATCACGTCCTATGCAGATATCACGATTGAGCGCAGAATGGACAGAGAGGCTTATGTAGGAATCTGTGAAGATGCAAAAATCGGAATTACGATTATATTTTATCTGCAAAATGTGCCACAGTATTTGAAGGAAAAGCAATTGAGCGGTAACAAGATGAACTATACATCTGTAACACTTGCAGGATTATGCGAGTCAGGGACTATATTGCTGCCGGTAAAGAAAGATCATTCACAAAAAGAACGACAGAGAGAAGAGGTGTATAACCGCATGCAGCTTCTCTCTGCTGCAAAATCCGGAGATCCCAATGCAATCGAGACGCTCACACTGGAAGACATTGATACTTACTCAAAGGTGTCAAGGCGACTGGTGACGGAAGACGTATTCAGCATTGTGGATACATACATCATGCCGTATAGTGTGGAGTGTGACCGATATTCCATATTAGGTGAGATCCAGGAACTCCATGAAATCGTGAATGAGTATACAGGGGAAAATGTTTACGTGATGAAATTAGACGTAAATGGCCTCGTATTTGACGTTTGCGTGCCGAGACAGAGACTTCTTGGGGAACCGGCAGTAGGACGCAGATTTAAGGCGAATATGTGGCTTCAGGGCTATATTAATTATTAGTATCTGACTATAAGATGATTATAAGACTGAAAATGTAAGATAACAAGAGAGCAGGGGATTACCTGCTCTCTTGTGTATTAGATGGTTATGTATCACACACTAAAATCATGAGACATCATCAGAAAACACCTTGATAAAATATAAATATACAGAATATTCTATTGAAATAGTACAATTATAAATTAATTAAAATAAATATCATAAATAGTATTGACAAAACAAAACCTAGATGGTATTATATAGTCAATCCAAAGGAAAACAAAATATCAAATCAAAAAAGATTTAATATAAGATATGATCAAAAAAATTAAATGATAAAGAAGAACCAAAAAAGTTCAGTAAAAAAATTTAATGAAAAGATTAAATCGAAAATTAAATCAACAAATTTTAGATTAAGATAGAATAACCTAAAATAACCCAAAAGGTTAAATCGAAATTCGTATAAGAAGATTTGATAGAATAATTCCTTAGGAATCATCGATAGAAGTCCTGACGAGAAAGGGACGAACGAAATAGAAAGGAAGGAGGCTTAAACCGTTGGACAATTCAGAATCTATAAATAGTCAATATGTTGGTGGTATGGCAAATGGAAGTTCCCACAGAATAAGCCTTAACCATAGATCATAAAAATCCGGTAAGAAGATTGAATAAAAAAGATAAATCGGAGAAGAAAAGATAACCGGTATAAAAGAGAAAACATTTGCAGAACATATTGAGGATAAAGATACCGCAGTAATTCAAGGAATTAGAAGATGTGTAAAGAAACATCGAACTAATCGAGATTTATATAAAAAATGAGTTCTATAAAGAAGAGATGCTATAGACGGAATAGCTGGATGGTCGTAGAGTATATTGAAGAATCTCAAGGAAGAGAATGATAGCGATAACTACTATGAGAAAGTTATAGATAGGGAATAGTAAGGAACTTCAATATAGAAGATGAGGGTTATATAAATCAAATCAATGAAGCGTAAATCGGCGACTTTGAATTACATGTTATAGTTCTAAAAGAAAGGAAAACAGGCAGGGAACAAGATCAACAGAAACCTCCGATAATAAAAAATATGAATATAATGAAATTTAATATAAAGTAGCCATTATAATTAAGGATAATTATAATGGCTATTTTAATGTGGAAAAATTGCAGAAAATGTATTTGTCATCAAAAGTGGTAAATGCTGTGAAATAAATTATGAAATTAATTGAGTGGGATAACTCTTGATGATAATGTGGGAAAATACATGAATCAGAGGCTATAACGTGGAAAACTAACAGGAGAGAAGAAAAGGAAGAACCAAGGCAATCAAAGTCCAAGGTTCTTCTTTTTATTTCTTCTTCGCAGCTTCCCAGTTATCCTTCCTTTTTTCCCATGCACAGATTTTATCCATGCATATCATTAAATCCCGCTTCATTGCCGTAGCTGACTGGTATCGATCCTTGGGGTCATTAGCACAGGCGGTCATTACAGTATCATAGAGGATTTCTTCAGACATTTTTTGCTTGATATTTGTTGCAATTCCCCAGCTTGACAGTTTTTGCTTCCAGTCCCATTCGGTATCTCCGTTCATACGCCGGTTTATCCGGTCTATGGAACTTTGAATTTCAGAAAAAGGCAGTTTGAAATCATTTGCCAGGTAATATAAAACCATACCAAGGGAATAAATGTCTGCGGTCTGGTCATAAGGCATTCCTTTGTAAACTTCCGGTGCCATAAAATCATAAGAGCCAATCACGGTCATAGTTCCTGAAATCTGCTGTCTGGCAACACCAAAATCTCCCAGTTTAAAGTAACCTTTTGGGGAGACCATAATATTTGCCGGCTTGATATCACGATGAATGATATTTTTTGCATGACATACTTCTAAGGCATTGCAAATATCAATTCCCAACTTCACAATTTGTTTTCTTGTAAGTCCATTACATTCGTCTGCAAAATCCATCAGATCTTTCAGATATTCCATCTGGATATAAAGCTTCCAGTAATTTAACTCCGGCATTTTTTCCGTACAGCTTCCTTTCAACTGCACAATCGTCTTCATTCCCACAAATGATTCTAATAGATTCACTTCTTGTGTCATCTGGTCGAATCGCTGCGCGTAGCTTTTTCTGGCTTCGTCCCAATCCTTGGTAAATTCATACCGTACCGTATTGTTATCCAATGTCCAGTTTATAATTTTCAGGGCCGAAACCTCTTCATTTTCCGTTCCTTTATCTTTTACTAGTTTATAAACAGAACCGTAAGAACCATGACCTAATTCTTCTGTAATCTCATAGCCGTTCTCGCTCCACTGTATTGGTAATTTTGGAAATGTCATCTTTTTTTGTTCCTTTTATTTTAGAATTGCGATTTTAGTTAAAAAGCTGATACTTTTTCATTATATTCTGGATGATTGAAAATTACTAGATTAGATACCAAAATGAACTTTAAACTTTAAAATAATATACAGGCAATGATGAAAGCAATAATACTCTTTGCAACTGTCCACAGATCCCGTTTGATGGCTCTGTCCCTTTCAGGACTGTCGTAATTACTTTTGATTGTGGTGATGATATCTCCGAGTGTGGCTAAAAACAAAAATTTGAGAAATTCATAAATACTGTAAATAAATAAACCATATACAATGATCATCGTAAACTCCTTTCCAATCCTTTGGATTGCTGCATTTGTAATCTGATGACGTTATTGTAAAGGATTCGAATAGTGATTTTGTAATGACAACGGAATCCATAAATTTTCCGCCACAGGAGGAAGTGTGTTGAAAGGTTGTCAGAGGACTGATACAATGTCATATATAATATATTGTGAATACATTGTGGAGGAAAGATTTTGATGAGAAATCTACAATTTCCGGAGCTGCCAAGACAGTGGAGTTCTCATGGATATGAAATTGATGAACTACTGGGGCAAGGCTCTTATGGAGCTGTTTACCGCATGGTGAGAAATAAAGGAACGGATCAGGAAGAATATTGGGCTTTAAAAGTTATCGAGAAAAATCTTACAAAAAAAAGAATCAGATTCCAATATCGTAATGACATAGCGGCCGCGAGAAGAGATTTTGGTAAGGAATTTAACAAGCTTGCAAGGGAAGTTAATATATTGGAATCATTTATGGATGAGAAGCATATTGTCCAAATTAAAGGCAGTTGTCTGGAAAAAATGCCGGAGGAAAATTACTGGCGTGCCTACATACAGATGGAATATCTTACGGAGCTGATGGACTATGCTTATCCGGAGGAAGAGGATTTGGAGAGTAGTAATTTGGAAAGCAGCGATTCACAAAATCAGGATTTCAAATTTACAGAGGAACGCATGAATCAGGAGGAAATCATCCGGCTTGGAATTGAAATCTGTCAGGCGCTGGAGGTCTGCCATAAGGAAAATGTATTGCATCGGGATATTAAACCGGAGAATATTATGGTTGCGAAAGACGGAACTTTTAAACTTGGCGATTTTGGTCTTGCGAGAGAGTGGGATGATGGATCGATGACAGTAATTGGTACGAGAAATTATATGGCACCGGAAGTATATAATACATTTTATGATAAAAGTGCAGATATTTATTCGCTGGGAATGGTACTATATTATTTTGCAAATGATATGAGGCTGCCATTTTGGGACCTCCATGATTCAGTTGCTCAGATGAATGCTCGTTGTAAGGGAGAATTGCCGGAGCCCAAGACAGCATTTGAACCGCTGAGAAGAATTATTTTAAAAGCATGTGCCTTTGAACCGAAAGACCGTTATCAGTCTGCGGCAGATATGAGAGCAGATCTGGAAAATGCAAAAAGTATCGGAAATAAGGAAAAGGAGATAAGAAAATATGTCTAAGGAAAATATGTCCAAGAAAAATATACTGGATTACGATGAGGAGAAAACAATCCGTCCACAGAACTTCACGCTTACAGCTATGAAGGAATTTTATGATACGATTGAGTCAGATCAGTTCCAGGGAGCGAGTGAAGATACGATCTATAAGTATCTGACGAACATCATGGAGATTGTATCATTTAAAGACTTTTTGAGAAGATATATTTATGAATATGCAGGGATTAAAGAAAACTTTAATCAGGTCACAAATTATCCTGAGCTGCTGTTGGAAATCTTTGCGAGAAACGATTGCTATGATCCGAACGATGTAGAAGAAAAAAAGAAATTAAAGAAAAAAGCGAACCGCTGGCTGACATCAGAGAGTGTAAAGCGTGAGAATATGTTTTATATCGGATTTGGACTGGATATGAATGATAAACAGATTTCTGAATTCCTGACACTGGTATTAAAGGAGCCGGATTTTGATTTTACGAGTCCTTCGGAAACGATTTACTGGCACTGCAGGTATAATGGAAAGTCTTGGATGGAGGCGCAGAAGCTTCTTGAAGCTTATGAGAATCAGGCAGAAGATCCGTCCATTCGGGAGAATCATATGTGGCAGGCAATGCAGAATGAACCGAAAATGTATGTGAGCAGCGAGGAAGGTCTGGAGAAATATTTACATTATCTGAAACAGCTTGGCGTTGCAAAAAAACGTGAGACACAGGCGCGGGAAGTGTTTATGAGACTGTACGAGAGAGCGCAGAAGTTGTGTGCAAAGCATTTGAACCGTTATCCGGATTTGATTGAAAAAGATGGAAAACAGGCGGAACTGAAAGCGGAAGATATCAATCCGTCCAGAATGGAGAGCATATTGTACAGTGGAGTGGCTGTAACAGATAATGGTAATCTGATGTCCTTTGCAAAGCTGAAAGAACAGTTCAAGAGTAAACGTCTGAGCCGTGCCAGAATCAATGGAATTTTAGGTGGAAAGCCGATTGAGCGATTTGATCTGATTACACTGATTTTCCTGATTTATGCATTGGACGAAGAAAAACTGACGAAAAGTGCACCGGCACGTTTTAATGAATTTGTAGATGAGACAAATGATTTATTAATGGAAGCGGGAATGATCGAGCTCTATCCTGTAAATCCGTATGAGGCATTTGTTATGATGTGTGTTGTATCAGAAGATCTGTTAGATACATTTGCAGGAGTATGGGAGAAGTCGTATGACGAAGAATAAGGAACAGTTTATGAACGTGGAAGCGGTATGTACAAGTATGACCGGTGAGTTCAGGGACACGAACGAAGACAATTTTTACTTTAACGGGCAGTACATGGATTCTGACGGAGGAATTGCGCTTCGGCTGACATCAGGAGAGCACGAAGAGGCAGAACCGGAGGAAGAAGAGCTGTCTGAGGAAATGCTGAGGATAATTGAAGAGAGTTATCGGGAAGCAATGGAGAGGGGAGAAATTCCGGATTTTGATGATTGCGATGTGGCAGAATTACTGGAAGATAATCCTATAGGTGAAATCCTTCATGCGCCAGAGGCTGATGTGTCAGGTAAATGGGTTGCTGTGTTCGACGGAATCGGCGGCCTGCCGTGCGGCGAGATGGCTTCGTATATTGCGGCAATGACACTTGCACAGGCAGAGTGTCCATGGAGGTCGAGAGAAGAGGCTGATTATGAAGCGCGTATGTGGGAAATCGCAAAAGCAATGGAAGCCAATCTTATAAAATGGAAGAAAATGCAGAAGGTAAGACAAATGGGGACGACCATGGCGGCGTTAAAGTTCGGTCGGAATTACATTTTCGGAATGTCTCTTGGAGATTCCAGGATTTACCGGCTGCGTGAAGGGAAGCTTGCGCAGTTATCCACCGATCATACTTATCGCCATCCGGGGCATATACGAAGTGCGCTGGTCGGTTATATTGGAACGGAGTATGCAGATGATTTTAAAAAGATGGATTTCTACAAGCTTGAATATCAGAAAGGTGATAAGTATCTGCTCTGCACAGACGGTGTGACGGATATGGTGAAAGATGAAGTCCTGGAAGAAATCTTGCAGATGCCGGTAGCAGAAGCGCGTGGAAAAATGGTCGATGAAGTCAACCGCATGGGAGCGGAAGATAATGCAACGTTTATTATTGCGGAGATTGTATCAGCTGGGAGTCAATCCCCCAGCTGATATAGCCTCCGGCAGGGCGCACATTGTCCGGTGGACAATGGTTTTGCGCCGACCGAAACGGAGTGTAGACTTGCAGAGGTGCGCAGTAGAAGTATGTCATGCAATTGCATGATGCGCACCTCGCAGCAAGAATGCCGAGGCATTCTTGAAAGAAGATGAGAAGGTACCCTTCCCGGTTACAGATGTGAAAATGTGATGTAGTAAGATAGAGACACAAACAAAGAAACACATGAAAACAAACACATTTGAACATACATTTTCAATCGAAAATGAAAACAAACCTGGGAGGGTACATTTATGTTAAGAGAAAAAGCTTTAGATTTCTGGAAAACTTATATCGGACTTATGACAAAGGGCGGAGTTGACGTCCCGATGACAAATCCGGCAGTAACCTTTACAGCTGATGCAAAGGCCGGAGAGTATGATGACATAAGCGATGAAGAATACTATGAACTTCTGGACTTTACAGAAGAACTTGCAAGCTTCTGGAAGAAAAACCGGGAAGCGACAGCCGGGGCGGTTCTCCTTGAAGCACTGGTCAATACAGATTTAAGCCTCAGCGAAACAGATAAGCTGGCTCAGATTCTTGCTGAAGCATCAGAGCGTAAGACTTATAAGTATATAAAGCCAGAGCCAGAGTTTGAAAAAGCTTTTGATAAGACTCCATTTGACGAAGGCGAAGTCGACTGGACACCACAGCTGATCTACGAATATCTGAACGAACATGTCTACAGACAGGAAAACGCAAAAAAAGCAGCAGCGATCATGCTCTACAATCATTTGAAGGGACGCAGACGGAACATGATTCTTGCCGGACCGACCGGATGTGGTAAGACCGAAATCTGGCGTACCCTTCAGAAGAGATTCTCGTTCATCAAAATTGTGAATGGTCCACAGATTGCCTGTGACGGCTGGAAAGGAAGCTATCACATGAAAGACATTTTCGTTGAGGAACCGGCAGAAAAAGCAAAAAAAATGCTCGTTGTTATCGACGAGGCAGATAAGCTCTTTGAGCCTTCCATCGGTGCAGCAGGAGTAGATTATGCCCGAAAGATTCAGAATGAATTTCTGAAGATTATGGACGGCGATAAAGTCGAATTTGTCTCAGAAGGAAATGACGCAAAAAAAACAACAGTTGATTGCAGCAATGTCTCCTTTGTATTCTGTGGCAGCTTTGAGACTCTGCTTCAGAACCGTGAAGACAAACCGGCAACAATCGGATTCTTTCAGAATACAGCTTCTGATGAAGAAGCTGAGTCAATCACAATCGAAGATCTCGTTGAGTACGGAAATGTCCGTCGGGAGATTGCAGGACGTATCCAGCAGATCGTAGCGTTAAATGCTTTGACTGTCGATGATTTTGAGCACATTCTGAACAGCAGAAAACAGATGTCCCCGATTCGTCAGCTTGAGAAGCTGTATATGGTGAATCTTTCCGTAGACGATAAGACAAAACGAATCCTGGCAGAAAAAGCTGCCACAAAAAATCTCGGATGCCGTTACATGCGATCTCAGATTCAGAGCATGCTGGATGAGAAGATGTTCGACGATCCAGATTGCCGAAATTTCAAACTTTCACTTGTGGAAGAGAAAGAAGAAGGACTTCCGTGGTGCGCAGCGTAGGCCACGGAAGTTCCAGGTACTGAGACAGAAGGTATATGACATAACAGTAAAAAGGGAAACAAAACATCGTTTACTTGCACAATGTTGTAAGGCTATAAAAGAACAAGATAAAATCATACTACATAGGAGATAAAAAATTATGGAACAGAACAATTATCTGGAATTTGAAAAATCGAAAGCTGCAGTTTATACGATTATGGAAGCTTGCTTTCAAGATGTATTTGATCTGGAAGATGACGAATTGGGAAGTTTTCATGATGAAATTGACGAATATATGAACCAGAATCAGAAAGGCAGCTGGCTTCCGGAAAATCTGATGATTACAGACCGTTTTTATGAGTGGCTGTTTGAAGAACTCCCGTACTTTTATGTGGGACTTCTGACAAGACCGGTTCTTGTAAACTGGTTATTTAAAGTGATGTATGAATCTGAAAAAAAGAATAATAAAATGCAGGCTTATGAAGTGAATCCAGAATTTGTTGACAGATCTTTCCCAACAGAAAAAAGTGCTGTACATGAGGTTGATTTTATTAAATATGACGGTGTATACAAGGTTGACTTCACAAAATATGATGAAGAGTTATATCATACATTTGCAGATAAAATCAGCGAAGGAGTTCATCGGATACAACCATTAAATTCAGTACTCAGTGTCTGTTGTGGTACGATGTCAGATCAATATAAGATGATGATTCGTTTTATTGTGGGACATTTTCTTGAACTGCTTTTCCTTCTGATGCATGATTTGGAAGTGTATATAATGTTGGCTAATCATTTGGCAAATATTCGAATAGAAATAAGCTGCATGCTTGATCCATTTGGATGTGAGGAGCCGCCTGAATGGGAGGAATAGAAAAGCCTGCGGCAGCAACGCCGCAGGCGCTGGAATGTGCCGAGGCACATTCTTAATTCTATAACTAATTCTCTACAATACTCTGTTTTAATATAGTGAACATCTTTTCCGCATCTAATGGTTTTGCAATGAATCCATTCATTCCAACCTTTTGTGTCATCGCAATATCTTCTTCAAAGGCATTTTCATACAAGGGAAAAGAACATCAATTTTATATTTCTCTTGGATATGCGGAATATCCGACATTTGCGTCTAACCATTCACAGCTTATGCGCTGTGCAGATGCAGCCCTTTACGAAATGAAACTTCATGGGAAAAATGGCTGCATGGCTTATAAGGAAGGGCTTGAATTAAGGGCTCGTAAACAACTTGGATTTGCATTCAAGGATATCTCCGAGAACCTTCCAGGAGCATTTATCATATACAGAGCAGACAAAGAAGATAGAAGCAAGCATTTGGAAACAGATTGATAATGGCAATGAAAATGATTATATCCACTTTCATTTACGAAGAGCGGATGAATCGTATCTGCCTGTGCTTGACCATGGGAGAATTGTTGAGAGCCAGCAATATGGCAAAGTATTTTATGTATTGTTCATGGACTGGGAGGATATGAATAGTCATTACAGTGAAAAATTTTCCGGATAATCAACGGTCGCATACAGTTAGGAACATGTTCCTGATGCGCTCTATGGATTGCTACACATTCCTTACAGTTTCCATGGTAGCGACAGGCTTTCAGGCAAGGACAGTGGTCTTTGTCTTTGTATTCCTGACGAAATTCCGCTGCAAATTCTTCTTGCAGTCTCAGGCCCTCGGCACGGTTTCCCTTATGAAATTCTGCCATTGCATCCAGTTCTTTTTGGTTTCCTTCAATCTTCATGTTATTGTTTGCCTCCATTTTAATTCAATTATTACTCGGATTCTGACAAGTCCATGTTTTTCCAGCCATACCGGACAATGGATATAATCATAGATTTTTCATAATGTCTTTTTGATTTTGTTAAAATTAGCTCCAGAAATCTGTTTTTTGACTAAGACCGATGTCTGCACTTTTAAAAACCGGGTTGATTCCTTGTTTTAACTGCACTTCATAATCTTGGATCGCTTTAACTGCAATTCCTGATAAAATCAGAATAACCGGAATGTTAATGAGCGCCATAACACCCATCAGTACATCGGAAAGATCCCACAAAAGAGACATTTCCATTCCTGCTCCTAGAAAAATTGCAAGTGCTGATACCAGTCTGAAGCCTTTCATAAAAGCTTTTCCCTGCTGCTTTTTGTGAATGTAGATTAAAAGATTGTCACAATAGAAACAGTTTCCGAGCAGAG
>OLQI01000556.1_pt1 | contig 33877 bp, 30 predicted proteins | sample 1672171 | NCBI WGS metagenome assembly OLQI01 (sample SAMEA3136655, study PRJEB25190) | human gut metagenome
GCGAGCACTGTTTAATAATCAAATTGGCTATAGAGGTTATGCGGCAGAGCTTTCCTTATGGGAAAGAAACTCTGCCGTATTCCTGTGGAGCCAATATAGCGCTATGGATGCTTTACAAATAAAAATAATAGATTGGAGAGAGGACAAATGACAATCCGCAGAGGAGATATTTTATGGGCAGATCTCGGTATGTTTCCTACAACATCTGTTCAGGGTGGAGTAAGACCGGTGATCGTAGTGAGTAATAATAAAGCCAATACATACAGTTCAGTCATAACGGTAGTTCCGCTGACATCAAGAATTTATAAGAAACGATATTTGCCAACGCATGTATTTATCAGCAAATATGATATGACGGGAATCCGAAAAGGAAGCTTGGCACTGGCTGAACAGGTTATGAGCATTTCTACGAAATGTATTATTGAGAAATGCGGAAGAGTGAACAAGTGGAGCCTGGATCGGGTACTGAAAGCAGTACGGATTCAGATGGGAATGAACGAAAGAGGGAACTGATATTTCCGCTTTCGACAATTCATCAGAAAATGACGTCGTTAAATGTTGATAACACAAAAGAATGACAATACAGGACGAGCGGTTCTTGTGATTTTTTAGAGACGATTGAATATGATTTATAAAGGGAGGGATTGCGATGGCATTAAAAATTGTAAGAAGATATGACGCAAATGGTAATGTAATCGAAGATAAAGATTTAGAAAGATTCAGATTGGATTCCCCAGTGGTTCGTCAGATATTATATCAGATGAATAAAGAGATGGGAGCAGTTGATAATATTAAAGTCGATGCATCTGAAAAAGAAATTTCATATAACTTACATTAAAGTATAAAATAGGTTGAAATTATTTCTGAAGGATGGTATATTGTACTTGAGAGGAGGAAAGAGAGAGGTGAGAAACATAAGAATCGGAAAGAATACCTCAAATAATAAAAAAACAGGATTATATATCAGAGTTTCTACAAATGTTCAGTTTGAAGAAGGATATTCAGTAGGTGCTCAGACAGAGAAACTTGAAAAGTATTGTAATTACCAGGAGATTGATAATTATGATCTGTACATTGACGGTGGTTATTCGGGAAGTAATCTGAACCGACCGGAGATGAAACGTCTTATTAAAGAAATTCAAGAAGGCAAAGTTGAATCTGTTGTAGTTGTTAAACTTGACCGTTTGTCCAGAAGTCAGAAAGATACGATTTATCTTCTGGAAGATGTGTTTGAAGCAAATGGTGTTGGATTCATTTCATTAAATGAAAATTTTGATACAACAACACCATATGGAAAAGCTATGGTAGGTATTTTATCTGTATTTGCTCAGTATGAACGAGAAAATATTCGTGAACGTACACAGATGGGAATTACAGAGAGAATCAAAACTGGAAAATGGCGTGGTACGAAACCACCGTTTGGTTATGATTATAATAATGGCGATGATGTTCTTGTACCAAATAAAGATGCAGAAACAGTCAGAAAGATTTTTGCATTGTATAAGGAAGGTTATTCCACGTATGCACTGGCAAAGATGTTTGATTTAAAAGGAGACAAGCAAGTGTCCGATATGTTATCCAGGGTGACATACATTGGAAAGCTTAAATATAATAAGGAAATCGTTGATGGTCTTCACGAACCGATAGTTGATAAAAAATTATTCGATGAAGTTCAGGAATTGCGAAAAACAAGAACAAGAGCAACTTCTCATAAATCACAGTATTTACTAACAGGTTTAATATATTGTGGATTATGTGGTGCGAAGATGCGTTATCAAAAATGGAGTGGCGGAAGAGTGATGATTTATTGTTATTCACTAGATCATAGCAAGCCGCACCTGGTTAAGAATCCTAATTGTCAGAATGGAAAGTTAGATGCAGCTGAAGTTGAAGAAGTTGTTGTTAATGATATGCTGAAATTATCAAAAGAATATGAAATAATTGAGGGAAAATCAGAACAGCAAAATCAAAAGGGATTTGAAGCTATGAACCAGAGAAAAACAGTTCTTGAAGGAAAGCTGAAATCTTTGTATAATTTATATGCATCTGATACCAATAACAATGTCCTGTTGGAGACGATTGGTGAGATTAACAAGGAACTGGAAAATCTGAATACACAGATTGAACAGTACACCTTAAAGAACACAAGAGCTAAAGATATGGCAGCAAGAGCGAAAGCATTCAAAAGTGTTGCTGACAGCTGGGAGTTCATGTCTTTCAATGAAAGACAAAAGACTGTACGTGAATATATCAAGAAGATCAAAATATCGAATGATTATGTTGAAATCGAGTATAATGATCTTTTGACACGACAGTAAAATACATTTCTATAGTTAATACATCGCAAGGGGATACATCTTCTTGCGTGTAAAATTTCATATATCTTATTCAAGATAATTACCCTATTGGATAAAGGAAATTTCATAATTTCCACTATAATACATTATCCCTATGATTGTCGGGGAAATCAAGCGTTTTCTTCGGGATGACGGCATTCTGAAGGTAAGCCGTTCCATAAAGGAAAACCAGTATAAAATCTATAAAGTGCGGGAGGAAATGGAGAAAAAGCTGGGAAGGGAGCCGGATATGGGGGAGCTTTCCAAAGCTATGGACATGCCGGTGGAGGAGCTTGCCATGACCATGGAGTCTGCGGCTGAGGTGGACTCCATTTATAAGACGGTGTACCAAGGGGACGGCACAGACCTGCAGCTGGTGGACCGGCTTCCGGAGAAAGAGGACAGCCACCAGAAGCTTCTGGATAAGATTTTCCTGGAAGAAATGCTGAGAAAGTTAGAGCCAGAGGAGCGCCAGCTGATCGGACTTCGGTATTTCCAGGATATGACCCAGATGGATGTGGCGAAGAAAATGGGAGTGTCCCAGGTGCAGGTGTCAAGGATGGAGAAACGGATTCTGAAGAAGCTGCGGGGATTTCAATGAAAGAAAAGATATGATGCAGTATTTGTGAGAGAAAGCCTGCCACGCATAAATCAGAGGGTGTTGGGGAAATGTATTGGTAAAAGAAATCAACAAAAAAGAGGCTGCATGGAAGCTGGCGAACTTCCATACAGACCTCAAAAATGTGCCAGATACTGTTTTACTTAGAATGTAATTTTCTTCCCTTCCAGTCTCCACTGTCTGAACTCTGCAGAAGCAGAAAGCAGCAGGTCGGAAGAAGAGTTCAGTGCGGTTTCCAAAGAATCCTGAATGACTCCGATAATAAATCCAACTGCAACTACCTGCATGGAGATATCATCTGAAATTCCAAACAAGGAGCAGGCCATAGGAATCAGAAGAAGGGATCCGCCTGCCACACCAGAAGCACCGCATGCAGAAAGTGCTGCAAGAAGGCTGAGGATGATAGCAGTTGGGATGTCAACATGGATTCCAAGTGTGAAAGCAGTTGCCATTGTCATAACGGTGATGGTGATGGCAGCTCCGTCCATATTGATGGTAGCGCCAAGAGGAATGGTTACGGAGTAGGTATCACGGTCAAGTCCCATTTCCTCGCAGGCTTTCATATTTACCGGAATGTTGGCTGCGGAGCTTCTGGTGAAGAAGGCTGTGATGGCACTTTTCTTCAGGCAGTGCAGGATCAGCGGATAAGGATTCTGACGGATGCACCAGTAAACCAGAATGGGATTGGTTACAAAGTAAATGAAAAGCATGCAGCCAACCAAAAGGGCAAGAAGTTTTCCGTAGGTAGTGAAAATATCCAGTCCGTTGGTGGATACGGTGTTAAATACCAGGCCGAAGATTCCAAATGGTGCCAGGTTGATGATCCAGCTGACTACCAGAGAAGTGCCGTCTGCAATATCTGCAAGTGCTTTCTTGGTGGTGTCGCCAGCGCCGCGGAAGGCAAGTCCAAGAAGAATAGCCCAGGTAAGGATTCCTACATAGTTTGCGTTTACCAGAGAAGAGATGGGGTTGGCAACCACGTTTAGAAGAAGATTGTTCAGAACTTCCACAATTCCCTGCGGCGCTGTGGCATCAGCTGCCGCATTGGTCAGCGTTATCTGTACCGGGAAGATCATGCTGGCAAATACAGCGATCACAGCTGCCAGAACAGTACTGAACATATAAAGCGCAACCACTGTTTTGATGACGCCGCCGTGGGATTTTCCTGCGTTGCACAGTGAACTGATAACCAGGAAGAATACCAGAAGGGGTGCGATGGCCTTTAAGGCACCTACAAATACATCGCCCAGAATGGCAATGCTGGTGGCACCAGGCGCTGCCACTCCCAGGATGGCGCCCAGGATCAGACCTACCAGGATTCGCTTCACAAGAGCAATCCCAGTCCATTTTGTCCATAGATTTTTCATTTGTTTTTCCTCTACTTTCCCTCTTTAATATGTTAAAAGATTAATGAATTAATTATAAGGGATATGAGAAGATTGTGCAACAAAAAACTTCGCTTTATATTCAGAAGGGCTGATTCCCTCATATTTGCGGAAGATAGAGGAAAAATAGGTGGCGTCTTTGTAGCCTACTGCCTCCGCAATCTCATAAGTGAGCAGGTTTGTATTCTGGAGAAGCTCCTTTGCCTTGCTGATCCGTTCCTTATTGATGTACTCAGTAAGAGAACCGGAGGTGGCTTTCTTGAAGGTACGGCTCAAATGGGAAGGGGAAATGTGCAGCTCCTGGGCAATAACGTCCAGGGAAAGATTTCCCGCCAGGTTCTGGGAAATATAACGGATGGTGTTTTCAATAATATAGTTGGGAACTGCGTGGGCGGACATGCTGTTCTCTCTTGTGTATTCCATAATTTCCGTCACTGTATTTTCCAGGGCAAAAATATCCCGGGATCCCAGAAGCTTTTCCAGATACAAAATGGGCACCGGATCCAGCTCCTTTTTTACCATGACACGGCAGCAGATGTAGTAGATCTGGGAGCAGATGTTCTTGGCATCCTGGGAATTGGTAAAGCTGGTTTTGAACTTGGAAAAAATGTGGCTGGAAACAGAAGCGGCCTCCTGGAAATCCCAGTTGTTCAGGCTGCTTTCAATCTGGTACAGATCCAGGGAGTTTTCTACAGAAAGCTCTGCAGGCTCTTCCGGGCCAGCAGTGTGGAAAACAGAAATATTCTGTTCGCTGTAAAAGTTATGGGTAAGAGCCTGGATCGCCTCGGAAACAGCAGTCTGGAAAGCCTCCGGAGACTGATGAAGGGCGCTGATCCCCGTAAGGATCTCAGAAGAGCTGAAAGCCTTTACAATACCGGAAATCTCCCGGCAGTTTTCCAGAATATATTCCGGAACAGAAGCAGAGGGCTGATTCTGGAAATACACGTTAAGGATCAGGTTATTGTAGCGGTAGCAGTAGGTGTTCTTTTTCTCTTCGATGACGATCTTTTTCAGGGCAGACAGATCCGGCTCATCGGAGGATGGCTTGAAGGCTGCCACATAATAGCAGTCCATGTGAAGCCCAAGGGAGAGAAGCTTTTCCTTTAATTCCTCTGTGCAGAGATGGTCGGTGAGCTCCTGCATCAGCTGATCCTTCAGGAAAAAGACTCCTTCCTTTGCAATGTTCTCCTGCTGCTGGGAGACGATCAGCTGTTTCTGGGCTTCCTGCACTGCGGCGAACAGTTCCTTTTTGTTGGTGGGTTTTAAGATGAAAGAGGTTACGTGATACTTAATGGCAGTCTGGGCATACTCAAAATCCGCATAGCCGGTGAGGATGATCACCTTTGTCCGGGGATAGTTTTCGTGGACAAAGCGCGCCACCTCAAGGCCGTCTGCTGCAGGCATTTTGATGTCCGTGATCACAATGTCCACAGGCTGGCTTTTCAGAAATTCCATGGCTTCCACGCCGTCAGAAGCGCTTCCCACAACCTGACAGTCAATGGACGCCCAGTTCATGTAATTGGAAATACCTTTTCGCATAGTGACTTCATCGTCAACTACAAGAAGCTTAAATATCATGGGTAAACTCCTTTCTTGGAATGTGGAAGGAAACGGTGGTGCATTTGTTTGGAATGCTTGTGATCCGGATGCCCGAATCCGGTCCGTAAAGCAGCTTCAGCCGTTTGTCCAGGTTTTTCATGCCGATGTGGGTGTGGCTGTCCTTCTCGGAGGAGGCAATGGACTGAATGTCCGGGATCACCTCAAAACCGATTCCATCGTCTATAATACAGATTTCCAGCTGGCTGTCGTCTCCCTCTATGATCTGGATGATCAGATGGCCTTTTCCCTTCTTGGGCTCCAGGCCGTGGACAATGGCGTTTTCCGCAAGGGGCTGGATGGAAAGGCAGGGAATTTCACAGGAAAGTACCTGTTCCGGAATCTGGATGTCACAGGAAATTTTGTCCTCGAAGCGCATCTGCTGAAGATACACGTAAAGCCGTACATATTCCATTTCTATGGAAATGCTGGTGAAATTGTGGTTCCGGGAAAGGGTGTTCATTTTCAGCAGGCTTCCCAGGGAAATCACCATCTCGTAAATTTCCTCATTGTCGATCATCTGGGCCTTCCAGGCAATGGTGTTCAGCACATTGAAAAGGAAATGGGGGTCCATCTGGGACTGCAGTGCCCGAATCTCGGCGTTCTTGATCAGCAGCTTTTGCTGGTAAATATCCTGGTAATAGGTGTCAAGCTGAAGCAGCATCTGGTTAAAGGACTGTGCCCACACACGGAATTCCTGGTAAAAGCCTTCCGGTGGAAGAGCGCTTCGGTTTCCCTTTGAAATCTCATTGATGTGAAAGATCATGGTGTCAATGGGGCGGGTGACTGCCCGGGAAATAATAAAGGCTGCCATCAGGGAAAGAAGTGCCACAGCCAGAGTCACCAGAAGATAAGACTTCAGGGTGCTGTTCAGGTTTTCCAAAAGCAGGTCCTTGGGGGCGGCCACTGCAGAGGTAAGTCCAAGCCGTTCCAGGGACTGGGATGCCATGAAATAATCACGGCCTCCAAAGCTTTGCTCCTTAAACAAAACGGAATTTTTCTGTGCAGTCAGACTGGAATAGAGATCCAGAAGCTGATCCTTTGAAAAATCAGAGTCCGAACTAAGGGAAAATTCTTTGTTAAACAGCATAATAAACCAGGACGGATCAATGGTTTTGGAGCAGTATTCGATCCATTTCTGTGCATTGATGTTGATGACGATCATGCCGATCCGGTTCCCGGAATTGCTGCTGTACAGGTTGCGGGCAAAATACATATTCTGGTCGTGAAGCGGTGACGTATAGCACATCAGGTGCGGGTTGGCGGAATCAATAGTGCTTTGCAGAAACTCGGAGGTGTCGTCCACATTTTCCAGGATTCCAGAAGTATAAGCGTGGTAGACCGTGGAACGGCTGTTGTAAATATAGATGGAGTCTGTAAAGTTCTTCTCAGAGAGGGCGGAGCTATTGTAGATGTAGGACATCTGCCGCTCTACGGAAAAAGGATAATTGATTCCGGCTCCCGGATTTTCCAGCGCATTCTGGATCACCTCATTGGACATGAAAAGGGGAATGATGGAATCAATGATCTCCACCTGATCCTGTATGGTATCATTGACCTGGTTTAGCTCCCGCACAATGGAATCCCGGGAGGTTTTTCTTAATATAGAAGATGTTTTGATATAATAAAATCCCACAGACAATACCAGAACCAGCCCTACAATGATCATGATGGTGACGGTAATAAAAAATCTGAGAGAGGGATATTTCTTAGGAGCACGCTTGGCCAAAACTGGAAGACCTCCTTATATAATATGATGTTAGGGCAAAAGGTCTTTTGCCCCTAACTTGATATCCACGAATTGCTCCGCTGCAAAGCAGCTCCCGCAATTCTCGATCATAATATATTATTATCCCACATTTAAAAAAGTACATCAATTAAATTTGCAGGAATGTCATGTATTTTAAAGAAGAGGACAAAATTTTTAAACAGTAGAATGAATGGGCATGATATGTGAAAATTTTGTGAAAAATATGCAGGAATTTCCAAGGAACAGCACAAGGTCTTTTATTAAAAAATGCGTCTTTACAGGCTATAATACAGTCATCAACCGAAACGAAGGAGGAACATCATGAAAAGAAAAATGATTTCTAAAATTATGGCAGCAGCACTGATCGGAACTATGTGTGCAGGAATGGCTGTACCTGTAATGGCTGCCGATGATGAAAAAGTAACCTTAAGCGTAATCAACTATCACGTAGGAACCGACTACGCAGCTGAGTATTATTCCTATCTGTTCGAGGCTTTCCAGCAGACAGAGGAAGGCAAGAATGTAGAGTTCAGCTTTGAGGAAATTCCTACTACAGATGCATTCAACCAGAAAATCAAGCTTCTCATCTCCAGCGGAGATCTGCCGGACATCGTTTTCAACGGCGGAAACAACATCATTGAGCTGGCTGCAAAATCCGGAAAGGTAGCAGACCTGACCCCTTATCTGGATGCGGATCCGGAGTGGAAATCTCTGTTTGACGATACTTCCCTGGAATTCAATACAGTAGACGGCAAGATCTACGGCATCCCGGTTTCCAAAGAGGTTTCCTATATCTACTATAACAAAGACCTGTTTGAGCAGGCTGGAATCGAAGCACCGGAAGTTGCTTATGCAACCTGGGATGAGTTTTTCGAAGCATGCGACAAGTTAAAAGAAGCAGGAATCACCCCGATCGGAATGGACAGTGCGGACTCCGGCTGGCTGACCAACCTTTGGATGAGCGCTCTGATCGGAACCAACGGAGAGGCTGGAAATGAGTGGATGAACACCATGTATCCAACAGACTACAATACACCGGAAGTAATCGCAGCAGCTGAGAACATCCAGAAAATGTTCCAGAACTACACAACACCAGATGCAGTTGGCGGCAAATACGATCCGATGGCAACCCACTTCTTCAACGGTGAAGTTGCAATGTTCCCGAATGGACCATGGATGATCCCGGATTTCTCCGAAACAGAGAAAGCACCGGAAGGCTTCTATGACAAAGTCGGCATCATGCTTCTTCCTGGAAACGGAATGGAAATGGTTCCAACACCTGGTGATATGGTAGGTGCTACCGATCCTGAAAAGATCGAGGCAGCTGTTGCATTCCTGAAATTTGAGACCACACCGGAAAACCAGATCAAGGCACTGGAAATGACCGGATTACAGCCTGTATCTGACAATCTTGAGATCCCGGAGACCCTTTCTGAGAGCGATCCTCTGATGGCACAGGCACTTGAGATCCAGGGAAAAGCAGGCGTGACTTACGGACAGAATCAGGCATACTGGTATCAGAACACAATCGATACATTCTCAACAGAGCTTCCGGAACTGGCATATGGAAACATCACAGCAGAAGAGTTCTGCACAAAACTGTCAGAAGCGGCAGCAAAGAATCTGGAATAATGTAAAAGGCCTGTCACCTGATACAGCTTTGGTGACAGGCTGCTTTTATGGGGAGAAAGAATGAATACGAAAAATAAAAAAATATGGATTTTCCTGTTTACCATTCCCTGCATGATTTTGTTCGCGCTTGTGTATGCGGCTCCAATCATCACGGTTTTTTACACCTCTCTGTGTGATTATACAGCATTTAGCGCACCTGCCTTTCAGGGAATCAAAAACTTCATTACAATTTTTAGCGACAGTGACTTTATCTGTTCCATCCGAAATACCCTTCTGTGGGTAGTGCTGCAGTCTACTCTTCACGTAGGCGTAGGTCTTGCCATGGCCCTTGTTCTTCGAAGAAAGCCAAAGGGCTGGAAAATCGCAAGAACTGCTTACATGATCCCGAATATCATTCCTACAGCGGCAACCGGCGTGATGTTTACCCTGCTCTTGAATCCTATGTTTGGAATTGTGAAGCCTGTTCTGGATTTCTTTGGCGTGAACTATGCCATGGTTCCAAACCTGTTCGGAAATTCCAGATATGCATTCTGGACCGTAACCGCAACCTGGATTTTCTACTCTGGATTTAACACCATTATTTTCCTGGCAGAGATGGGGGCTGTGAGCAAGGAAATTTATGAGGCAGCAGCCATTGACGGCGCAACGCCCTGGCAGGCAGACCGTTATATCACCTTGCCCCTGATGAGAAATGTATGCGGAACCTGCGTAACCCTTGCCAGTGTTGCCATGGTTTCCCAGTTCGATATTATTTACATGACCACAAAGGGCGGCCCGGGAACGTCTACCCTGAACCTGCCTATTTACCTGTATAAAGCAGCAACCCTGGAAAACAATTATGGAAAAGCAAACGCAGTGGGCGTGGTTCAGATCATCATCGGAATTACCCTGGTTATTCTGATCAAAGGTCTGTTCCGTGAGAAAAAGGAGGCGGCATAATGAGAAAAACAAGCAAAGTGAAAAACGGGATCGCGTCCTTTTTCAAGTATTTCTTTATGATCCTGCTGATCTTTATTTCCCTGGCACCCATCGTGTGGGCGTTTATCAGTTCCTTTAAATCCTATGCGGAAATCAACTCCTCCGCATTGTCCTGGCCGTCCAGATTCAGTTTGGATAACTACAAGGCAGCTCTTCAGTATGCGCCGATCCTGAAATATTTCATGAACAGCGTGATCATTGTATGCGTCAGCGTGCTGGTGACAGTGGCACTGGTTGCCATGTGTGCCTACGTGATTTCCAGATTTCAGTTTAAGCTGAAAACCCTGATCGTGCTTTTGATCTCCGCATCCTTAATGCTTCCGGCACAGGCGATTTCCCAGCCGCTGTTTGCCATTTTCCAGAAGCTTGGGATTTTTGATACAAAGCTGGGCCTGATCATTGTGTACTCTGCAATGGGAATTCCAATGTCCTTCTTTGTTATGGTCAGCTATTACAAAACCATTTCTACAGCACTGGAAGAATCCGCTTATATTGACGGGGCAACTTTTATCCAGACCTTTTTGCATATTATTCTGCCTCTGGCAAAGCCGGGACTTGTGACCATTGCTATGATCCAGTTTATCAACATCTGGAATGAGTTCTACTTTGCATTGATGCTTACAAGCGGCGACCGTGCCAGAACTGTGCCGATTGCGCTGAACTATTATATGGGAACCTTTGCAAACAACTATTCCGCGCTGTTTGCGGCGGTTGTGATGACGGTACTTCCTACCATTATTTTGTTTATTCTGCTGCAGAGACAGGTTATGGAGAGTCTGACTGCAGGAGCTGTGAAAGGATGAGAATATGGATATCAATAAGAAACCAATTTACCCGGTAGAGCCGTGGAACATTACAGAGACAGAATTTTCCATGGAGACCAACTACCGCAATGAGACAACCTTTGCACTTTCCAACGGATACATTGGAACCCGCGGTACCTTCGAGGAAGGATATGATTTTTCCGTTGATGAAGGTCTGGAAGGAAACTTTATCAACGGATTTTATGAGAGTGTGGACATTCCTTATGGAGAGTGGAATTACGGTTTTCCAACCAAAAGCCAGTCCCTTCTGAACCTGCCGGATTTGAAGAAAACGGAAATTTATGGGGACGGCGAGCTGTTCGACATGCGAACCGGCAAGGTGGAGGATTACAGCCGTGTCCTTCATATGCAGGACGGATATGTGGAAAGAAAGCTGACCTGGACTTCACCAAAGGGGAAAAAGCTGCAGCTTGTGATGAAGCGCTTTGTTTCCCTGGTGCACAAAAACCGGATGTACCAGCAGATCCAGATTACGCCTGTGAATTTTTCTGGGGAGATCCGCATTTGTTCCCATCTGAATGGAGATGTGGAGAATCATACCAGAAAGACCAATCCTCTGATCGGTTACGGTCCTTTTGGTAGCAGACTGCATATGGACAAGCTTCAGGCTGAGGATGGGGTGCTGTATTACGAGGGCACGACCCTGCAGAGCGGCATGACAATGGCATGCGCAAGTGAATACAAAATAGCAGGAGCCGGGGAGGTTGTGACTGTTTTTGGCACAGACGAAGAGAAAAGGCATGCTGTGTGTGAAAGCAGAATGGAGGTTCCGGAAAATACCACCATTACCTGCGAGAAATTTATGGTTTATACTTCCAGCCAGGATATGGAAGCTGGCAAGCTGGAAGGATTTGCAAAGAAGGAACTGAAAGAAGCTGTTGAGGGCGGATGGCAGAAAGAGTTTGATGCCCAGCAGGCGAAAATCCATGAGTTCTGGGAGATTTCCGATGTGCAGATCTATGATGACGAGGCACTTCAGCAGGGAATCCGCTTCAACCTGTTTCATATTATGCAGTCCGCCGGAAGAGACGGACGCACCGGAATGGGCGCAAAGGGACTTTCCGGGGAAGGCTATGAGGGACATTATTTCTGGGATACGGAAATGTATGTGCTGCCGGTATTTGTTTACACGGCACCGGAGCTGGCAAAGAAGCTTCTGGAATATCGTTTCCGCACTCTGGATCAGGCCCGTGACCGTGCAAAGGTTCTGGGACATCCAAAGGGAGCCTTATATCCATGGCGTACCATTAACGGAGAAGAAGCTTCCACCTATTTTCCACTTGGAACGGCACAGTATCATATTAATGCGGACATTGCCTATGCGTTCTGGCTGTATGTAAGCGTGACCGGTGATCTGGAATTTTTCAAGGACATGGCAGCTGAGGTGCTTGTGGAAACCGCAAGAGTCTGGGCGGATGTGGGATATTTTGCAGAGTGCAGGGGCGGAAAATATTGCATCTGCGCAGTGACCGGACCGGATGAGTACAACGCCATTACAGACAACAATTTCTATACCAACCTGATGGGAAGGGAAAATATCCGCTATGCACTGAAGGCTCTGGAGATGCTAAAGGAAGCCAGAGCGGATGTGTATGAGGCATTTGTTTCCAGAATGGGAATTACAGAGGAGGAAACTGCATACTGGGAAAAAATTGTGGAGAACATGTATTTTCCATATGATGAAAACCGTCAGGTGTATGCCCTGGATGACCGTTTTATGATGCTTCGCCCATGGGATGATTCCAGAATCCCGCCGGAGAAGAGACATCTTCTGTATGAGAACTATCATCCGTTGTTTGTCTACAGACAGAGAATGTGCAAGCAGGCGGACGCGATTTTTGGACTTTATCTGCACAGCAACTTCTTCAGTAAGGAAGAGTTGAAGCGAAACTATGATTTTTATCAGGAAGTGACCCTGCATCATTCTTCCCTTTCCAACTGCGTATTTGGAATGCTGGCGTGCCAGATCGGATATTATGATGAGGCTTATGAATATTTTGCACAGTCTGCCAGAATGGATTTGGATGACTATCATGATAATTTCTATGCCGGTATCCATGCGGCCAACATGGCGGGAACCTGGCAGGCGATTATCAATGGATTTGCAGGCGTGCGCGTAAACGGCGGCGGGCTGGAACTGCACCCGTATGTACCGGAAAAGTGGAATGGTATGCAGTTTTACCTTCTGTACCGTGGAAGAAAGCTGAAGATTCAGTTGACCCATGAAAAGACAAGGGTGGAACTGGCGGCAGGAGATGCTGTCACATTGAAGCTGAACGAGAAGGAAATACATCTGGAACCAGGAGAGGGAAGTGTTTATGAAGAAGAAATATAAAGGAATCTTTTTTGACTGGGACGGCACTGCTGTCCTCAGCCGAAAAGCTCCTGTGGAGGAGATTGTGAAGGCTATGGGACCACTTCTGGATCAGAAGGTGAATCTGGTGATCGTAAGCGGAACTACCATGGAAAATATTGCAGGGGGAAAGCTTGATTCGTATTTTACAAAGGAGCAGCTGGAGCATCTGTATCTTGGCCTTGGAAGAGGGGCTTTTAATTACAGATATGAAAATGGACAGGAGATTGTTTTCTCAGACATGCTTCCGGACAGGAAACTGCTCAGTGATATTCACAGGATCTGTTTTGACATTCACATGGAGCTTCTGGAAAAATACGGAATGAACACGGACATTGTATTTTCCAGACCGAATTACTGTAAGATCGACCTGATGGTGGAGAACCAGAGGGGGGATAACCTGTTTATGCAGGGGAACGAGCTGGATCTGCTGAAGGACTGCCTGAAAAAGCATGGGGTAGAAGGCGGTCTGCAGGGGCTTCTGGATATTTCAGAGGCAGCAGGAGCGCGATATGGGATTACTGTGAAGCCTACCTGTGATGCCAAATACCTGGAGGTTGGAATTTCCAGCAAAAGCGATAATGTGGACCGGATTCTGGAGTATCTGGAGGAGAAAGAGGGAATCAGCCCGCAGGAGTGCAGCTTCTGGGGAGATGAGTATGTGGGAATTGAGGAAGGCATTTACGGAAGCGACAGCTTTATGAAGACAGAGAAAACAGCGGCTGGAGAGTTCTTCGATGTGTCCCAGATTCCTGGAAAACGTCCCGAAGGCGTGGTGCAGCTTGGCGGGGGCGTAGAGAGGTTTCTGGAATTTTTGAAAGAGCAGGCACAGATTGAATAGGAGATTGCGGGGAAAGGGCTCAGAACGCCTTTTTCAAACCTGCTCTAATTTCTGAGAGTTGATGAATGGTTTTGATTAGGCTATTGTCTGCGGATGCAGATTGTGTGATTGTATGATAGAAAAAATACCCGATGGAGAGAATTGTTAATAAACTAAGCTCTTCATCGGGTATTTGCAGTTATGAATTTATTTTACAGAAGCCTGTCTGCCAAATAAGGTATTCTTGTATTTGGAAAGTGCAGTGAGAAGCACCATACCAAAGATTCCGCAGGATACCACTTCACCAGCGCCTACTGTAAGCATCATAAGCGGGATGGGAAGGTTGGTTCCATATCCGTAGCGAAGTACGAATGGTACCAGAACTGCGTTTGCCACAATCGGCGGAACCGGGGCAAGCCATTTGCTGCTGTTACGAAGCTTGTAGGTAAATACAGCTCCGATGAGGGTGGCAATACTTCCGAATGCGATATCCAGAGGAATGGCACCGCCAAGCAGATTGGCAAGGATGCAGCCTACAAAAAGACCGGGGATGGCAGCTGGTGTGAAGTATGGAAGGATGGTCAGGGCTTCGGAAATTCGGACCTGGATCTCTCCATAGCTAAACGGTGCGAACACCAGTGTCAGTACAACATAGACAGCCGCGATCAGCGCTGCCTGCACCAGAAACAGGGTACTTTTGTTTTTCATATTCATTTGTCTCCTTTAGTTTTGTTTTACGAGTGGAAGGTCACGAACACTCGATTCATTTTCGCGCGGCTTTTGGTCAAGCGGCCATGCTTGCATGGACATTTGACGAATGCCGCGGAGGCATGTACCGGAAGGTATATGGCCTACGCCGGGAATCGGCGGAAAAGCCTATAAGACCTTGGTTTTGAGGGCTTTTCAACGGGCATGAGTATAGCATATTTGGGGGAGGAATGCAAGGGAAAATAATGGGCGTACCCACATTTTGTCCACAATGATGCGTCCATGACAAAATTCCAGACATCGTCTGGAATTTTGGGTGGATGTAAGTTATTTCTCGGCATCCGCCAGATTCTTCTTCAGTTCAATCATCTTGTCACGCAGCTCGGCGGCCTGCTCGAAGTTCAGGTCTGCGGCAGCCTGGCGCATCTGCTTCTCCAGCTGGGAAATCAGATTCTTCAGCTCTTTTTTGCTCATGGATTCCGGATCCTTCTTCAGCTTCACCTCTGTTTCTGCAACAGCCTTGGAAACGGCAATCAGGTCACGGACCGCTTTCTTGATGGTAGTAGGTGTGATACCGTGCTCCTCATTATAAGCTTCCTGGATTTCCCGTCGGCGGTTGGTTTCTTCAATGGCGTTTCGCATGGAGTCCGTCATCACATCTGCGTACATAATAACATGGCCATTACTGTTTCGGGCAGCACGTCCAATGGTCTGGATCAGGGAAGTTTCGGAACGGAGAAAGCCTTCCTTGTCCGCATCCAGAATAGCGACTAAAGTGATTTCCGGAATATCAAGTCCCTCTCGCAGCAGGTTGATTCCAACCAGCACGTCAAATACGTCCAGACGCATATCGCGGATAATTTCCGCACGTTCCAGAGTATCAATATCCGAATGAAGATAGCGGACACGGATTCCTACATCCCTCATATACTGAGTCAGATCTTCAGCCATTCTCTTGGTAAGAGTGGTAATAAGCACCTTGTTTTTCTTAGCAGTTTCTTTGTTGACTTCGGAAATCAGGTCATCGATTTGACCCTCTACAGGGCGAACCTCCACCTTAGGATCCAAAAGTCCGGTAGGACGGATGATCTGCTCTGCACGGAGAAGCTCGTGGTCATATTCGTAGTCACCGGGAGTGGCAGACACAAACAGAACCTGGTCCAGCTTATTTTCAAATTCCTCAAAGCTAAGAGGACGGTTGTCCTTGGCAGAGGGAAGGCGGAAGCCGTAATCCACCAGTGTCTGCTTACGGTTCTGGTCACCTGCATACATGGCGCCTACCTGTGGAACGGTCTTATGGGACTCATCAATAATAAGGAGAAAATCATCCCCGAAATAGTCCAGAAGAGTGTAAGGGGGCTGCCCCGGCTCCAGACCGGAAAGATGACGGGAATAGTTCTCAATGCCGGAACAGAATCCGGTTTCCTTCATCATTTCAATATCAAAGTTGGTACGCTCAGAAATTCGCTGGGCTTCTATCAGCTTGTCCTCGCTTTTGAAATAATCTACCCGTTCCTTTAATTCTTCCTCAATGGCAATTGCCGCCTTCTGGATTTGCTCCGCAGGCACAACATAATGGGATGCCGGGAAAATACCGATATGTGCAAGCTGGCACTTGATTTCCCCGGTAAGCACATCAATTTCCGAAATCCGGTCGATCTCATCTCCGAAAAATTCCACCCTCACAGCCGTATCCGAACTGTTGGCCGGAAAAATCTCCAGAGTGTCCCCGCGGACACGGAAGGTGCTTCGGTGAAAATCCATCTCATTGCGGGTGTACTGAATGTCGATCAGTTCTCGGATGACCTCATCCCTGTCCTTGGTCATGCCCGGACGAAGCGAGATCATCATGTCCTGGAATTCCTGTGGAGAACCCAGTCCGTAAATACAGGATACGGAGGAGATGATGATAACGTCCTTGCGCTCAGACATGGCAGCAGTGGCAGAGAGCCTGAGCTTGTCGATCTCGTCATTGATGGCAGAGTCCTTGGCAATGTAGGTGTCCGAGGATGGCACATATGCTTCCGGCTGGTAATAATCGTAATAGGAGACGAAATACTCCACCGCATTCTCCGGGAAAAACTCCTTAAATTCCCCATAAAGCTGCGCCGCCAGCGTCTTATTGTGCGCCAGGATCAGAGTAGGCTTATTCAGCTGAGCAATAACATTCGCCATGGTAAACGTCTTACCAGACCCCGTCACCCCCAGCAAAGTCTCGAACTGATTTCCCTCCTTAAATCCCTTCACCAGTTCCGCAATCGCCTGCGGCTGATCCCCAGTTGGCTTGTATTCCGAATGCAATTCAAAATGATCCATAGTTTTCTCCTGATCTTTTCCTGAAAAAATAACAGTATATTTCCTTTAGTATAACTATGTCTGCATTATATCATTCCCAATAAAAAAAGTACAGAACAATCCGAATGTTTGTTCTGTACTTTTTTTTTATTATAACCAGTTTACCTTCGTTTCTCAATCACTATTTTCCATGTATTAATTTTATTACTTTCTTTGACGAATTTTGTTCACCGTTATAGTAAATTCATTTTTTAACGTTACATTGTTCCTTAGTTTGAACTACCGAGAATAACTCGACAGTTGCACTTTCATCCCCCTCACGGACAGCTTTCCCTCTTCGCAAGATAATAGGGCAGGGACAGCTTCATGGGGAGGGTGTGGCCGTTGTTGATGCGGTCGATGAGGAACTTGGCGGTCATGCGGCCCATTTCTTCGATGGGGATGTGCATAGTGGTAAGCATGGGAGAAATATACTGTGCGATGTCAATATCATCCATGCTGATCACCGCGATATCATTTGGAATGTGATAGCCGCATTCCTTGATAGCCCGGATGGCACCGATGGCGGTAATGTCATTCATGCAGAAAAAAGCAGTCACCTTGGAAGAACGTTTCAGAACCTGGCGAGCACCCTGATAGCCGCCCTCAGAAGAACCGGGCACATTGGCAATCACATTTTTGTCAAAGGCAATGTGATGATCCGCCAGGGTATTGCAGTAAGCCTGATAGCGGATCTCGTTGCAGGTCTCCCCAATATAGCCGATTTTTTCATGTCCCAGGGAAATCAGATGGCGCACAGCATCAGCGGCAATAGCATTGCCGTCGCAGATCACCTGATCCCAGCTTGCATCCAGAGGGTTAAGACCGGTATAGATCACCTTGCGGAAATGTTCCTTCATAAATTTCATGGTAGCCGCATCGCATCGTCCCAGAATGGCAACTCCGTCCACCTCATTTTTCTCAATCTGCTCGCAAACAGAAGGAGTGTGGATATCCAGAGCAGAAAAAGAGTACTTCACCACATAGCCTTCCCTGCGGGCTTCCTGCTCAATGCTTCTAGTCAGCGCCGAGAAAAAAGCATCATTCTGTGCATCCTGGCTGCGGGCATAAAGACAGGCAATAGAAGGAGAAGTTGTTTTCTTCACAGGAACTTTCTGCTTCAGGGTCTGGGCAGAGGTATTAGGCGCATAGCCGCCTGCCCGTGCGATTTTCCATATTTTGTCCTGCAGCTCCTTGCTTGCGGCTTTGGTGGAGTTGCCATTGATGATTCTGGAAACTGTGGAAATGGAAACTCCCGCTTCCCTGGCGATATCTTTTAATGTCATATTATTCTGTCAGGCCTTTCTTCAAAAAGATCTTCTGGATGGCAAGGGCACAGGCCCCTGTAGCACCGTCCAGGGTATCAAATGGGCAAATCTCGAAATTTTTTACATAGTCATTTTCCACAAAGGTAAGTTGCTGTGTGAGAATGCTGCTGAGTTCGGAATGAACCAGCGGGTGGGAAAAAAGCTGTCCGTGCAGGTATATTTTTTCCGGATTATTCAGGATCGCAATGTTGGAGATGGCGATTCCCAGATACTTCAGCGCATTGGAAACAATGGTGCACACCGTTTCATCCCCAAGGGAGTAAGCCGCAGCAATAGTTTCTGTGGTAATTTCCTCCGGAGAGGAGACCAGTCTGTGGAGAATCCCGAAGCTGTCCAGCTGGTACAGCTGCCGGGTGTTTTTGATCAGCCAGGACTCGCTGGCAACAGTCTGAAGGCAGCCCTGCTTGCCGCATTCACAGCGCAGTCCGTTGGGGTTGGCAATGATGTGTCCAATCTCCCCGGAGATAAAGGTATGTCCGGTAAAAAGACTGCCATCCACAATATTGGCACAAAACATGCCCGCACCCACATGGAAAAAGGCAAAATTCTCCGGGGTGTAATCCGGGTGGAAAAGGTACTGTCCAAGGGCCATACAGCGCACATTGTTTTCAAATACAACAGGTAGGGAAAAGGCATCCCGGATCTTATTGGCATCAAAGGTCTGCCAGATATTGCTGCTGTTGATCACAAAGGTGCCCTTTTCGGTTACATGGCCGGGAACCCCGATCCCGATTCCGCAAAAAGAATCAAGGGGAATGCCGCAGTCCTTTAAAACCATCTGAAGAACCTGGATAATGGTTTCCGTGATGGTAAGGCTTAAGTTTTCAGAATAAGGAATCTGATACTGGTAGAGAACCTTTCCCTTTAAATTTGTAACGCATGCAGTCAGCGTTTTTTTGGTAAATTCCAGTCCGAGGGCAGCTGCGTATTCCGGACGGATATCAAGAGACACACGCTTTCGTCCGGCAGAGGAGGAATCCTCCAGGTCATGTCCTGCTTCAAAAACCAGCTGCTCCTGCTGAAGCTGGAAAATGGTGTGGCTGACGGTGGCAGGCGTGATACCTGTAAGCTGTGCAATTCCGGTTCTGGAAATGGAAGGATTGCGGAAAATACATGCAAGAATTCGTTCTCGGTTGGTGAGCTTGGAATTGGAAGTCTGATACATAATTTTCTCCTTCTGACATTCATATCTGGTAATACCGCCCACAGGCGATAGTTCTGTTTTGGAAATTCTAATTCCCGGATACCCGTTCCTCTGGCAGTGAAAATCCGGTATAGCGGTGTGCAACCTCCTGGATTCGGTACACATCCAGATAAGGCTGTATAAAGGATTCCTGTTTCCGAACAAAATCTGCAAAAAGGCCAAACTTTTCATCAGCAGTTTCTTTGTTGCCAGATGCCAGCTGGATCAGCGCATCTGTGAGCAAAAGCACATATTCCCTGTGAAAAGCAAGCAGCTTTTTGAAACGGTCTGGAATCTCACTGCTGGCGTTTGCACGGTCTAGAAGACCACCTGCTGTGCGGGATACATAATCCATAAGCTGCTGATATTTCTTCGCAGCATCCGGATTGGTACGGGGACCGATGTGGTTGAAGTAATCGCAGTCTGACAGCTGGGAAATCCGGGTCAGGTATTCTTTGACTTTATCAGCCATGGAACCGTAGGCTGCCTGGAAATATTCATCCATAAGGGAATCAAAGCTTTCTTCTGTGTCAAGGGTCAGATATCCCATTACATAATTGGGAAGTCCGTTTGGAAGGAATGCACGTAGCTCCTGGCAGCTGATATAGCCATCCAGATGGAGGTTTTTTACATGATGAATGTCCCCTGCAAGTACTTTGCTGATGGAAACATAGCCGAAATCCCCATAGTGGGCACGGCCAAGAGGGTAGTCGTAAACCAGGCTGTTCCCGTCAAAAATTTTCTGCCATTTTGCGAGAAAGGTAAGGTTTTCCTCAATGGTGACAGGAAGAACCATCTGGTTGCGCCTGTATTCCGAAATGGGAACCTCCTGGATCCTGTCCGGATAGGATTTCCGGAAGGTCCGGCTGATGGGAGCAAACATGAGGACAAAACGGTCCGGATTCTGGAACCGTTCCTTTACAGGCGGATACAGCAACTCCTGATAAAGAAGGAACACAAGCTTGCAGTCCAGATGTTCTTGGGTAAGGCGCTGGTCAATCAAGTTTAAAAGATGTACATACTGATCCGACAAAGTGGTTTTCCGGCAGCTTTCGCATTCGCAGATATGGTTGTATTCATCTGCCAGCCAGATGTGCAGATAATCTGTGTCCGGGTGCTCCTTTACATAATCAACCACTGTATTGCAGAAACGGTCGATGGCTTCCGGGTCAGAGTAGCATAGATTGGTATTCATGGGAATACGGTCGATGTATTCTCTTTTTCCATTGACCAGGGCAAGAAGCCTTTGAACCTTAGGGGAAGGCTCTGCTTTTTCCGGCACCCATCCTATAGATGGCAGCCCGATGGCTTCACAGGTCCATCCATGTCCGACGGCGTGGAGGAGAAGAGAACGCTTTTTCATAGCTTCATGCATTTTTTTGTAGCAGTCCTGCAGGAATGCTTCCGTGAGTTCCATGGGATCCTTTGTTGGATTCAGGGTATGATGATACCATCTTTCCAGAAAAATATAGGGCTCCTTAAATTGAAGAAAGAAGCTGTTGAATCCAAGCTTGGGAAGCCAGTCAATAAAATCCAGAACATTTTCAAGAGAGTCAGCCCCCTCAATGCAGACGCCTCTGTGGCGCAGGGAGGCTCTGTGTGAGTAAGAACAGGTCAGGTCTGCAAGGGAAAGCTGATGGGGCATAACGGTTTCATCCGGCAAAAGAAAACGGTAGCCAAGCCTGCGGAGAAATGCATACATACCAAGAAGCACGCTTCGCGGATTGCTTCCCTGAATGCTTCCTTTTCCATTGGAAAGAGAAATCAAAAACAGGTCATCGGCTCTGGAATCCAGACCGGATGAAAGCTCCGGATCCAGATCCGTGTTTAGATGGATGGTGCAGTCATTGGCAGCAGAACTCTCCGAAGCATGGGAAAAGGCGAATGCAGGATTGACTGCCTTTAAATAACGCTCCAGCTCCGCAGCTGCAAAAGAGATGGTTTCGCAGTCCGGGGAATAACATAAGGTGATTGTACTCATAATTCAATATCCTTCCTCAAAGAATCATAACAATGTTTAATTATTTATATTATATAAAAAATAAAAGAAAAAGAAAATATAAAAAACTACTAAAATAGATATGCAGAATATAGCATATATAACTAATTAAATATAAATTTACAGAAAATAATGGAGAATAAACCGAAATATAAAACACAAAACGAGATAAGTACACAAATGAATTAAATTTATAAATAAAACAAATAAAAAAATCACCTTGCAATTCCTGCAGAATTAAAAAAATAAGTACAAAATGTTTAATAAAAAACAGGAAAACCAATGAAAAATAAACATAAATGTTAAAAAAATAACGCATAAACAATTTTGATTGTACAAAATAAATAAAATTTACACAAACGTTTGCCTACAGGAAAATCAAGGGTTTGCGTAAAAATTACGAAAAATCCAGTTTGACAAAACATGCTATTTTTTATATATTGCAATTAACACATGTAAACGAAAAAAGGCTGAAAAAACAAAGAACGAAAATGGAGGTTAGAGAACATGAAAAAGAAGAAATCCGTGATCAGCAATAAGGTATGGCTGCTGATTTCGTTTCTGGCTGCAATGCTTGTATGGTATCTGCTGTCCCTTGGAAAGGCTACCGGACGAAGCTTTCCATTTGCGGACAAGGTAGTTCCTTCCGTGAAGACCATGATCGACAGAGGCGCGTTCTTCAAGGATATTGCAAGCAGTATGTCATGCGTGGGAGCAGGATTTGGTCTTGGCTTTATCACATCCCTTCCAGTTGCTTTTCTGATGGCATGGTACACACCGGTTCAGAAGATCATCGAGCCATGGATCAATTTTATCCGTAACATTCCGGCTCTGGCATATGCGCCGCTTCTGGTCATCACATTCGGTGTTGGACAGAAGCCAGCAATCATCCTGATCTGGATCTGCACCTTTATGACTATGAGTATTACCATTTATCAGGGAATCCGAAACATTGACGTAACCCTGATCAAGGCTGCAAGAGTGCTTGGAGCCAACGATTTCCAGATTTTTACCAAGATTATCTGTCCGGCAACTGTTCCATTTATTATCACCGCTGTCAGACTTGGACTTGGAGCAGCCCTTACTACTTTGCTTGCAGCAGAGTCTACAGGAGCACAGGCTGGTATCGGAATGAGAATCCGTTCTCTTTCCAACTCCTTTGAATCTGCACCAATGCTGATGTACATCATCTTGCTTGGTATCATTGGACTTATTTTAGTAAAGGTTGTTGACATTATAGAGAGGAAGTTAACGAGATGGCAGGAGACAATAAATCAGTAAAGCTGAAAATTGACAATGTATATAAGGAGTACGATACCTCCAAGGGCAAGATGATCGCATTAAACGGCGTTAATCTTGACATTGCGGAAAATGAGTTTATCTGCGTAGTCGGCCCGTCCGGCTGCGGCAAGTCCACAATGCTGAATATTATCGCAGGACTTTTAGAGCCTACCAGCGGAAACGTATACCTGGACGGCAAACCCATTGAGGGAACCGGAGTAGAACGAGGAGTTGTATTTCAGCAGTATGCACTTTTCCCATGGAGAACCGTAATTAAAAATGTTATGTTCGGACTGGAAATGAAGAAGGTTCCCAAGGACCAGGCAGAAGAGATTGCCAGAAAGTACATCAAGGCAGTTGGACTGGAAGGATTTGAGCATTCTTATCCAAAGGAGCTGTCAGGAGGTATGAAGCAGCGTGTGGCAATTGCAAGAGCTTATGCAGCCAACCCGGAAGTGCTTCTTCTGGATGAGCCGTTTGGAGCACTGGATGCACAGACCAGGGTACAGCTTCAGACAGAGCTTCTGAATACCTGGGAACAGGAGAAGAAGACCTGCTTCTTTATTACACACGATGTAGACGAGGCAATCATTCTTGCACAGCGTGTTGTAATCATGAGTGCCCGCCCGGGACGAATCAAGAAGATCGTGAACATTGACATTCCTTATCCGAGAACACAGGAAACCAAATCCGATCCAAGATTCCTGGAACTCAAAGCAGAAATCTGGAACGAGGTTTACAAAGAGTTCCTTGAGGTAAGAAAGTAAATAAGAAAATTAAAAAAAGGAAAATAAAAAAGGAGGATATTTTATATGAAAGGATTCTTTAAGAAAGCAGCAGCGTTACTTATGGCAGGTCTTATGGCTGGATCTATGGCAGCTGTACCGGCATTTGCAGAAGAGGCAGAGGATGCTGCACCGGAGAAAGTGGAACTGAACGTTGCTTACATGCCGAACTACGCATCCCTGTGGTCTGTTCTTACAGGAATGGACAAAGGATACTTCGAAGAAGAAGGCATTGAGATCAAGCTCTGGGAGTTTGCAGATGGTCCTTCTGAGATCGCAGCAATGGAGGGCGGAAGCATTGACCTTGCTTATATCGGACATGGAGCTCATAAGCTTTGCATCAAGGGACAGGCTGAGATCTTTGCACCAAGCTCTGTACACAGCACAGACCGTGTGATCGTTCTTCCTTCCTCAGATGTAACTTCTACAGATGATCTTGCAAACTTAAAAGGCAAGAAAGTAGCGTACACAGCAGGTTCTTCTTCTGAGACCGCATTAAACGGCGCTCTTGCAGTAGCAGGCCTTACAATTGATGACATTGACGCATACGAAATGGATGCAACCAACATGGTAGCAGCTATGGCATCCGGTTCTGTAGATGCATGCTTCGCATGGAACCCATACAGCAACCAGATTCTTGAGAACAACGAAGATGCAGTTGAATTAGAGTTCGCAACAAACTCTGTAAACCTTTCCAGCTGGATCTGCCTGCCAAGCTATGCAGAAGAGAACCAGGATATTCTGTTAAGATTCAGCAGAGCTCTTTACAAAGCTATGGAATTCTCATCACAGCCTGAGAACTGGGAATATGCAGTTGGTCTTTACGCAAAACAGTGTGCAAAAGATGTAGACGCATGCATGGTTGAGACAAACGACGCAACCTGGTTCAGCGCAGACGATATTAGAACTGGTCTGGAAGATGGAACAATTTCCGATTACTATCAGAGACAGCAGCAGATGTTCATCGACAGCGGTGATGTAGAGGAAGAGGTTCCGCTTGAGAACTATGTAATGTTTGACTTAATGAAGGAAGCATTAGCTGAATAATATTTTAGGAAGGAATGAACCCTGTGGAACTGCGAAAGTTTGTTCCGCAGGGTTTCATTTTTTCAATGGCAATATCTCACAGAAAAAGAAAGAGGTAATTATGAGACACGAATATTATTACTATAACAAAGAAGAATTACTGAAAAATCCCAAAATCCCGCTGATCGTAATGGAAGACAATCCTGCCGTATTTCGCTCCATGGCAGAGGAAATGGTGGAAGAAATCAAACGGAAAAATGCTCTTGGAGAGAAAACGGTATTTATCTGCCCGGTTGGCCCGGTTGGCCAGTATCCTTATTTTGTAGAAATGGTCAATGAGCAGAATATCAGTCTGAAAGATGTATGGTTCATCAATATGGATGAGTATCTTACCGATGACAAAAAGTGGGTTCCAAAGGACCATCCTTTAAGCTTCCGCGGATTTATGGACAGGACTGTTTATACAAAGATCAAACCGGAGCTGGTGATGCCAGAGGAGCAGAGAGTTTTCCCGGATCCGGAAAATTTAGGCCATATTGAGGATGTGATCCAGCAGCTTGGCGGTGTAGACATCTGCTTTGGCGGAATTGGAATCAACGGACATGTAGCTTTTAATGAAGCTTCTGATACCATGAGCCCGGAAGAATTTCTGGCACAGCACACAAGAGTACTGGAGATTTCCAGGGAGACAAGAGCTGTCAATTCTATCGGAGATCTGAACGGTGCCCTGGATGACATGCCTCATTACTGTATTACAATTGGAATTTATGAGATCGCACATGCAAGAAAAATCCGTCTTGGCTGCTTCCGCGACTGGCACAGAAGTGTGGTAAGACATGCCGCATACGGCGAAAAGACAGCACATTTTCCGGTCAGCCTTCTTCAGGATCACCCGGATATTAATCTGAAATTCACAGAATTTGTAGCAAATCTGCCGGAATAAAGCAAAGAAAGAGTGGAGGCGAAATATGACCTGGTACCTTGTAAACGGCGATGTGTATATGGAGCATCGCTTTCTGAAAAAAACATTAAAGCTGGAAGAGGGACGTATTTTTGTCCTTCCACCAGATACCCGTCCGGAAGAAGGAGCGCACATCTACAATGCAGCCGGGAAAAAAATCGTCCCAGGCTTTATTGATGTACATACCCACGGCGCAGTTGGCGTGGACGTCAATGCCGCAACCGCAGAGGATTATGAGAAAATCTGCCGTTTCGCAGCAGGAAATGGAACCACCTCCTGGCTGTGCTCTGTGCTTACGGATACAAAGGAACAGACCTGCCGCTGTATTGATGAGTTCAAAAAACACCAGCAAATGGAACAAAAAGGAGCCAATCTTCTGGGCATCCATCTGGAAGGCCCGTTTTTGTCCAGCGAGTATAAAGGCGCTATGCCGGAGTATCTTCTGCAGAAGGCGAATCTTCCTCTTCTGAAGGAATATCAGCAGCGCGCAGAAGGTGCGATCCGCTACATTACAGTTTCCCCGGAGGTAGAGGGAATTCCGGATATGATCCCGGAAATACGAAAGCTTGGAATTACAGTAGCCATCGGCCATTCCGGCGCAGATTATGAAACCAGCTGGGATGCCATAAGAAAGGGTGCGCAGAGCTGTACCCACACCTTTAACGCCATGAAGCTTCTCCATCAGCATTTTCCTGCAATCATGGGAGCAGCGCTGGAGTCAGATATTTACTGCGAGGCAATCTGCGACGGCAGACATCTTCATCCGGGAACTGTAAGGCTTCTTTTGAAGGTGAAGGGTCTGGACCGTGTGGTTGCCATCACGGATTCCATTATGGCAGCCGGTCTTCCAGATGGAAAATACAAGCTTGGGGTCAATGATGTGGTAGTGGAAGACGGAGATGCCAAGCTGGCAGAAAACGGCGTCCGGGCAGGAAGTACCCTGACCCAGAATGTTGCCCTTAAGAATCTTCTGAAGTTTACAGGAAAGAGCCTGGAAGAAATCCTTCCCCTTCTTACGGAAAACCCGGCAAACCTGATCAAAATTGCAGACCATAAAGGCTTTATTGCAGATGGAATGGACGCGGATCTTGTGGTGCTGGATCCGGATTTTGAAGTTTTTGATACCTTCGTAGGCGGAAGAAAAGTCACCTCAGAGGATTCGAATATATAAATGGAAGGAACGCTATGGAAGAAAATATTTTGATCGTACACGGCGGCGGTCCCACGGCAGTGATTAACGGATCCCTGTACGGGGCTGTGACAGAAGCTAGGAAATATCCACAGCTTCAGCATATTTATGCTGCCAGAAACGGAACCGGAGGACTTCTTCGGGAAGAACTGATCGACCTTACAAATGTGGAAGAAGAGAAGCTGAAGCTTCTTTTACAGACTCCGGGAAGTGCCATCGGCACATCAAGAGACCAATTGGAAAAGCCGGAATATGAGAAGATGGCAGAAATCTTAAAGAAACATCACATCCGCTATGTTCTGTTTAACGGTGGAAACGGCACCATGGACACCTGCGGAAAATTATACAAAACCTGCTTGGAAAAAGGAATCGAAGTGGGGGTAATGGGCATTCCCAAAACCATGGACAATGACATTGCCGTGACGGACCACAGTCCCGGCTACGGAAGTGCAGCCCGTTATCTTGCCCAGAGTGTAAAGGAAGTGTGCCAGGATGTAAAAGGACTTCCCATTCATGTAGTGGTAATAGAAGCTTCCGGAAGAAACGCAGGCTGGATCACAGCGGCAGCCGCAATGGCAGCAGATGAGGACGGTGTAGGCCCGGATCTTATTTACCTGCCGGAACGTCCTTTTGATGAGGAGAAATATCTGGAAGATGTAAAAGCCCTTCTTAAGAAAAAAAGCGGCATTGTGGTGGTGGCAAGCGAAGGCCTGAAAGATAAAGAGGGCAAACCTGTTGTAAAGCCCATCTTTCAGATTGGAAGAGCAACTTATTTTGGAGATGTAAGCGCCCATCTTGCCAATCTGGTAATCGAAAAGCTAGGCTACAAGGCAAGAGGGGAAAAACCGGGACTTCTTGGAAGAGCTTCTATCTGCCTGCAAAGCCCGGTTGACCTAAAGGAAGCACAGCTGGCAGGAGAAATTGCCTGCAGGGCTGTTATGGAAGGCGAAACCGGAAAGATGGTGGCATTTGAGCGTGTTTCCACAGAGCCTTATATTATGAAGCCATTTCTGGCTGATATCGAAAGGGTTATGATGTATGAGCACAAAATGCCGGATTCCTATATTAATCCGGAAGGAAACCAAGTGACAGAAGCATTTAAGGAATGGTGCAGGCCTCTTCTTGGAGGTGATCTGCCCAGAATGATATCTTTTAACTAAAAAGTGGAGGAAATGAAAATGTTAGTACCAATGAGAGCAATTCTGGATGCAGCAGACAAAAACGATTATGCACAGGGTGCATTTAATGTAAATGCTGTATGCCAGGCAAAAGCAGTGATTAATGTGCATGAAATGTTCCGAAGCCCGGCAATTCTCCAGGGAGCAGATCTTGCAAACGGATTTATGGGCGGCCGAACAGATTTTGCCAATGCAACCCTGGAGGATAAGAAAGCAGGAGCGAAGAACATTGCGGCAGCAGTAAAGAAATACGGAACAGACAGCCGGATTCCCATTGCCCTTCACTTGGATCACGGAAGAAATATGGATTCCTGTATTGCAGCAATTGAAGGCGGCTATACCAGTGTTATGATCGACGGAAGTTCCCTTCCTTTTGACGAGAATGTGGAGCTGACCAGAGAGGTTGTAAAATATGCCCATGAGCGCGGCGTTACCGTAGAGGGTGAGCTGGGCGTGCTTGCAGGGGTGGAAGACCACGTATTTGCAGCCAACAGCACCTACACCAATCCTTTAAGCGCTATTGAATTTTTCCGTAAAACAAAAGTAGATGCCCTGGCAATCAGCTACGGAACCATGCACGGCGCAAACAAAGGCAAAAACGCAGTGATCCGCAAGGAAATCGCAATTGCCATTAAAGAATGCATGCGCCACGAGGGCATGGAAGGATATCTTGTCAGCCACGGTTCCTCCACAGTTCCCCGCTACATTGTAGATGAGATCAATGCACTTGGCGGCGAGATCACCAACGCATATGGAATCGATGCCAACCAGCTGATTGAGGCAGGACACTGCGGAATCAACAAGATCAATGTAGATACCGATATCCGTCTGGCAGTAACCAGAAATATGAAGGAGCTTTTTGCAAGAGATGCAGCCCTTCGAAATAGTGCATCTGTAGGCGCCATTTATGAACTTCTGGAAAAGAATAAATCAGCTTTTGACCCGAGAGTGTTTATCACCCCGATCATGGACACAGTCATGTATGGAAATGTTCCAGATGAGGATGTGGCACGGATCTGCCAGTGTATCGAGGATGGTGTAAAAGAGGTTGTAGGTACCCTGATCGTGAAATTCGGCAGTTATGGAAAGGCTCCGAAGGTAGAGCTTGCAACTCTGGATGAAATGGCAGAACGCTACAAAAAAGCCGGAATCTGACAGAAAGGAACGAAAACCATGAAGCATATATATCTGAACTTAAAAAGATTTGACGTACCAGTGGAGCTTGGCGGCGTAAACCGGATCGCACCAGTGGAGGAATGGGGCAGCTTTATTGTAAAAAATACCCAGGAAGAGCTGAAGAAATACGATCCTGCAAAGGTTGAATTCGGAATGTATTTTCCTGAGATCCACCTTCTAGAAGCTGCAAAAGCAAAAACCCCGGGAAGCCCGGTAAAAGTAGGCTGCCAGGGTGTTTACCGCATGGATACTGCTGTTGGCGGCAATTTCGGTGCCTTTACCACTAACCGACCTGCAGCTGCCATGAAAGCAGCTGGCTGTGAGACTACCATTATCGGACACTGCGAAGAACGAAATGACAAAAGCGGAATCCTGGCAGAGGCCGGCGTTACCGACACGGACGCGGTAAACCGTCTTTTGAACCAGGAAATAAAATGCGCTATTGACAGAGGCTTAAGTGTGTTATACTGTATTGGTGAAAAAAGCGAGGAACAGGATCACTGGCAGGAAGTTCTTGGAAAACAGCTGGAAATCGGTCTGAAGGATGTGGATACCTCCAGGGTTGTGATCGCTTATGAGCCAATCTGGTCCATTGGTCCAGGCAAAACTCCAGCAGACAAAGAATATATCACCAAGATCGCCCGCTTTGTAAAAGAAAAAACTGGCGGCATGGACATTGTGTATGGCGGCGGCCTGAAACAGGCAAATGCGGCAATGCTGGCATCCATCCCAGAAATTGACGGAGGGCTGATCGCACTGACACGCTTCCAGGGCGAAATTGGTTACTACCCGGAGGAATATCTGGAAATTATTCAGTTATATCTTGGAGAATAAAAATCACAGAACAATCAGATTGGAGAAAAAGAATATGAAAATTGATTTTGAATATGGACAGGGAACCATGACAGCAGAGCTTCCGGATAATACGGATATTTTTATTCCAGGTGAGACTGTGCCGGATCCGGATTATATCCCGGAGGATAAACTGGAAGAGGCTTATCTTGACAGCCTGGCACATCCAATCGGAATGCCTACCTTATCAGAACTGGCGCACAAGGGAACTACTGTTACCATTATCGTGCCGGACCGCGTAAAAGGCGGCGAGCAGCCTACCAGCCACAGAAAGATGAGCATCAAATATATTCTGCAGGAGCTTTATAAAGCAGGCGTGGAGAAAAAGGATATCCTGTTCATTATTTCCAACGGTCTTCATCCAAGAAGCAAGGAGTCCGATGTAAAAGCTATTTTCGGAAAAGAGCTGTTTGACGAATTCTGGCACAGCGGACAGATCATCAGCCATGACAGCGAGGATCAGGAACATATGGTGTACCTTGGAACTACCCACAGGGGAGATCCGGTATACATGAACAAATATGTGTACGAATGCGACCTGCCAATCCTGATCGGACATGTACAGGGAAATCCGTATGGCGGATATTCCGGCGGCTACAAGCACAGCGCAACCGGAATTACAAACTGGAGATGTATTGCAAGCCACCACGTTCCGTCTGTTATGCACAGACCTGATTTTACCCCGGTTAACGGCGGAAGCCTGATGCGCGATAAATTTAATGAGATCAGCATGCATATGGAAGAGAAAATGGGACATCCGTTCTTCTGCTGCGATGCAGTTCTGGATACCTGCTCCAGACAGATCGCCATCTATTCCGGCTATGCCAAAGAGATGATGCCTATCAGCTGGAAGATTGCAGATAAGCGTACCTATGTACACTGGGCTGAGAAAAAATATGATATTCTGGTATTTGGAATGCCTCAGAAATTCCACTATGGTGATGGAATGGGAACCAACCCCATCATGCTGATGCAGGCGCTGAGCGCACAGGTTCTGCGTTTTAAGAGAGTTATGAGCGACCACTGCGTCATCATCTGTTCCTCCATCTGCAACGGATATTTCCACGATGAATTATGGCCGTATTTAAGAGAGCAGTATGAGATGTTCCAGCATGACCATATGAATATTCTGCCGGATATGAACCGTTATGGTGAATATTTCGGAACAAACGAAGAGTACATCCGCAAATACCGTTTCTGCAATGCTTTCCATCCGTTCCACGGATTTTCCATGATGGCCTGCGGACATATTGCGGAGATGAACACCAGCGCCATCTATCTGGTTGGTGCACAGGAGCCGGGCTATGCAAGAGGAATGGGACTGAAGACCCGGGAGACCTTCGAGGAAGCATTAGAAGATGCCAAGAAGAAATTTGTAGGCGAGAATCCTAACATTCTGGCACTGCCTATGACCTTTAAGAAATCAGCTGTACATCTTTGCATGAAAAATCCTGAGGAAGACTGCATGGATGAATACGGACACCGCCATGGCGGATGCGGATGCTGCTAACCTGTGAATATAAAGTCACGGAGGAAGACTGGAAATGGATGAAAAACAAAAAGATAAGGGCTATGTGCTGCGGAAGCTGTTTTTCGCTTCCCTGTACCTGAGCACCTTTACATTTGGCGGCGGTTACGTGATCGTAACTCTCCTGAAGGAGAAATTTGTGGATCAGTACCACTGGATCGATGAGGACGAAATGCTGGATCTGGTGGCCATTGCCCAGTCTTCTCCAGGAGCAATCGCAGTCAACGGGGCAATTGTAGTAGGATATAAGCTTGGAGGGATTCCCGGCATGCTGATGTGCGTGCTGGGGGCTATCATTCCGCCTATGGTGATCCTGTCCCTGATCTCTGTATTTTATGATGCATTTCGTTCCAATTATTATATTGCCGCGCTGTTAAAGGGAATGTCCGCCGGAGTGGGCGCAGTCATCATTTCCGTGGTATATGACATGGGCAAAAACGTGGTGAAATCAAAAGACTGGATCAACATTGTGATCATGATCGCCAGCTTTTGCGTCAGCTATTTTCTGAATGTGAATATTATATTCATTATTTTGGGCGTAGCTGCATTTGGATTTGTGCGGACACTGTTGAAGGAGGGTAAAAAACGATGATCTATCTTCAGCTGTTTTTAAGCTTTCTTCAGATCGGCGCCTTAAGCTTCGGCGGAGGCTATGCGGCTATGCCGCTGATACAGGAACAGGTGGTAACGTTACATGGATGGCTGTCTATGGAAGCGTTTACCGATCTTGTGACCATTGCGGAAATGACGCCGGGTCCCATTGCAGTGAATTCCGCCACCTTTGTAGGCACCCAGATTGCAGGCCTGGGCGGTGCGGTTGTGGCGACCCTTGGCTGCATCTTGCCTTCCTGCATAATCGTAACTTTATTGGCATATATTTACACGAAATACCGGAATATGTCTCTCCTGCAGGGAACACTGGCATCCCTTCGTCCGGCGGTTGTGGCAATGATCGCCAAGGCAGGAGTGACCATTCTGGTTTCTGCCTTTTTTATCAGCGGAACCATAGACCTTGTCCGGGAAAATGTCTGCATCCGAATGGTTGTGTTTTTCGGGGCAGCCCTGGTGCTCCTTCGGAAATTTAAAATGAACCCCATTCTTGTAATGGTCCTGTGCGGTGTGGCGAATATGATATTCTGCGGGGTAATGGGAATCTAAAAGGATATTATGTCTGCAAGACAGCACCATGAAGGAAAAAACAACTGTTTTCTTGACATTGATGCGTGAATCGTGTAAGTTTTGTAGTAACTGTTTTGCGCATTGCAAAGCGTCCACCTGTAAAAGAAGTGGACGGTTATGCCGCAGGGAAAAAGTAAGGGAGGATGACAGTGTGAATATTTGCGTATATGGTGCCTCAAGTGCCCAGCTGAAGGACATTTATTATGAAAAAACACAGGAGCTTGGAAGAGCCATGGGAAAACGGGGCCATGGACTGGTGTTTGGCGGCGGAGCCACCGGAATGATGGGAGCAGCAGCCAGAGGCGTGTCAGAAGAGAATGGATACATACTTGGAATTGCGCCCCGCTTTTTTGACCAGCCAGGGGTACTGTATGAGAAATGCACGGAATTTATTTTTACCGAGACCATGCGGGAGCGCAAGCAGCTTCTGGAAGAAAAATCAGATGCCACTATTGTAGCGCCCGGAGGAATCGGTACTTATGAAGAATTTTTCGAGATCTTTACCCTGAAAAGCCTGAACCGGATCGACAGGCCCATTGTTCTCTACAATATTGACAGATATTATGACAGGATGAAGGAACTGCTGGAATATACTGCCAGGGAGAAGTTTATGGATTCTTCCATATTAGATCTGGTGGTATTTCTGGATGAGCCGGAGGCGATCCTGGATTACCTGGAAAACTACAGCAAATAAAGCAAATGAGATGTCAGAGAAAAATCCCTGTCCCAGGTTTGGGGCAGAAGGTATTTCCCTGACATCTTTTTTGCTGTTTGTCAGAGCGTGCAAAAAAAGTGTTCTCGTGATCTACATGCTCTAGAGCCTGTTTGAAAAATCATTCCTGCAATCTGCACGCCCCACTTTGCGGTATATTTCACC
>OLQI01000573.1_pt1 | contig 33085 bp, 37 predicted proteins | sample 1672171 | NCBI WGS metagenome assembly OLQI01 (sample SAMEA3136655, study PRJEB25190) | human gut metagenome
AAAGTTTACCACAAATGGCTTTTCTATTTTTCTAACTTAATTTTACTAACGGCGTGGTTAATTTGGAAGTTCATTAAATCCAACTTGGAATGCATCGCATACACGCTCAGACAAATCTTTAAATAAGTATGTAGAAATAGCTGATTCAATTGATTGATAGGTGCCCAGGGATTATGATGGTTGAATTTTTCCTAATTGGAAATACTGACTGCTACGTCACGTATAGGATGAAAAAGCACTGATCTAGGCGAATACATTGGCACGATGACTGTTGATAAGCAAATAATGAAGTATGTCTTGAGTTATGGTGGAAAAATTTCTAACCATTATGAATCTGCCACCTACAGGTTTATAAAAGGCGCAATCAAACGGAACATATACCCCGAGTATGCTTATGAGGGATGGGAATAGTTAAGCACTAGCGTTGGCTGGTGCTTTTTTTCTTAACCGGCATAAATACGTATTCTCACAAGTTAGTAAACACCCTCATAAAACCACTTGTTATTATTGAAATCGTTTTCTATAATCATGTAATTTATATCACAAACAAAGGAGACGTGAATTATGAAGATTAAAGCTGCGGTGGTTGAAGAACAAGGTGCGCCATTTACCATTAAGGACGATGTTGAACTGGCTGAGATGCAGGCTGATGACATTCAGGTGCACATGGTGGCTTCGGGGATTTGCCACTCCGACGAAGCCTTGCGTAAGGGTGATGCAGTGATTTCTTATCCTATCGTGCTGGGACACGAAGGCGCTGGGATCGTCGAAAAAGTCGGCCCCGAAGTTAAGGACTTTAAGCTCGGTGACCACGTCATCCTCTCCTTTTACGGGTGCGGAAACTGTGTCAACTGCATGAAGGGGATGCCAACCAAGTGTCTCCACTACGCCGCTAACAACCTGTCAGGGGTGCGTCCGGACGGGAGTGCCCACTTCACCGAAAACGGGCATGACGTGGCGGATATGTTTGACCAATCCTCCTTCACCACGACCACGGTGGTCCGGGAACGCAATGCCGTTAAGGTACCAAAGGAACTGGACTTACGTAAGCTCGGACCATTAGGCTGTGGTTACGTAACCGGGTCAGGGGCCGTCTTTAACACACTCAAGCCAGAACCGGGTTCTACGATTGCCGTAATTGGGACCGGTGCCGTAGGGCTAGCTGCCATGATGGCCGGACGGATTTCTGGGTGTACGACCGTGATCGCCGTTGATATTCACGACGAACGCCTGGAATTAGCCAAAGAGCTCGGCGCTACCGACGTCATCAACAGCAAGAACGTTGACATGGTCAAGGCCATCCAGGACCTTACCGATGGCCACGGGGTTGACTACGCCGTCGACACGACCGGGGTTTCTAAGGTGATCCAAGACGCGATCAAGGCACTGGCCCAAGGTGGGGTCTTGGCGCCAATTGCCGTTACCGCCAACCACATCGACATCAACACTTGGGACGACTTGTGCCCAGCAGACAAGACGATTGTCGGCGTCAACATGGGGGACTCGATCCCACAAGTCGACATCCCACGCTTGATCAAGTTCTACCAGTTAGGGATGTTTGACTTCGACAAGACCGAGAAGTTCTACACCTTTGATCAAATCAACGAGGCCAACGCCGATTCTGGGTCCGGGAAGACGATCAAGTCGGTCCTGATCATCGATGAAGACTACAAGCCAGGCGAATAGTTACCAAATGTTAAATCAAAAGCCGCCACTTCGCACCTGCGAAGCGACGGCTTTTTCGATTTCCTATAGTAATTTTTGTACCTTCATGGCAATCGTCTCAGTGAAGATCATGTCGGTAAAAAAGCCCCCCCGTAAGGCCCCTAAGGCAGCGGAAGCTTTGCTACGGCGCTGAACGACGGCAAAACGGCGGGGAACCTGTAAGATTTGTTCCAGTGGTAGCGAGAAGGTCTTATCGTTTGCTTGGTCAATCAAGAAGTTCCCGTTGATGTCGTACGGGCGCCCGAAGGCCATCCCGGCCACTTGGTCTAAGTCGACGCCGGGGAAGATAGCTTCCTTGGCGGAGCGCCAAGCCGGAATGGCGTTGATGGACTCGATCGTGCCCAGTCCCGATAATAGCATGTCCATCTGGGCGGTGTTTTCAAAGGCTTCGGTCATCGAGGGTTCCTGGATGAGGCCTTGGCGGACCTGATCATTGACGATGTAAAGGGGCCCCGGGATGGTGGTGTAGGCAGCGTCGTAACTGGAGGCCGCCTTTTGGACCATTCGCATTGACCCGGATGAAGAGCGGTACTTCATGTTTTCGCCCAGGTACTGGGTGAAGGTCAAGTCATCGGCTTCCTGGCGGCTAAAGGCATCCAAGACGGCAAAGACCGTTTCCCCCCAGGAAAGCCCCACCACGTGTGATTGGGCAATGGCGGCTTGAACCTGGTGGGCGGCAAAGCTGGTCAGGACCCCTTGGCGTTTAGAAGGGCTAACGGGTTCCCGTAGGATATAGAGGTGCTTGATGTTCAGGGCCTGGCTTAATTGCTTTTCCAGCTTGGCGTTCCGGGCGTAATCAGTGTGGATGTTAATGTCCACGATCCCGCGCGCCAGGGCCTCGTCTAAGTACTTGGTGATCAAGTAGCGGCTGAGGTCGTATTTTTTCGTGATGTCACTGATGGGCAGCTTGCTTAAGTAAAAGTCTTGGGCAATGCTGGCCAAGAGGAGGGTGTGTTCCTTATCTGTCATTCAAAAGACTCCCGCAGATTTTTTTTAATTATAGCATAACCCCCGGCGCCCTTACTAACTTGCACTTTTTAAATTTTAAAAATATAGCGCTTTAATTTGCAAAATTTAAAAACCAGGTGTACTATTCAGGCATTGAAAGGAGGCAGATAAAATGCCTGAAAATGAAAACGATGAAGTTTTCCGGCTTCACGGTGGGAAGGAACAGGGAGTTTTGAGTATCTCTCCGCGTTTCGACGTTACCAACCGTACTGAACTCGGCGAAGCGTACACCCCGGGGGTCGCGGAAATTTCAAAGTTGATCGAACACGACCCGGCGGCCAAAAAAAAGTACACGATGAGTGGTAAGTTAGTCGCCATGGTCACTGATGGCTCCGCCGTTTTGGGCCTGGGAAACATCGGTCCGGCCGGGGGCTTGCCGATCATCGAAGGAAAGGCGCTCTTGTACAAGAACCTAGCCGGCGTTGACGCAATTCCGTTGACCCTGGACCAAGTACCGGTTGACGACTTCGTTAAGACGCTTAAGACGATTGCCACTTCCTTTGCTGGTTTCCACTTGGAAGACATTGCGGCGCCGCGCTGCTTTGAAATCGAAGAAAAGCTAGCCCAGGAAGTCAACATCCCGGTTTACCACGACGACCAAGAGGGGACGGCCATTGTAGTTTTAGCAGCGTTGATTAATGCCGCTAAGGTGGTCAACAAGAACTTAACTGATCTTCACGTCCTCTTAAATGGTGTTGGGGCTTCGGGAGTGGCCACCGCACGCCTGTTGTTAGAAGCAGGCATCAAGAACTTAACCCTGGTTGACATCGATGGTCCCGTTTCAAAGGACGACCAACATTACAACCAGTACCAACGCGAGGTGGCCGCTAAGAGTGCGGTTCAAACTAAGTTTGCGTCCCTTGACGAAGCGATCGTTGACCAAGACGTCTTCATCGGTTTGTCAGACGCCAACGTCTTATCTGCCACTCAAGTCAAGAAGATGGCGGCCAACCCCATCATCTTCGCCCTCGCTAACCCGGTTCCGGAAATTGATCCGGCCGTTGCCAAGGAAGCTGGCACGGCGGTGATCGCCACTGGCTCTAGCCAATACCCGAACCAGGTTAACAACATTCTGGCCTTCCCAGGATTATTCCGTGGTCTTTTAAAAACGAATATCAAGAAGGTTTCTTTTGCGCTCGAAGCAGCCATTGCCCAAGGACTGGCCTCCTTGGTTGACCAGCCGACAGCCGAAAAGATTGTTCCCGGCGTCTTCGATCACGGTGTTGTGGATGCCGTGACCAACGCGGTCGTCGACTTTGCCCAGCAAAAACACTAAACAGGAAGTGAAATAAATAATGGCTGTCTTTTGGACCTCAATTCAAAGTGTCTTATCGATCATCATCATGATGGTGATCGGTTACGTATGTAAGGGAAAAGGGTGGTTTGACGACCACTTCTCCAAGTCGCTGTCCCAGATCATCATGAAGGTCGCCCTACCTTGTAGCATCTTCATGTCAATGCTGGACCGATTTAAGATCTCGCAGTTAAAGTCGTTGTCAGTCGGGCTCGTCTACGTCATCATCGCTTTTGTGATTGGCTACATCATTAGTTGGTTACTAGTAGTTGTTTGCCGGATTCCCGCTAACCAACGGGGATTGGTCATGACTGGGATCAACGGGGCCAACACCGTTTTCATCGGGATGCCGTTGAACGTGGCCCTATTCGGCAACGTTTCGATTCCGTACCTCTTGGTTTACTACATCGTGAACACGATCGTCATCTGGACCTTCGGGGTGTGGGTGATCGCCGCTTACGACCCGACGACCAAGAACAAGGTTTCCATCGATTGGAAGCACTTCTTGCCGGCACCGCTGTGGGGCTTTATCGTGGCCATCCCGTTCTTAATCTGGATGCCAAACGCCGCTACCCAGTTACCAACCTTTGTCACCACCACTTTGACTGATGTCGGCGCCCTAGTTACGCCATTATCATTGATTTACATTGGGATCATGCTCAAGGACTTCGGGATCCAAAGCGTCCGCTTCAGCAAGAACCTCAACGTTGCCATCCTCGGACGCTTCGTTTTGTCCCCAATCATTATGTTCGCCCTGATTTACGCCGGTGCCCACGGACTCCACGTCAACATGGCATCGATGTTTTCTAAGACCCTAATTATCCAGGCCGCCACGCCATCATTTGCCGTTTTGCCAATCTTGGCCGACCAGTACCACAGCGACGTCAAGTTTGCGACCAGCCTGGTGGTAGCCACCTCATGTCTGTTTGTGATCGTGGTACCAATCATCATGGGAATTTTATCGCTTTAGTCATTTTTGCTTGTAGTACAATTTAGCTAATTACATTCTTGGAGGGGGGTTCGCACAATGGAAGTTAAGCAGGTTAACGTCAAGCAGGGGCGCTACCGCCAGTTGTGGCAACACTTTTTACAGGAAAATGATGTCCATGGCTTCTCGGACGCCGACCTTGCGGCAATTGACACCACCTGTCTTTGGTTTGACGACCAGGGCGAACTGATTGCGACCGGGTCAGTGGCGGGGCAAGTGTTAAAGTACCTCGCGATCAGCGCGCACCATCGTGAGGGTGGAGCATTTTTTAACACCGTCGTCAGTCACTTGACCGAACTGGCAGCCCAACGGGGGCACTTTCACCTCTTTGTCTTCACCAAGCCCCAATACGTGACTAGCTTCACCCACGTTGGCTTCGCACTGCTCGCCCAAACGCCGCAAGCCGCCCTGCTCGAAACGGGAATGCCCACGATCAAAGATTACCTTAGCCAGATCAAGCAACCCGCACCAAGCCAGGGGCAAGTGGCAGCGATCGTTATGAACGCCAACCCCTTCACCAGGGGGCATCGCTACTTAGTCGAACAAGCAGCCAACCAGAGCGCTTTAGTTTACCTATTCGTGGTCAGCAATGACGTCTCTCTATTTAAAACCCGCGAGCGCAAGGAACTCGTGGCAGCGGGGGTCAGCGATCTATCCAACGTGGTCGTTGTCGATGGGGGTGACTACCAAATTAGCCCCGCCACCTTTCCCGCCTACTTTTTAAAGTCTGACCAAGAAATCGGCGACTACCAAGCGCACCTGGATGCCCAGTTGTTTGCGACCCAGATCGCCCCGGCGCTAAAGATCACCGCTCGTTACGTGGGGACCGAACCCCATTCCAAGACGACGGCCAACTATAACCGGGCCCTAGCGGAGGTTTTTGCGCCCCAAGTGAAGTTGCACGTCATTGAGCGTTGCCAAGACCAAGCAGGGGTGGTGATTTCGGCCACCCGGGTTCGCCAAGCCATCAAAGACGGGGAGCTTGCCCGGGTCCAAGACGACCTGCCACCAACAACTTTCGCCTTCATTCAAGAACATTTAGCATCTCTACAAGCACGCATCACCACTCAGCAAAAGGAAGGATTTTGAAATGGAAATTAAAACTACCGCCATGGCGGGCACCCTGGAATCATCCGATATCCAGATCACCATTAGTGCCGGCCAAAATGGCATCCAAATCGACCTTGATTCATCCGTCGCATCCCTTTACGGCGATCAAATTAAGAAGGTCATTACCGATACTTTAACGGCTACTGGCATCGAGAATGCTAACGTTAAGGCCGTTGATAAGGGTGCTTTAGATTGCGTCGTTAAGGCCCGGGCCCTAGCCGCTGCCCAACGCGCCTTGGAAACGACGGATCAACCCGCTTGGGAGGTGTTCTAATGATGGAAGAACGTTTACGTCGGACGATGATGTTTGTCCCGGGGAACAACCCGGCCATGGTCAAGGACGCCGGCATTTACGGTGCCGACTCGATCATGTTTGACTTGGAAGACTCTGTTTCCTTAGCCCAAAAGGATGCTGCCCGTGTATTGGTCTATGAAGCTTTGAAGACCCAAGATTATGGTGATGCGGAATTAGTCGTCCGGGTCAATGGGGTTGACACGCCCTACTTTAAGAACGACGTCTTCGCCATGGTTAAGGCTGGCATTGACGTTGTCCGCCTGCCAAAGGTTGAATCCGCCCAAATGATGTTGGACCTGGTCAAGGTGATCGAAGAGGCCGAGGCTAAGTTTGGCGTTTCTGGCACCAAGGTGATGGCCGCCATTGAATCCGCACGGGGGGTCATGAAGGCCTTAGAAATCGCCGAATCTACCGACCGAATGATCGGTTTGGCCCTGTCCGCGGAAGACTACACCACCGACATGAAGACCCACCGTTACCCAGACGGGGCGGAACTCGAATTCGCCCGCAACATGATCCTCCACGCCGCCCGGGCCGCTGGCATCGCCGCCTTCGATACGGTCTTCACCAACATGAACGACATGGCCGGCTTCAAGCGGGAAACGGAACACATCCACGAACTTGGTTTCGATGGTAAGTCCCTGGTTAACCCACGCCAAATCGAATGGGTGAACGAGGTTTACCAACCAACCAAGAAGGAAATTGAAAACGCCTTGGACGTTGAAGCTGCGATCGAAGAAGCCCACCAAAACGGCTCCGGTGTCATCTCGATGAACGGTCAAATGGTTGACCGTCCGGTTGTTTTGCGGGCTCAACGGGTACTGCGCTTGGCTAAGGCTTCAAACTTAATTAACGAGGAGGGTGAATTCATTGAAGAATAGTCTAGGACGGGAACTTCCCGATGCAGAAATGAAGGAATTGAACTACCAACCTTTTGAATCAACGGAAATTGGCAACCCGGTGATCAGCCGCGTTGCTCCTAAGGTCCGGGTTTCGACCGGTGACGACAAGGTCGTTTCCTCCGTTGACGAAGTCATCAAGGACGTCTTAAAAGACGGGATGACGATTTCCTTCCACCACCACTTCCGGGATGGGGACTTTGTCTTTAACATCGTCATGGACCGGATTATCAAGCTGGGCTACAAGGACTTAACCTTGGCGCCATCTTCTTTGACCAACGTGATGAACGACAAGGTGATCGAAGCCATCAAGGTCGGCACCGTTACCAACATCACGACGTCTGGGATGCGTGGTGAACTAGGTGAACAAGTTTCTCACGGTCTTTTGAAGAACCCGGTCATTTTCCGCTCCCACGGGAATCGGGCCCGTTCAATTGAAAACGGGAACATAAAGATTGACGTTGCCTTCCTCGGGGTGCCAAATGCTGACCGCCTCGGGAATGCTAACGGAATGGAAGGTGACTCCGCCTTTGGTTCAATGGGGTACGCCCTGATTGATGCCAAGTACGCCAACAAGGTTGTTTTGTTAACTGACACGCTTGTTGACTACCCGAACACCCCAGCCTCAATTGAACAAACCCAAGTTGATTACGTGGTGAAGGTTGACCGTGTCGGGGACCCTGACCGGATTGGTAGTGGGGCAACTCGCTTTACCAAGGACCCGAAGGAATTGAAGATCGCGCGGATGGTTAACGATGTAATCACCCACTCGCCATACTTCAAACAGGACTTCTCCTTCCAAACCGGGACTGGTGGCGCCGCCCTGGCCGTAACTAAGTTCCTTGGCGAATCGATGAAGGAAGCCGGCATTACCGCCGCCTTTACTTGTGGTGGGACGACCTCTCCAATCGTCGACCTTTTGGAAGCCGGTTTGGTTAAGAAGGTCATGGACGTCCAAGACTTCGATAAGGGCGCCGCTTCTTCAATGAAGAGCAACCGGGACCAAGCCGAAATCGACGCCTCTTGGTACGCTGACCCTGAAAACAAGGGGGCCATGGTTGACCAACTCGACGTCTGCATCCTGTCCGCGCTCGAAATCGACACTGACTTTAACGTTAACGTCTTGACCGGTTCCAACGGGGAAATCCGCGGGGCCGTTGGTGGTCACCAAGACGCCGGAACCGCCAAGATGACGATCATCTCCGCACCGTTAACCCGGGGCCGGATTGCTACGATTGTACCTAGCGTAAACTCCGTTTCTACGCCAGGTTCCTCAATCGATGTCTTAGTAACCGAAGTAGGGATCGCCATTAACCCAGCTCGCCAAGACCTGGTAGCCGCCTTCAGCAAGGTGCCAAGCTTACCAATCGTTTCAATTGAAGAACTGCAAAAGCGGGCTGAAGCAACGGTTGGCAAGCCAGCACCGGTTGAATACACTGACCGCGTGGTTGGGCTCGTTGAATATCGTGACGGTAGCCTAATCGACGCCATCAAGCAAGTCAAGGACTAAGCCCAAGACTGCCAATCTTAAATGACATACTCCAGCAAGTGGCTGTGGCAATCCGCCACGGCCATTTGCTATTCTGAAAAGGGGAATCCTTTAGACGTCACCCTTTTCTTTACATAATATAATTAGGAGGTACTAACCATGGTGAGCAAGGTATTTGAAGGGACCAATGTAGAGATCCCAGCGGTCTTAGCCAACCGCGATCGGCGGGTCGCCACGCAAACGAAGCTATTAAGAGAACACCCTTCCCAGGTGGTGGTTGCTTGTAAGCTAAACATCCCCGGCCCAGTCAAAAATAGCGCCGCCATTCAAGCCTTTTTCACGGCTGGGCTGGCAGATTTAGAGAACCAGTGGCTAGCAAGCGGACAGCCCTTTGAAATCGCGGCTTCTTGGGAGGACGCGCCGACCGGGCCGGAACGTTTCTACCTATTATATAGCGCCGGCGTAACCGTTAAGGAGGGGACCGTCTACTTCGAAGAGCGTCAACCAGCCAACCGGCTCTTTGACCTCGATGTGTTAATCACCAACGGCGGGGAAGCCCACTCACTTTCGCGGGGGGATTTTGATATTCCAGTTCGGACCTGTCTAATCTGCGGGCGCCCGGCTAAGGAATGTGGGCGGTCACGGCGCCACAGCGTTGAAGAACTACAAGTCCGGGTGGCCAAACTAATTGACGAAGCAACCGCGGCTAACCAACGGGAGACTGTTGCTGAGCTACTGGCGGACCAAGCGGTGGAGGCAATGTTAAACGAAGTCGTCACCTGGCCCAAACCAGGATTGGTTGACCCAGTTGAGCACCGCGCTCACCCAGACATGGATGTTTTCACCTTCATTCAAAGCGCCACCAGCCTGCGCACTTACTTTAAGCAGGCGGCCACGGCCGGCCTTAATTTCCCAGCTGGGCAACCCCGGCCGCTTCTCTTTAGCCAACTCCGCCTCCTTGGCCAGCGAGCCGAAGCGACGATGTTTAAGGCAACGGCGGGAATCAACACCCACAAGGGGACCATTTTTTCGCTGGGTATTTTAACCGGAGCCGTGGCGGCGCTGAAGGGGCGTCGGTTACCAGTTACCCAGTTAAATGTTCAACGGGTCGTCAAAGAGATGTTGGCTGACCTATTGGCAACCGATCTTGATGGTCTCAACCAAGAACAAACCCTGACCGCTGGGGAGCGCCAGTACCTAGCCTATGGGCAAACGGGGATCCGGGGTGAGGCGGCTAGCGGCTTCCCAACCGTCTTCAAGGCTGGCCTACCAACCTGGCGGGCTAACTGGGGAATGAACCAAAACGACCGCCAACTAACCGCCTTTTTAGCGATTGCTCGCCACACCGATGACACCACCCTAGTTAAGCGGGCCGGGGATCCCGCCATCTTAGCTTGGAAGGATCAACAGTTAGACCGTTTCTTTGAGCTCGGTGGTCTAACAACGAAACAAGGGCGTCAATTCTTGGTCGACCTGGAGAAGGACTTTTCAGACCGCCACCTCAGTCTGGGTGGGGCGGCCGACCTCCTGATTGCCACCATCTTTTTGGCCAGTGTGATGGAAGGGGATAATGATCATGGAACTAAGGACTGATGATGGATTCCGCCTTAACTACCAAGTCGTTGGTCACGGCCAAAGCCTGGTCTTCATCCACGGCTTTGGTGGCTACCAGCAGGTGTGGACCCGCCAAGTCGAATTCTTTTCAACTCACGGCTACCAAGTTGTAACCTACGACCAACGCAATCACGGCGCATCCCAGTTTGACCCGAACCTGGATAGCATTCACCGACTCAGTAAAGACCTCTTTGAACTGCTTTCGATGCCGGTTATTGAGCGACCAGTGCTAATTGGTCACTCAATGGGGGCCAGTGTCATCTATGACTTCTTAACCCGGTACCCTAACTATCCGTTGGCGGGGGTAGTGGCCGTCGACCAGAGCCCGCGCCTGATTAATTCGCCATCTTGGCCCTATGGCTTCATGAAGGTTACCCGCGCCAATTATCAGCAAGGTTTGCTATCACCCGGCGTTTCGGAAACACTGCACGGCATCGATCAACACGTCTTTGATCGCCTCCAAAGTGTTAAACAACAATTTCCCTTCGACCGGGAAGCTAACCGGGAACTCGTGACTGATGTGGCCCGTCAAGACTTTCGGCAGACCCTAGCAACCACCAAGGTGCCGACCTTATTCGTGACCGCCAATCAAAGCCCCTTTTACCAACCAGCCTATGCAACGGTGGCCAAGGATAACCCAATGGTCCACCACGTTTCGATTGACCAGTCCGGCCACGTCGTCATGGCCGAACAGGTAGCAGCATTCAATCGAGTGATGAGTCAATTTTTACACCAGCTGTAATCCTCCCTTAGCGGGGGATTTTTTAGTGGGGGGAGCTTACTTAAATTATATTATGTCAACTGGATAATTTAGCATTCAGCGATAATGAAACGGACAAGTACCCAGTAGCCTAACTTAAATTTCGTCTGAGAGCAAATTTACCAATTTCGGGCTGTGCGGTACAAAAACGGGGCCTATTATATACAAATAGGCCCCCGAAAATGCCGTTTTAATAGGATCTAAAATTGACGGTTTTGGTGATGGGGACTATAATTGAGGATAGCTAAAAAACAGTCCCCAGGAAAGAAGTGATCTTTTGAAGCAGTTGGTACTCCCCATTAAGGACTCCCAGATGTTATCCCAGGTCTTAGCGACCCTGCGCGACAATTTCAAGTTTGGTCAACGCAACTACACGATCTTCCAAGTCGGGAAGGCGACCCTGTTGCGGGTGTCCGACGTTATCAGTTTAAAGAAGGCTGACGTGTTTGATGAAGAAGGGGAGGTGCGACGCAACGCCTTCATCGTCGACAAGAAAACTCACAAGCAAAATACCCTTTATTTAAAGCCAGTCGAAAAAGACCTCAAGCGCTACGCCCGTTGGCTGACCAACTACCAGTTAGCTAAACCGGACTGCCAAGTTTACACCAGCGAATGGCTTTTTCCCTCCTTTCAGCGCCCGGAGCACCACATTACCGAGCACCAGTACTATAAAGTCATGCACAAGGTGGGGGATTTACTCGGCTTAAACTACCTCGGCACCCACACGATGCGTAAAACAGGGGCCTACCGAGTTTACGTGCAGTCTAACTACAACATCGGCCTCGTGATGAAACTGCTCAACCATTCCAGCGAGTCGATGACTTTGGCCTACTTGGGTCTCGATCAACAAAGCAGGGAAGACCTGCTCGATCAAATCGATTTCGGTGGTATCAACTAATTACATTATGTTAAATAGATAAAAAATAGGCTTATCTAAGTTTTCTCGCTAACATAATTAACCACCAGTCAATACTGTTGTAAGATCTAGGCATCAAGGAAAGGGAGGTGCACTTTGAAGCGCGAAGAACAAGTTCGCTTAACCAAGCAAAAGCTACTTACGGCGGCGGACCAACTAATCGTTAAGGAAGGCTACGCGGCGGTATCGGTTGAGCGGATTACCAAACTGGCCGGGGTTTCTAAGGGGACCTTTTATACCTACTTCAAAAAGAAGGGGGATTTAATGATCGCCCTGAGTCAACACCGATTTGCGGCGATTAATGACCAAATCCCGCTTCTGGTCAACGGCGATCCAGTCGAAGGGATTCGTTACTACTTAATGAGTTACCTCAAGGTGGTCACCGATCAATCGACCTTAGCCATGGTCCGGAGTTGGCTCCGCTTTATCCTGGACCCCTCTAATGGACAAATTGGTAAGTTTGAAAACGACCGGCGGGGGATTGAACGACTCTTACAAGGGTTGGTTGACCACCAACGTTTAACGGCGTCAACCCCTGTGGCAACCATCGCCAACCTTTTAACGGTGGAACTCTATGGCATTTTAGTCGCTTGGGGGGTTGATGACCAAGCAAGCCCTGAACAACGCTTACGCGACTACTGCGATGTCGCCCTCGGTTCCATGCTAGCGCCTTACTTAGTAAAATAGGGGCGCCCCTTTTTTATCAAAAATAATGACCATCAGTCAATTAAGAGGAGGAACTTATGAACGTTACCATTTTAGCTGCCAACGGGCAGATTGCCCGCCTAGTTGAAGAACGGCTGTTAACTGACCCCATCTTTAAAGATGTCCAATTGACCCTGATGCTCCGTCATCCGGAACGACTTTCTGAATTGAACGACAACCCGCGGGTGAACCTGTTAGACGGGGATTTAACGAATCCCACTGACGTCATTCAGGCGACAAAGGACGCCGATTTAATCTGGTTGGCCGTCGTGAATCACAACCAATCTAATCGGCCAACCAAAAACATCATTGCGGCCACCAAGCAAAACGGAGTCGAGCGGGTGGTAGAAACCAGCCTGCTGGGCCTCTACAACGAAGTCCCCGGTGAATTTGGGGACTGGAACCGGGACTACTGCTTTAACGGAGACCCGACCGGGACCACGGCGGTACTGGCTGATCAACTGCTGGCGGAGGCCGGTTTAACCTATACCACCTTACGCTTGCCGTGGCTCAATGACCGGCCGGAGGTTAATCACACCCTAACGCACCGCCACGACCAGTTCGTCGAGGTGTCGGGATCCCGCCGAAGCATCGCCGACGTGGTCTGCCGCATCATTGCCGACCCATCCCTGGGGGCTAACGATAGCCTTGGGATTGGCGATCCCACTACGGAAGGCGCCACCCGACCAGTTTATTAATCAATTTTGGTAATGGTTAACCCCCGTAAACGAATTGAAGGGGTGCACCGCTTCATTTATCCTTACTTTAAGGAGGGTTTTGGATGGAAAAGAAGATTTTAATCGCCACTTACTCTTGGTCTGGCTACACCAAACGCTTAGCCAACCAAATCGCCAAGCTCTTGCCAGGAGCTGACCAATACCAAATTGCGGTCCCGGCAGGCACTTATGACTTAACTGATATGTACGCCACTTCCGACCGCGCCAAGAACCAGCTTGCGACCGGCGAGCTGCCACCGCTGGCAAACCCAATTCCGGAACTGGATCAGTATGACCTTATTTTAGTGGGGTCCCCGGTTTGGTCGGGCCAGCCAGCGGTCCCGGTCAAGCAGTTCTTAAACCAACTCACTAATTTCGCCGGTTACCTGGCCCCCTTTTATACCGATGCCGGGGTCGCCGGAGATTTTGAAGCAACCTTTAAAGAATGGGCGCCCCAAGTAACGGTTTTACCCGGCCAAGAGGGTAGCACCCAGTTGCAGGACTGGGTCAAAGCCGTCACCAGCAACTAATAAATGATGGAGGAATTAATTATGAAAGCAGCAATTTTTGTGCAACCTGGTGAAATGGCGGTCCAAGAGGTCGCCAAGCCCACCATCCAAAAGCCGACTGACGCCATCCTCAAGATCGTGCGGGCCTACGTCTGCGGTTCGGACCTGTGGTGGTTCCGGGGAATTGGTAACCGGGAACACGGTTCCTTAACTGGCCACGAAGCAATCGGAATTGTTGAAGAGGTAGGTGCGGACGTCACCGCTGTTCAACCGGGCGACTTTGTCATCGCCCCCTTCACCCACGGCTGTGGCCACTGTGCCGCTTGCTTGGCCGGTTTTGAAGGGAACTGCTTTAACCAAGAAGTTGGGGGCAACGCGGGGTACCAGGCCGAATACCTACGCTACACCAACGCCGACTGGTCCTTAGTTAAGGTCCCGGGCCAACCAAGCGACTACTCCGACGACCAGTTAAACAGCCTCTTGACCCTGGCGGACGTGATGACCACGGGCTACCACGCTGGTTTCTCAGCCGAAATCAAGCCTGGTGACACGGTCGCCATCCTGGGTGACGGGGCGGTTGGCCTATGCGCCGTGATTGGTGCCAAGCTGCAGGGCGCCGGCCGAATCATCACCCTGTCACACCACGCTGACCGGGCTGCTTTAGCCACTGAATTTGGTGCTACCGACATCGTTAGCGAAAAGGGCGACGACGCCGTTAAAAAGGTTCTGGAGTTGACTAATGGTGTGGGGGCCGACGCCGTGCTTGAGTGTGTCGGCGCTACTTCGTCAATTAACGAAGCGGGCCAAATCGCCCGGCCAGGGGCCATCATCGGCCGGGTTGGGGTACCACAAACCTAACCAACTCTTCTGGAAAAACATTGGCCTACGCGGTGGGATTGCTTCGGTAACCACACACGACCGTAAGGTGCTCTTAGACGCCGTTTTAAAAGACCAGATTCACCCGGGTAAGGTCTTCACCAAGCGTTTTGACCTCGATCACGTTCAAGAGGCCTATGGCGCAATGGATCAACGCCAAGCCATCAAGTCCTTAATTATCGTTAGTCAATAAACAACTAGCTTCGCCTCCCGTGAGAGGGAGCCCTTTTATTTTAGATAGGGATGGAGAATTGAAATAAAACACAAAGCAATCTTAGCGATGGTTTTGATCAGCTACTTCATGTTGCTGCTCGATAACTCGATCATTTTCACCGGGGCGGTCAAAATTGCGACCAACCTCCACTTAAATCAGGCCCTCCTTTCTTGGGTCTCATCCGCTTATACCTTAACCTTTGGCGGCTTGCTCTTGTTAGCGGGTCGGGCCGGGGACGCCGTGGGACGTAAGCAACTGTTTGAAGTCGGATTGGTAATCTTTGGTTTGGCCTCGCTGGCCGTTGGTTTAGCGCAAACCGCCCCCCTCCTCATCGTTGGGCGGGCGGTTCAGGGGATCGGTGCGGCCATCATCGCCCCGACCTCATTGGCCATCCTAATGGATACTTACCAAGGCCGCAACTTAACTAAAGCGATTGGTTACTACGGGGCGATGGCGGGCGTTGGGGCCAGCTTAGGACTAGTGCTAGGGGGGCTGTTTGCCGACCTCTTGACCTGGCGAATCGGCTTTTACATTAACGTTCCCATCGCCTTAGTAATGCTTGCCATCGCCGTCACTAAATTACCCCAAACGAGTCGTCGGGCGGTCAAACTCGAATTGATCCCCAGTTTGCTCTCAGTGGCGGGCTCATTTTTAGTCGTCTATGGCTTAGTGGGGAACCGCTACAAAGTGGTTTCCTTAGTAGTCGGAATTCTGCTCATCTTAGTTTTCGTCAACACCCAACGGACCGCCGCCCAACCGCTGATGCCACTACGCCTCTTCGTTTCCGCTCAACGTTTGGGGCCTACTTAGCCTGCTTTTGCTTCATGATGGCAATGCTCCCATTTTGGTTTTTAACTTCGCAGGCCATGCAACAATTCCTAGGCTTTAGCCCCCTAATGGCCGGGATCGGTTTTTTCCCACTAACCATCTTAAACTTCATCGTCGCCATGCGGGTAGCTGACTTGACTGAACGCTTTGGTAATGGTCCGCTCCTGGGGATCGGGATGGCCCTTACCGTCATCGGTTTATTAATCATGGCCTTACTTTCACCTGTCAACGGTTACTGGCTTGAACTGGGCCTCCCGATGCTCTTAATTGGCTTCGGCCAAGGGTTAATCATGAGCCCATTAACTACGGTCGGGGTCGCTAACACGCTTCCCGAAGATGCCGGTGCCGCTTCTGGGTTGATTAACACGATGTACCAGATCGGTTCCAGCGTTGGCCTTGCCTTAATCGTTGGGGTTACCGGTGGGATGACCCACGGGGTGACCTCTTACCGCCAATCCCTATTAATGTCGACGATCTGCGTCACCGTTGCTCTCATAATCATTGTCTTCGTGGTAATTCCCGGGGAGCGGCGTGAGAACCAATTGAAGTTGAAGCGCTAAGCTAGGCGGGCTGGGCATTTAATAGCACCTAGTTTTAATTCGGTTTATAATGGAAGAAAAGTTAAGGAGTTTGCCCAATGAAAATCACCCCCGAACTAGTTACCACCGATCCCGCCTCAATGAAGGTCTTACAACAGTTAGCCCGGGAAACCTTTAAGGCGACCTTTGACGCTAACACCCCGCCAGACGAGATGGCGGCCTTTTTAAAGGAATACTACACCACCGAGTCAATGGAAGCGGAATTAACCGATCCCAACACCGCTACCTACTTCTTTAAAAATGAGGAGGGGGAAGTGGTTGGCTTCTTGAAGCTTTCCTGGAAGGACGCCCAAACCGAACCAGATTACCCCGACGCCATGGAATTACAGCGCATCTACCTGCGGGTTAAATACCAAGGTCACCACCTAGGGCGGCAGATAATGGATTTTGCCATGCAAGAAGCTAAAAACTCGGGCGTCCCGCGGGTCTGGTTAGGGGTGTGGGAACATAACTACCCGGCCCAAAAGATCTATGGGCGATACGGCTTTAAGCGGGTTAGTCAACATACCTTCATGGTGGGCGATGACCCGCAGACCGATTTCGTTTTAATGAAGGACATGACGGAGGAAGACTAATGGCCGATTACCAAATTCACACCGTTTTACGCCAGGTGGGTTGCCAAGTCATCAATAACGACGGCACCCACCAGTGGTTACTTGACGAACCGTTGACCCAAGAAGGGACGGATGTAGCGCCAAACCCGGTTCAATCCTTGCTGGGGGCCCTCGGGGGTTGCCTGTCGCTGACCGCCTTAGACGTGATCCGCCACAAGCAACTAGACGTCAGTCGCTTTGAGCTCGAGATTGAAGGGACCACCGATTACCTACCAGGGAGCCGGGCTAAGGCCCTTGCCACCGTTCACGTGACGGTTAAGTTAGCGACCTCAATGACGGATAAGGCGATTGACCGGCTCTTAAAGACAATGGATAAGTACTGCACGGTTCACAACAGTTTGAGCGACCGGGTTGCCTTTTCAATGGAGGCAAAGCGAATTGAATAGAAAAAGGAGTGCTACGGGAAACCGTGAACGCTCCTTTTTAGTTTTGTAACTTTTCTTGGTGCAACTTCAAATTGATCTGGTCCACGATATTGGCTACGGTTACGTTATTGAACCGAATCATCGCTGCCGCCTGTGCCTCTTGGTATGCCTCGGCTAGGATTGGTTGAATGTGACCACCGACCTTACACTGGGGGTTAGTATCGTGGTTAACGTTGAAGAGGGGGTGGGGACCATCGCTCTCTTCGACGGCCAAATAAACATCGTATAAGGTAATCTTCTGCAGGTCCCTAGCCAACCGTGGCTGTGCCGTCCCTTGGGTAGTTTGGACTAAGCCAGCCTGCCGTAGGTTCCCCATTAACCGCCGTACCATGACCGGTGAAATCCCAATACTCGATGATAAGAGGTCACTCGTGATTCGGGCCTCCTCGTAAACCTTCAGAAAGCACAAAATATGGATAGCATCGCTAAAGCGGGTTGAAGCACGCATTTTCTCACCTCGTTCCATTATTAATTACAAGTAAAAACACTTTGATAACTTAATCCTATCACACCAGCCTTGAATAAGCTATTCAATTGTGTTATTGTTACTTATGAAATCACAAGTACTAAGAAAAAGGAGCGATCAATATGAGGAAATGGGTTCGGCGACTGGTGGCTACCGTTGCCGTCACTGCTTTGGGGGCCCTAGCCCTTCCAACAACCGGGTTCGCCGCTAATAGTAAGACCCCGATTATCGTCGGGTCTAAGAGTTTCACCGAGAGTAAGGTCGTCAGTGAAATTTACGCCCTGGCCCTGGAAAAGGCCGGTTACAAGGTGACCCGTAAACAAAATATCTCTAATTCGGTCGTTTTTAAGGCGGTCCAAACCGGGCAAATTGACGTTTACCCCGAGTACACGGGGACAATTGTGGACGCCTACTTAAAGCAAAGCACCACCAATAAGAACGCTAAGCAAATTGCGGCGGCCGCCAAGAAGGGGGTCGCTAAGTATAAGTTAACGACCCTGACACCGGCACCGGGTAATGATTCACAGGGGATCGCCGTTACCACCAAGGTAGCCAAAAAGTACGGCCTCTACACGATCAGCGACCTGCAAAAGAAGGCCAACAAAATTCGCTTCGTCTCGCAAGGGGAATTTGACCAACGGGCCGACGCCCTGCCGGGGATGGTTAAAAAGTACGGTAAGTTCGACTTCAAGTCCTCAAAGGACTACGATGACAGCTTGAAATACAAGATTCTCTCCGAAGGCAAGGGGGATGCGGCGCCGGTCTCGACTACCGACGGGCAACTGGCCAATGGCAACAAATACACCCTCTTAAAGGATGACAAGCACCTGTGGCCAGCCTATAACTTGGTCCCGTTGGTTCGGAATTCAACCCTCAAGTCGCACCCGAAGATGGCTAAGGCCTTAAATCAGGTCGACAAGAAGTTAACGACTAAAACCCTGACGGAATTAAACAAAAAAGTTGACGTCGACGGGCAAAACTACCAAACTGTGGCTAAGAACTGGTTTAATAAAAATATTAACTAAGATTGGGGGCTAGGGGAAAATCCGATTTTCTCCCGGCCCCTTACTATTCTATGCTGATTAGGCGGAAAATACGCCCCCATCACAGCAGTTCTAGCTGATCTAGGTCAGTTATTGTCACTTTCTTCTTTATTAATACCGGAGGTCCTGACCGTGCTTACGCAAATCATCCATTACTTTCAAACTAACCACGCCCAGTACTGGGGCTACGTGGGCCAACACCTGGCACTGAGCTTTTCGGTCTTAGTGATTGCCATGCTGATCAGCCTACCGCTAGGGTACCTCGGCTCAAAACATCCCAAGGTAGCCCTGGTTTGTTCATCATTTTCCCAGGTCTTGCGGATCATCCCCAGCTTGGGGCTCTTATTCCTCTTGATTCCGTTGATCGGAACCGGGGTCGTCCCGGCCGCAATCGCTCTCGTCATCCTCGCCATCCCGCCAATTTTAATTAACACGATCCTAGGCTTTAATGAAGTCGGGACGATCTATCAAGAAGTAGGGGGCGCCCTCGGAATGAACGAACGCCAACTGCTTTGGCAAGTAAAGGTTCCCTTAGCCCTGCCCTATCTCTTAAACGGGATTAAGCTCGCCCTGATTGAAATCATTGCTAGTGCCACTTTAGCAACCTATATCGGCGCCGGCGGGTTAGGCACCCTGATCTTTACCGGCTTAGGCTTGTACGACATGGCCGACGTGGTCATTGGTGGGGCTAGCGTCGCCATGCTCTCTTTAATCACAATGGTCGGCTTCGACCTCCTCATTCGAAAGGTGGAAAACCATGAACCAACCCGAAATTGAATTTGAACACGTCGTTAAGCGCTTTGGTCAAACGACGGTTATCCCGGACCTATCCTTTACCATTAATAAGGGAGAGTTTGTGACCGTGCTGGGGTCATCTGGTTCGGGGAAGACGACGACCCTCAAAATGATCAACGGTCTTTGGCAACCGACCAGCGGCACGGTTAAGATCGGTGGCAAAGAATTAACGGATCACAACCAAGTGGACCTGCGGCGCCACATCGGCTACGTGGTCCAACAGATTGCCCTCTTTCCCCACCTGACGATTAAGCAAAACATCGCCGTTGTTCCTAAGCTGTTGGGGTGGGAGCAAGCTAAAATTGACCAGCGAGTTGACGAACTATTGGACCTAGTCAAACTTCCCAGCGACCAGTACGCTGATCGCTACCCCGCCCAGTTATCCGGGGGGCAGCAGCAACGCGTCGGCCTCGCCCGCGCCCTGGCCGCCAACCCCGATTTCATCCTCTTTGACGAACCGCTCGGCGCCCTAGATGCCTTAACCCGGATTGATTTGCAAAAGGAAATCAAAAACCTCCACGCTTCGCTTGCCGATAAGACCTTCTTCTTTGTTACCCACGACATTAACGAGGCGCTTTATTTGGGGCAGCGGGTCATGGTGATGAACAGGGGACGCCTCGAACAGTTTGCCAGCCCAGAAACGATCGTCCAACATCCGGCGAGCCCCTTTGTTGAAGAGCTACTGGCAACCGAGGAGCGCAACCAGGAACTCTGGAGGCGACTGCAATGATTACTTATTGGAACCAAAACGCCACCACCATTCTAACTGATACCGCCCAGCACGCCCAGCTCGTCTTAACGTCGCTATTGATTGCCCTGTTGATCGCCACCCTCTTAATCCTGCTGTGCTTGCGCCACGACCGGCTGTTAACTGGGTTAACCTACGTCTTTTCCCTGCTGTATTCGGTGCCGAGCTTCGCCTTTTTCGCCTTGCTCCTACCGCTAACCGGGTTGGGCGACACTACTGCTACCGTTGTCTTAGTCGTTTACAGTGAGTACGTCCTTTTGCGGACCTTTATTACCGGGCTCCGGGCAATTGACCCTAGCTTAGTTGAGGTTGCCTACGGAATGGGGATGACTAGCCGGCAGGTCTTTTTCAAGGTTCAACTACCGCTGGCGATTCCGGCGATTTTCTCGGGCCTCCAAGTAGCCCTGGCGTCAACGATGTCGATTGCTACGATCGCCGCCACCATCAACGCCGGCGGGCTAGGAAACTTGCTGTTTGAAGGTCTCCAAACCCAGCAGTTGCCCCCTTTGTTATGGGGGATCATCATGACGGTCGCCCTGACCCTGGTTAGCATCGCCATTTTACGAATCCTGCAGTATTTTCTTCGACCACGGTTTAGCACTAAATAATGAGGAGGCGCCCTGATGAAAGCGGTTGTCATTTACCAGGCCGGGGGACCCGACCAATTAAAACTCGTTGACCTACCAACCCCGTAACTTCGCCCTGGGTGGTCACTGGTTAAGATTCACGCCTTTGGTCTTAACCACTCGGAGGTCTACACTAGAAAGGGGCAATCGCCAACGGTGCATTTCCCCCGCATTCTCGGCATCGAAGGGGTGGGGGAGATCGCCCAAACGACCGACCCGCAACGACTACCCGTTGGACAAGCCGTCATTTCCATCATGGGGGAGATGGGGCGCAACTTTGACGGTAGTTACGCCGAGTACGCCCTGTTACCCAACCAACAAATTTACCCGGTCACGACCGACCTTCCTTGGACCCAGCTGGCCGTCTTTCCCGAGACTTACTACACCGTCTACACTTCGTTAAAGAACCTCCGGCCCGCTCCTGGCGACCGCTACTTAATTCGCGGTGGTACCAGTGGGGTCGGGATCGCCATTCTAAATTTGATCCGGGCCAAGGACCCCCAAGCCTACGTCGCCGGCACCTCACGCTCACTTGCCAAAGCCGCGCGGATGAAGGACGCTGGTTACTCAACCGTGATTAAGGGCCAAAACGGGCATCTCCAAACGGCGGAAAAATTTGATAAGGTCCTTGAATTGATCGGGCCGGTGACGGTTAAGGAAACCTTCACCCACGTTAATGAGGGCGGGATCGTCTGCGTGACGGGGCTACTCGGGGGCGGTCACGGAAGAAAAGATTAACGAACTCTTCTCCTACCTGCAGAGGTATCAGGTAGCCGCGAAACCCGACCGCATCTTTGCCCTTAGGGACCTGCCGGCCGCCCACACTTACCTCGCCTCTGGCCAGAGCATGGGGAAGGTCGTTATTGACGTCGATGCCTGATGACGGAGAACCTGGGACATGCCTCGATTATCTACTAACGCAAAAAGAGACTGGAAACGCTGCGTTTTCCAGTCTCTTTTTTACGGTTTTAACTAGTCGTCTTCGCCATCGACGTTGATCAAAATCTTTGCTTGGGCCTTATCATTGGTGAGGGTTTCAAACCCATCGGATACCACTTGATCGATCGTGATTTCCTTGGTGATGACCGGTTCCACAACCAACGAGCCCTTGGTAACCAGGTCGACCGTTTGTTGGAAGGTTTCCCGGGAGTAAGCGATTGTGCTGGTGATCTTAACCCCGGTATTGGTCAGCTGCATTGGGTTAAATTCGATTGGGTGGCCGTAAATGGCCACAATTACCATCGTCCCCCGTGCCTTAGTGGCTTCGATGGCTTGGTCAAAGGTTGGCTTTACCCCAGCCACTTCAAAGGAGACATCGACCCCGCCCGGAACGAGCTCTTTAATCTTCTTCACGGCGTCTTCTTGGTCGGACTTGATGACGTCGGTCGCCCCCATTTCAAGGGCCTTCTTCAAACGAACCTCTGACAGGTCGGAAACAATGATCTTGGAGGCCCCGGCCGCCTTGGCCGCCGCCGCTACCAAGACCCCAATTGGACCTGCCCCGAAGATGGCCACGTTTTCACCAAACTTGAGGCCACCTTCCTTGATGGCTTGAACGGCCACCGCCGTTGGTTCAATGGTGGCTGCAATCCGCAACGGGAAGTCCTTTGGAAGTAGGTAGAGGTTTTCTTCCGGGATGTTAACTAACGGCGCTAAACCACCATCGCAAGCAAGTCCGATGAAGGAGTAGCCGTCGTATACGTCAACGTTGTCGGGAACCTTGCCGTGGGTGACAGTCGGGTTAACGCTAACGTGGTCGCCAACCTTAAACTTGGTAACGTCTTTACCAACCTTCTCAATTACCCCGCAAAATTCGTGGCCCAAGGTCACCGGAGCTTCACCACCGGTTAATTCATCCTTGTGGCCGACCGGGATGAAGATTGGTCCCTCTTGGTATTCGTGGAGATCACTCCCACAAATTCCAGTCCAGGCAACCTTAACCACCACTTCGTTATCCTTAGTTGGTTTCAGATCAACATCTTCAACCCGAATGTCTTTTGCACCATGCCAAACTGCAGCTTTCATCTTCATGAACCTCCTGTTTCGACCTGTGTGACGTTTCTACACCTGAAATATAACATGCTCATTTTCGTTTTGCAAGCGCTATCATTTATTTTTAAGTCAAAAGAGTGATGATTGTTAAGTAAAAGTGGTCACCGTGGCACCGGAAATTGAGGCGGCGATGCAAGCCAAGGTTGCCCGCGGTAACTTTGGCTATGAATACGCCCCGGACGAGTACTTTACCGCCGTCGCTTCCTGGTACCAACAGGAGCACGGGGGAGACGTCGACCCAGCTTGGATGCAATACGTGAGCGGGGTCATCCCGGCGTTAACGGCTTGCTTGAATTACTTTACGGCCCCGGGCGATGGAATCGTCATGCTGGAGCCGATATACAATTCCTTTTTCGGGGCGATTGAAAAAACCGGGCGTAAGGTGGTCGCTAGCCAACAAGATTACGATAGGGCAAACCACGCCTACCAAATCAACTGGGCCGACCTGGAGGAAAAACTAGCCGACACCAAGAACCGCATGTTCATCATCTGCAACCCCCACAACCCAACTGGGATGGTTTGGTCGAAAATGGACCTGGAACGGATGATTCGCTTAGCCAACCAATACGGGGTGTTGGTCGTTGCTGATGAAATTCACGGTGACCTGGTTATTGAGGGGGAAGACTACACGCCAACCTTCTCTTTAGATCCAGTCATTTTGAGTAACGTAATTACCCTCGTATCAACCTCCAAGACCTTTAACCTCGCTTCCTTACAAGCGGCGACCGCCATTATCGCCAACCCCTTATTACGGGGCCGGTTTGCCCAGGCAGCCAACCAACAGGGGATCGTGGGTCCCAACCTACTGGCCATCCCGGCTTCGATTGCCGCATACGAAAACGGCGGTGAGTGGGTCCACCAACTTAAAGCCCTCATCAAACATCACCGTCAACTCGTGCATCAGGTTTTGGCAACTGACCTTCCCGAACTTAGCTTAGTACCGGGACGAGGGACGTACCTAGTTTGGTTAGACACCCAAGCCGTTGCGGAGGACTCCCGCGCTCTCGTTGCCTTCTTGAGGGAACAAACGGGCTTGCTCCTGACGCCGGGAACTGAGTACCGGGGTAACGGGAAGGGCTTTGTCCGGGTTAACCTAGCTTACCCAACCACCGTCATTGAAGACGCCTTAGCCCGCTTAGTTCGCGGGGTTAAGGCTTATCCAAAGTGCAATAAAAAAGCGCCCCGCGGGGCGCTTTTTTTATTGCACTTTGGATAAGACCCTGGGCGTTGAATACTTAGCCATCAAGTCCGGGAGGTCAAAAGTAACCGTCGTGGCCTCGGGAACGGGAGTGAAAAAGTAGCGCAGGGAGTTGAGATCCGCCATTCCAAGGTAATGGGTGAAGCCATCGTGACCCGGCAGGTGCGCCATCTTCACCGCCCCCAAAACCTTCATTGACTGGGCAATGGCTTGGTGATCATCAACCGGAAGTTGGTGCGCTAACCGGATGCTCGTAGCAATGAACCGTGAACGCGGGGAGCGAGCTTGCGGCAAGTCACCTTGGTAATGCTTTAATGCTTCCTCCACCGTTTTGAGCGGGGCGTCGGCACTCAAGCCCAGAAAGGAACGGAGCCGCCGCAGGTGATTGGCGTAGGCGGGTGAATTAGTCAAGACCCCTAACCCAACTCGCTGCAAGGACAGGGTGGGGCTAGTTGGTTCCAATAGGTAGGTCCCGCTGGCATCCTGGATGAACCAGTGGAAGGGGTGGATGATATCGTGGTCGTACCACTGCCGGTTAGTAATTGCCAACCGCGGTAGTAAGGCCGCCACCTCGCTAACGTTGGCGCAGTTACCCAGTAGGTAACCAATTACGTCCTGGGGTGAGAGGTTAATTTTCCCCGGTTGGGCCCGGGCGGCGTAATCAACCTGGCCGGGAAAGTAAAGCTCGGCGACCGCTAGCCCCGCCTGGTTAAAACCGTCGCCAATTAAGTAATAATCATCCACTCGGCGCATCCCGCCTAAAATGGCGTACTTAGAGGGGTAGGCGGCTTGGGGGGCGAGAGGACGCCAAAGGTACCCCTTCGGCAAGTAAGTGAGGTTCCAAGGGGTATTTTTGACCGGAAAGTCCATCGTCCGCCCAAAGTAGCGGTGGTACTCCGTTGACCAAAAGGAAACGGCCGTGCACATCCTAGTCACCCTCTTTACTTGGTGCGTCGCTGCCGACTTCATCCAGTGCTTGACGTTGCTTGGTTTGATCGACGTGGGTGTAGAGGTCGGTTGCCGAGGTGCCCTTTTGGCCGAGCTGTTGGGCAACTAAAACCTGGTCTTTAGTCACGTCGTACAGCTCCGAGGCGAGGGTGTGGCGAAGCTTGTGCGGGGTCAAGGGATGACCAAAGGCCCGCGAGTACTTGCTGACTAACCGTTCAATTCCGTTGACCGAGATCCGCTTGGTCTGCCCGTGGTAGTGGGTTAAAAAGAAGGCCCGCTCCGTTTTCTCCGGTTGGTAGCGCTGACGGCGAATCGTGGCGTAAGCCAGAATGTAGGGCATCGTCCAGGGGGCAATTGGGACCGCATCCCGTTGGCCACCTTTCCGGGTCACTTCCAGGGTCTGCCCCTTTAAATCAAGGTCGTTGACGTCAACACCCGCCGTTTCCGAGACCCGGATCCCGGTGCCCAAGATCAGGGCTACCAAGGCGATGTCTCTTTCCTTATTCTTTTCAAAGGCGGTCCGGGCGCGCGGATCACACTTTTGTTCGTACTCCTGGTCTAAAAAGGTTAAAAAATCGTACTTGAGCTGGCCGGTGTACATCTTGGCCTCCAAGACGTGGGCGCGGTAATTCAGGGTCTTGGTGTCATTTAAGGAGTCGATCTTTAGCATCACGTTACGCTCAAAGTAGGGCTGGCCCCCATTGATGTCGGCGGTTACGGTCAGGTATTTGAACAGCGAGCGCAGGGCGTTGATTGACCGGTTAATCGTGGTGGGCGAATTAAGTCGTTGCTGCGCATTTTTGGTGTGGGCCAAGTCGTCAATAAACTGCATGATGTCGTTGCGGCGTAGCCTTTCCAGTTCCGCCGTCGTCACGTGGGCGTTATCCGTGGCATTGCTTAAGCTGGTTTTGCGTAGCCAGGTGAAAAACCGGCGCAGTTCGGTTAGGTACTGGTACGAAGTGGTGAGGGAATGGCGGGTGCCCAGCTGGTACTCGCTGACAAAATCTGGCAGTTGCTTTAGCTCCCGGTCGATTAAATTAAGGTATCGTTGCGTTTCCATGCTTAACTTCCTTACGAATTGATGTTCCCTTCATTATAGCATGAGGACAACCGGGCCCGTATCGATAGCAGTTTTCGTCCATGACTTTCTAGTCAGCGGTGAGCAATCCTCGTTATTTTGACCCATAAGCCTCCGCGACATTTGATTACCGTGGGGAACGGGGTCTTAAGCTATCGAAAGCCAACACGAAACAGCCGGTATAGCGACGACGGCTTCCACCCAGTTCGTTCGGGAATTACCTCATCAACCACCTATAAGCAGCCTAAAGTAGCCCTGACACCACCAAAAAGTGGTTAGCGGGGCCCTTTTATTTCCCGAAAAGCCCTTTCTTTTTTGCATTAGACTTTTTTAATGATTGAGGCGTGCTATAATCAACGTACAAACGAGATGTGTTCAAAAAGGGAGCGAGTACAATGAAAACACTGATGATTGCTGAAGACCTGACCGCCTTGGGGCAAATTTCTCTAGCCAATGCCCTCGGTGTGGTACAAGCCCAATCCGTAAGACCAGCAATGTTGCCCACCGCCCTTCTTTCAACCCAGTCGGAAGGTTTTGGCACCCCAGTAGCCCTGTCAACTGAGGAATGGCTGGAAAATGCCCTTGCCCAGTGGCTTGACATGGGGGAGGAGTTTGCCGGCATCCTGATTGGCTACGTTGGTCAAACCGCCTTAATTGATAAGCTTTCGGTCATCATTGACCACTTTGCCTTGCCGGTCACGGTTATTGACCCGGTCATGGGGGACCGGGGGAGCCTTTACCCCGGTCTGGATGAGGATTACGTAGTGGCGGTGCGCCAGCTTTGCCAAAAGGCGACCGTCATCACACCAAATTGGACCGAGTTATGCCTCTTAGCCGGTTATGACCCCACCAGTGAGTGCACTCAGGAGCTATTAGATACCATGGTGGAGCAACTGCGTCAAGAGGGGATCTCCGCTCGGGTGATCGTAACTGGTATCTTAGGGCAGGGGACTTCATCAACTGCCTACCAGGCGGAAAACGACGATCAGTTTAACTGGTTGATGGCGCCCCGGATCCCAGGCCACTTTTACGGCACCGGCGACCTGTTTAGCGCCATTTTAGCCAGCCAACTGGTCAAGGACGTCCCGTTTGAGAGGGCGATTCAAGTTGCCCACGAAGGCCTGTGCCTAGCGATCGTTCAAACGGCCCCGTTTGACGAGGACCAACGCCGCTACGGCCTGCAACTTAGTCACTTACTGGCCTACTTGACCAGTTTTGAAGCATAGAAGGGATTGATTGGGATGAATCATCAACGCACACAAAAGCAAGTTTTAACGGCCCTCTTGGTGGCGGTAGCCGTCGTTATGGGACGCTTCTTTTTAATTCCGATTCCATGGACCCACGGCAACGTTAACCTATGTGACCTAGGGATTATGATTGCCGCCCTGATGATTGGGCCGCTAGCCGGTGGGGTGGTCGGTGGCTTGAGCGGGATGATTCTAGACCTGATCTCTGGTTACGCTGCTTACGCGCCCTTTTCTTTAATCGCCCACGGGCTGGAAGGCTGGGCTATCGGCTACCTTTACCAGCGAACCCATAACCGCTACCTCGCCCTAAGCGTTGGGGTGGTTGTAATGGTGATTGGTTACTTCGTAGCCGACACGGTTCTCTACACGATCACCGCCGGGGTACTCGGGATCGGGACTAACATCTTGCAAGGGGTGGTGGGCGCCGTCGTTGCCTTAGTACTGATTCCCGCCTTAAACCGGGCCGTGCGCTTGAATTAAGTCAAAAACTCACGGGAGGTCATTTATGGCCTCTTTTTTGTTCCCGCTTTCAATTGGCGTATAATAAAGGCACTTTAACAGGAGGGGATATTATGACAATTCCAACAGTGACATTAAATAACGGACTGAAGATGCCCCAACTAGGGATGGGGGTTTGGAAGACCTCCAATCGAGATGCCAAGCAAGCCGTTACCATGGCAATTAAAGATGGCTACACCCTAATTGATACGGCTAAGCAATACGGCAACGAAGCCGGCGTCGGCGAGGGGATTCAGGAAGGCTTAAAGGCGACCGGCAAGTCCAGAGAAGGCCTCTTCATTACCACCAAGGTCTTTAACGGTGACCAGGGTCACCAACCAACTTTAGACGCGATTGAAGGGCAACTGGACGCCTTGCAAACCGATTACGTCGACCTACTTTTGATGCACTGGCCGGTCAACGGGCTGTACAACGCAACTTGGTGGGCGATGGAAGAAATTTACGCCGCCGGCAAGGCTAAGGCGATCGGTGTCTGCAACTTCAACGTTGAACGGCTCAGTGACCTTTTGGATAACGGGAGCGTCGTTCCGGCGGTCAACCAGATTGAATTTAACCCCCGGATCCACCAGGATGACGTTCGCGACCTGTGCCGTCAACACAACATCCAAGTGGAAGCCTGGTCACCACTAGGTGGGGGCGCTGCACTGTCAAACCCAACCATCCAAACGATTGCCGACGCCCATCAAAAGACGGTAGCCCAGGTCATTTTACGTTGGGAACTCCAACAGGGGCTCGTGGTTATTCCCAAGTCAGTTCACGAAGAACGAATCATTGCTAACCAACGGGTCTTTGACTTCACCTTAACCGACACTGAAATGGCCACCATATCCAGCCTCAACACCGAAGAACACGCCATTTGGTACGACAAATTCAAGTGGTCGGGGAATCCAAACGGGGTTGACGACTACATCGATGACCGTGATTAATTTAAAAACCGGGGTCCACTGGACACCCGGTTTTTAGATTAGACAAAGTATAATCACCAACACTAACCCTAAGGGGATGAGGTACCGGTGAATGATCGTGTAGGCCCCCAACTCACGGATGAAGGCGTTGCAAGTAAAGGTGAAGTGGGGGGTGTGGACGGCCAGGCCCTGACAATTCACCCCCTGGCGGCGAGCGTAGAGCAGGGAGCGTAGGAGGTGGTAATCACTGGTTACCAAGGCCACCCGGTCACTTGAGTTAATGAAGCGTTTGGCCTCGCTCAAATTGGTTGCTGTGTTGGTAGAGTTGGTTTCCAAGCGGATGGCAGACTCGGAAACCCCCTTTTGGCGGGCAAACCGGTGCATCGCGACCGCCTCGGGTTCGGGTTCGTCGTCCCCCTGACCACCGGACATAATCAGTTCAGCCTTGGGGAAGCGTTGGTAAAGCGCCAATCCGCCTAGCAAGCGACGCCGTAAAACCGGACCCACGCCCCCTTTGATGAGACCGGCGCCCAAAATTAGTATCTTGGTTGGTTTAATTGTTAATGGCAGGGCGTTGATCACCGTTGCCAAAAGGTAAGCGTCAATCAGGACCGCCACGTAGCCGTAGATGGCCAACATCAATTTAACGATCAAAACTGAGCGCCATAGTAGCCATAAAACTGGGAACAGCGGGGCGAACACCATTACCAAAAAACCACCCAGCAAAAAGAAGTAGCCCTTAGCAGACGTACCGTAACGGCTCAGTATCCAGTAGCCATCGTGGGTCAACACCTCACCTAAAATGCCGAGCGGGAGAACGATGACAAACAGGGTACTAGCCAGCCAAACGGGGGGCAGCCCAGTGAGCCAGGTTAGTAACCCTAAGAAGGGCAAGAGGCCACTTAAAAGGGTGCGGCGATCGTGGGCAATCACCACTATCCCCAGGATGATTAATCCAGCCCCGATTAATAACGTCACCATTCATCCGACCTCCTTTTTTATAATATCAGTATAACTGAAAAGGGGGCGTTGCGATGTTAACAAGGGCCGAAATTAAGGCGACTAAAGAGGAGCTACAGGCCAATTACCGACGCTTAAACCAACCAGAAGCAACCGTACTCGCCGACCTAGAGATAAACGCTGAGCGACTGGACGCGGTGTTAAACATGGAGCACCCAGACCCTCACGACATTTGGGAGGTCCGTGATTACTTAGAAGACAAACGTTTAACTAAAACAGACTTGCCGCAAGTAATCGCTTTTTATTTTTTATAAGGATACTTGTGATCACCAACAGTTCGATCAATACAGTCCGGATTGGACCTGGGGCGTTTACCCAAGTGAACAGTCGCTAGAAGAAAGCTTCAACGACTTGTTCATCGGCGCCTTTGATGACGATGGTACGCTACTGGGGGCCGGGATCCTGACGAAGGGCGAAGACCCAGATTACCCGAGCGAGGCCTGGAAGATCCCAGCCACGGACGACCAAATTGCGATCCTACACTTACTGGCGGTTGGTCCCGCCGCTCGTGGCAAGGGGGTCGCTAGTGGCCTCCTAGCACAACTCAAGCAGGTTGCTAAAGAGGTGGGCGCCATCGTCATTCACCTAGACGTAATTGACGGTACCCCACCGGCGGATGCCTTATACCAAAAGAACGGCTACCAACTCGCCAAACGGGTCGTCATCGACTACGAAGACGTTGGTCGTCAAGAAGCCAACTTATACGAACTGAAGCTGTAACTTTAAAACGCCTCCCGAATGCGCTATCATGAGAGCATTGGAGGTGTTTTTCTTTTGAAGAAAGTGATTAACGTTGCTGTTGAACGGGATGGGCTTTGGCTCGATTCCGACATTGTATATGCCCAGGTACCCGGCTGGCTGGGCAACGCCACCCGCAGCTTACGGCTGTCGGTAATACGCCATTTTGCCACCGGGGATGACACCAAGCTCCCAGCGATCTTTTGGTTTGCCGGTGGGGGATGGATGGATACCGACCACAACATCCACTTGCCAAACTTAGTTGACTTTGCCCGGGCGGGATATTTGGTTGTGGGCGTGGAGTACCGCGATTCCAACAAGGTCAACTTTCCGGGTCAACTCGAGGATGCCAAGGCGGCGATCCGTTACATGCGCGCTAATGCCGCGAAGTTCCAAGCCGATCCCGATCGCTTTGTCGTGATGGGTGAATCGGCCGGCGGTCACTTGGCCTCCATGTTGGGGTTAACCAACGGGATGACGGAATTTGACGTCGGCGACCACTTAGACGTCTCCAGTGACGTTCAAGTGGCAGTCCCTTGGTACGGCGTGGTTGACCCGTTAACTGCTAAACAAGGCAGCGCCACAGACGCCTTTGACTTCGTTTACAGTAACTTACTGGGGGCCGAGCCAGAGGACGCCCCGGAACTGGATGCCAAGGCCAATCCATTGACCTACGTTTCAAAAAAGAGCGTGCCATTCTTAATCCTGCACGGCCAACAGGACCAGGTCGTCCCGGTCAAGGACTCCGAGGCCCTATACGAAGCCCTTGACCAAGCGGGCGTTGATGCGGATCTCTATGAATTAGAAACTGCCGGCCACATGGACGTCCAGTTCATGCAACCAGCCGTCTTCAAGCTCATTTTGGAGTTCCTCAAGAAGCATTTAAATTAAGCCATCCGAGCCGTCCAAACACTGGACGGTTTTTTCATATATTTATGAAAGTGGCACTAATTAACCGTCCGGCGTCCAGTCTTGGTTCGTTCCAAGGTTTTGATAGTTGGCATCCTGGTTAAACTTCTTCAACCAGCGGGGAAGTATCCAATCGTTGCCAACAGCGAAGGCGAGCGGGGCGTTGCAAAGTTAAACCAAGGTGTGTAAAAAACAACGAAATTAAAATTACGAAATCCATTGATACTAAAGGGTTTCTTTTAATGTGTGTCATTAAAACTATAATTTTAATGACATGTTAATTTGGGCCAAAACACTACCCCATTTAAAAAGCCCGTTGCCATCTTTAGCAACGAGCTCGTTTTCCTCCGCTCCGCCACTACCAGCTGGGTATATTCGTCTTGGCACGAACTACCTCTTCCCCCTGATTCACGCTATAATGATTAGGTCAAGATCGTTGGCGACACTCTGCATTTTGAGAGGAGTGATGCCAATGAAAGGATGGAAAGATAGGCATGGACCTTCTCTACACTAGAGAAAGGACCCGTAAGTTTGAACGGTTTGGATCTACCAGGGATTATCAAGGCACTCGCAAAGCTCCCACACCGGACGATCAATTTGATCATCTGGTTGGTTTTTGTGGGCTACTTGATCCACTTGGGTTACCAAGCATGGGTGCTGTGGTTTACCACGACACACAAGTAAGGATAACGAAAAGCCGTCCCCTAACTGACCAAAGCTTGGGACGGCTCTAACACTAATTTAGGCGTCGTCAATCTCTTGACAACGGCATGGGTGTTTCCAGCACCCATGCTTTTTTATTACAGTCATATTTTACAATTGATCTTGCTGATTTGTAAAGAGATTCGACAGACAAGTCATGATGTCCGCCGTCAGTTCAGCACTGTCCTTGACCTTGCCCTTGAGATCTTTGAGTTGGGTGTCACGCTCAGTCAGTTGGGATTGCAGGCCGTCCTTTTCAGTAGTTAGGGAGTTAACCTGTTCCTTCAAACCGTTCTCAGCCATAAGGGCGTCGATCTGTTCGTCCGTCAGTTCCATCTTCTTAAGAAATTCACGCTTCATGCTTATCTCTCCTAACGTTGTTTTTACGTGGTCACATCCACGCAGATTGGTCCCCTGTCAATAAAATAGACAATTTAAATAGAGACTTTTTTTCCTATGCCACGACTAAATTTTGAATTTGAGTTTGATACTCATCTTCAAGTTGCT
>OLQI01000574.1_pt1 | contig 33062 bp, 31 predicted proteins | sample 1672171 | NCBI WGS metagenome assembly OLQI01 (sample SAMEA3136655, study PRJEB25190) | human gut metagenome
AAGCAGTCGCGAGAGGAATCCCAGCCGATGTCACAGTCAGGCTGAGAAAAGTAACGGTCACAGTTACAGTCAAAGATGCCATTTTCCTTACATTTGCATATGCGTTTTTTGCGTTCCCTGTGGGAAGTGGCAACAGGAGTCCCATCACCGGCAAGGGCGAGATTATCCTTATGGATCAGGCCCTTTTTCACGGAGACATCCAGAAATTTTTTCTGATAGATTTTAAAAAGAGAAGCGTAAGGCTGGTCATCGAGGGAAAAAGAAGTCTTTTCCAGTTGGGGAAGAAGCTCAGCAACGGTTATTTTTTCAACTGAAGGAGCTTTTTCTCCTTTTGCATCTGGCTTTTTCACTTTTGTTTTCAGCGGATGGATATGGGGTGACATATGGGGATCATCAGAATCCCATAAGCGTTTCATAAAATCATAAAAGGTGCCAACACCTGGAGTGTCACCAACCCGAAAACCACTGAGGATAGCGAAAAGAGGATTCATCTTAAGCTGCGCAGCCCATTCGGTGATAGAGGAAACTTTAAAATCAATGGATAACAGGTAAGAACGCTGCATACAGGAAGGAATTCTTGGAGCTGGGCCAAACTTGGAATATTTATCAGCTAAAAGGACATTTGTATCCGACAGATCAAGATGCCAAAAGCGTTCAATGATATCCCAGGTGGAACGAGTAAGGGCATTTGGATCAGGATAATATTTACGAAGATTTTCAACAACGAAGTTCTGGTAGTCAGCATGACTGCCGCAATTAACAGGTAACAAGAAAATCGCCTCCAATCGAAAAATGTACTTTTGATCAAGGGCGCGAAGCGCCGCATTTTTCGGTAGATTTGTCAAGCGATTTTTGCAAAAAAGTGGAGGATTTTATAAAAAAAGGGATCTGAAAGTCTTGATTTTACTGGGCTGAAGATTCCGAGAGATTATAAAATGAAAAAGGAGGGAAATCTGTTTAAAAGCACCAAAGGGGAAGGGCACGGTCTTGGCCTGATCCGCATTGATGATATCGTGAAACGTCTGGACGGATATATCAACCGCAACAGTGAGGATGGGGCTTTTACTACGGAGATTTTGATTCCGCAGGTATAAAAGCAGGACACCTTATTTTTCCTTAAAATACTGCAGGTAAAACGTAACTTTACAATTCATCACCCCGATTAACAATTCGTCCCCGGTTTGACCCGGGGACATTTTTTCTGGTAAAATAATGAAAAAACCCAGAAAGGTACTCTTTATGTTTACAAAAAGCAACTCCACTCCTAAATATAACACCTTCCAAAACATTGGCTTTATGATCCGTCTGGCCTGGAATTCAGATGAAAAAATGGTTCTTGTACTTTGCCTTCTGATTGCACTTTTGTCAGTGGCGCAGAACCTGATCGATCTGTACATTTCCCCCGTGATCCTGGACGCCGTGGAAAACCATGTGCCTGTCATCCGGCTGCTTTTTACTATTGCAGGCTTTGCGATTGCCAGCATGGCCGTATCCGCTGCGCTGACCTACGCCAGGCAAAACTCCAGTCCCGGGCGCATCAGTGTCCGCTGTGAAATCGTCAACCTTCTAAACCGTAAAGCAGCCACCACCGCCTACCCAAACCTGGAAGACAACCGCTTTTTAAAACTGCTGGAAAAGTCAAATGAATACACCAACTGTAACCAGGAAGCAGCCGGAGCCATATGGGAAACCCTTACCTTACTGCTGATCAATCTTACCTGTTTCTTTCTTTACGGCAGCCTTCTGACCCAGGTTCAGCCAGTCCTGATCCTGGTGATTCTTGCCACTTCCGGGACCAGCTATTTTCTCTCCAGACATCTGGACAGCTATCGATATACCCACCTGGATGAGGAAGCAGAATATGCGAAACGGATGCTGTATCTTCTGAATCAGGCAAAGGACTTCGGCGCTGCAAAGGACATTCGGATCTTCGGGCTTCGCACCTGGCTGGAGGAACTGTATGAGAAAAATCTGGAAGCTTTTCTTGCCTTCCACAGGAAGGCGGAAGGGGTATACCTCTGGGCACGGATTGCAGATGTTATTCTCACCTTTTTGCGAAATGGAACCGCTTATGCATTCCTGATCTATCTGGTATTTCAGCAGGAGATGGATGTGCCGGCATTCCTTTTATTGTTCACCGCAGTAGATGGATTTTCCAGCTGGGTTCTTGGAATTCTGGATGGATTTCGCACCTTGCATAAGCAGTCCCTGGATATTTCCACTATCCGTGAATGCCTGGATTACCCGGAAATTTTCTCCTTCACGGATGGAATTCCCCTGAAATGGGAGACTCAAAAGAGCTATGAAATCCGCCTTGAGCATGTGTTTTTCCGCTATCCAAATGCCTCAGAGGACACCTTAAAAGACATCAATTTCACCCTTCATCCAGGAGAAAAACTAGCAATGGTAGGCTTAAATGGAGCTGGAAAAACCACATTGATCCGGCTGATCTGCGGCTTTTATGATCCTACGGCAGGCCATGTTTTGTTAAATGGAACGGATATCCGTACCTATAATCGTACGGATTATTACACGTTCTTTTCCGCAGTATTTCAGGAATTTTCCCTGCTGGCAGCAACTGTGGCAGCAAATGTCGCACAGACAGAGGATGAAATAGACCAGAAACGAGTGGAAGATTGCCTGGAAAAAGCCGGACTTCGCGCAAAAATCAAGTCCCTTCCCAGACAATATGAAACCTGTCTGAACCGGGAGGTTTATGAGGATGCAGTGCTTTTTTCCGGCGGGGAAACTCAGCGGCTTATGCTTGCCCGTGCCCTATATAAGGATGCTCCCTTTGTGATTTTAGACGAACCTACCGCAGCACTTGATCCCATTGCGGAAGCAGATATTTACGGCAAATACAACGAAATGACACAGGGAAAATCCTCTATTTTTATTTCCCACCGTCTTGCTTCCACAAGGTTCTGCGACCGGATCCTTATGCTTGGCGACGGCAAAATCCTGGAGGAAGGAACCCACGAAGAGCTCCTTAACCTTGGGGGAAAATACGCCCAGCTGTATGAGATTCAAAGCAAATATTACAGGGAAAAGACGGAAATGAACCATACTGATATGAGTAAATTTACAGATAGAGAGCAGACTAAATTCGTTTACAGGAAAGGAGAGGGCAGAAATGTCTCAGAATAAACAACGTTTATCCTGGCTGGAAATGCTGAAAGTCAACCAAAGAGCCTACCTGCTCTTTTACAAAAGGTATCCCCGGATGATTCTTTCCCGCTTTGCCCTGATTATCTGGAAAGCGCTGACGCCGTATGTGGGCATCTATTTTTCCGCCCTTATTATTGAAGAACTGGCAGGGGCAAAGAACCCTGGACGGATTCGTTTTCTGGTGCTTCTTACCTTATTTTTGATAGCTGCAGGCAGCCTTGTAACGGCTCTTCTGGAAAAATGGAAGAACGTTCAAAGCGCTGGAATGTGGCTGAAGATCAAGAAAATTTTGTCCGAGAAGCTGTTTGAATCTGACTATGTAAATTTGGATGAAACGAAAAATATGGAGTTGTATTCTGCCATCTGCCAGAACCACAACAGCGCTGGCTGGGGGCTTTATCGCACTCTGGAAGACTGCGAAGCCTTGTGCCAGACGGTGATAGTGATCCTTGGCGGCGCCTCCCTGACCCTTTCCCTTTTCACAAGCCAGGTACCGGAAAGTGCAGGGAAATATACCATTTTAAACAATCCGTTATTTGTGATTTTAATCGCTCTGATTATGCTGGCAGTCACCTGCATTTCGCCTGTACTTGCAGGAAAAGCCGGACGCTATCTGACCAGCCTGGCAGATATCCATAACCTTGGAAACCGTATGTTTTCCTATTACGGACATCTTGGATATGACACCAAAAAAGCGGCAGATATGCGCATTTACAGACAGGATAAAATCTGCGAAAAATATAATTTAAACAAAGAAAGTACCTTTGGTTCCAGAGGGGTGTTTGCCAGATACCAGAAGGGTCCTGTGGGATTTTATCTTGCCGGGGCTTCGGCAGTGTCTGGGATTTTCACCGGAATCGCCTATGTTTTTGTGTGCCTAAAAGCGTGGGCGGGAGCCTTTGGACTGGGTGCAGTTACCAGATACGTTGCTTCCATCACCAGGGTTTACGGCGGGATTTCCACCCTGATCACGACAATGGAGGATATGCGAAGCAATGCCGCTTTTTTGAATATGGTATTTGAGTTTCTGGACATTCCGGATCACATGTATCAGGGCAGTCTGACGGTTGAAAAACGAAATGACCGCAAATATGAGGTGGAATTTCGCAATGTGTCTTTTCAGTATCCGGGAAGCCAGGAATATGCCTTAAAGGATGTGAACATAAAGTTTGAAATCGGCAAAAAGCTGGCTGTGGTAGGTATGAATGGAAGCGGAAAAACGACCTTTATCAAGCTTCTTTGCCGTCTGTATGATCCTACAGAGGGGGAAATTCTGCTCAATGGAATCGATATCCGAAAGTACAATTACCGGGAATATATGACGATCTTTTCCGTGGTTTTCCAGGATTTCAAACTGTTTTCCCTGCCTCTTGGAGAGAATGTGGCAGCCAGAACAAATTATGACAGAGAACTGGTTACAGAAGCCCTTGAAAAAGCCGGATTTAAGGAGCGTCTTGCCAAAATGCCCCATGGCCTTTCTACCTGTTTATACAAGGAGTACACCGAATCCGGAGTGAGCATTTCCGGCGGGGAAGCCCAGAAAATTGCTATCGCAAGAGCCCTCTATAAGAATGCTCCCTTTATCATTCTGGACGAACCAACCGCTTCCTTGGATCCTGTAGCGGAAGCCGAGATCTACGAGAAATTTGCCGAAATTGTCGGTGACCGCACCGCCATCTACATCAGCCACCGCCTGTCCTCCTGCAAATTCTGCGACAAAATCGCCGTTTTCCACCACGGCACCATCGTCCAGACTGGCACCCACCAGTCCCTCCTCACCGACCAAACCGGCATCTACCACACCCTCTGGCAGGCCCAGGCACAGTATTATACATAGACATTGCAGGATTTTTGCTTTATTTTTGTATTCATTTCGTTACAATACGGTTACATTTCCACATTCAAAACAATGTATAATAAAACCCAGATGGCCCACAGCCATCCCTCTGCATAAATGCAACACTTAGAAAGGAACACCCACGAAAAATGAAAGCCAGAATCCTTGTAATAGAAGATGAAATCGCGATCAATGACCTGCTGTGCATGAACCTGGAGGTGACAGGGTATGAGACGGTGAGCTGCTTGGATGGAAACGAGGCAAGCGACACCATCCGCCAGAATCATAACTTCCAGTGCGCCCTTGTGGACATTATGCTCCCAGGCAAAGACGGCTACGCCCTTTTGCCAGAGCTGAAGCGCTTCGGCATCCCCGTCATTTTCCTCACCGCCAAAGCCGACCTGTCAAGCAAAGTAAAAGGCCTGAAAGAAGGAGCTGAAGACTACATTGTAAAGCCCTTCGAAATGCTGGAAGTCATGGTGCGCCTGGAAAAAGTACTGGAGCGCCACGGCAGCACCCAGGAGCAGCTTCAGATTGACGATGTCATCATTGACACCGTAAGCCACACCGTCACCAAAAACGGCGAAGAAATTTACCTGAAACCCATGGAATACAACTGCCTGATGATGTTCGTGAAAAGTCCTAACAAAGCCCTTTCAAGAGAACAGCTCCTTTCCGGCCTCTGGGGCGTGGAATTTGAAGGAGAAACACGCACCGTAGATGCCCACGTAGGCCGTATCCGCAAAAAGCTGGGCTGGCAGGATAAGATCAAAACCATTCCCCGTATCGGCTACCGACTGGAGGTGGAGCTTTGAAGCTGTTTACCAAAATATTTCTTCAGGTGTCCTGTGTGATCCTGATTTTATCCTCCGCCATTTTTTTCTATACCACCTGCCGCTGGAAAGATCAAAGTCTGCAGGACATCAACAGCTATGAATGGAACAAATTTCAGACCAGTCTTTCCCAGATGGAAAACCAGCTAAGGATCGCAGGCAGCCAGTCAGATGCCTCCGATCCCGACCTTCAGGAAAAAATACTGGTCTATTCCTTTCGCCACGTTTTCCACGATTCCGCCGCTTTATACTGCGATGGAAAAGAGCTTTACAACGGAACCTCCTATGAATTTGAGGCAGAAACCATCGGGAAATTAACAGCAGAAACCCTTCCCCAGAAAAAGCTTTCCGCATTTTATGATTGTGATCCTGTCATCAACAAAATAGAAGGAAAAACCCTTCTTTTATATTCCTATTCCTCCACAGAATACACCGGGGAAGAGAATTATCAGATCATCACCTACAAAGACATCACCGATGTGCTGAAACGCAGCCAGATCTTGTTTTTCCAGGCAGGCGCACTGACCCTTGGTCTTCTTCTTTTCACAGGCCTTCTTCTTTTTTTCAGCCTGAAAAAGATTATGGCACCGCTTACCAGGCTGAATGAAGCCGCCCTCTGCGTTGCGGACGGAAACTACGACATCCAGGTTCCACAAAATGGAAACACCGAGCTGGCACAGCTAGGAAAAAGCTTTAACCAGATGACCGCCAAAATAAAAGAGCAGATTGAAAACCTCTCCGCCGTCAACCAGGCACAGCGCCAGCTTCTTGGAAGCCTTGCCCATGAGCTGAAAACCCCTATGACCGCCATCATCGGCTACGCAGACACCCTTCTCACCGTCCGCCTGTCAAAGGAGCGGCAAGAAAGGGCGCTGGCCTACATTGGAAACGAATGCCGCCGGCTTTCCAGGCTTTCCGTAAAAATGCTGGAGCTGACCGGACTGTATGAAACCGGAGAATTCCAGCTTACCCTTCTGGAGGTTCCTGTAACGGATTTCCTGGACGAGGCCCGGAAACTGACTTTATACCGTCTTCAGGAAAAAAATCTCCATCTGAAAATTTCCTGTGAACCAGAGAATCTGAAAAAGCCCTTCGACAAAGACCTGATGCTCAGCGTTGTCACAAACTTTATCGACAACGCAGTCAAAGCTTCGGAAGAAAATTCCAGAATTCTGCTTCAGGCTACAAATGACCGACTTACTGTACAGGATTTCGGAAAAGGAATCCCCCAAGAGGACTTATCCAAAGTAACCGACGCCTTTTACATGGTAGATAAATCCCGTTCCCGGGCAAATGGAAGCGTAGGCCTTGGTCTTTCCCTCTGCCAGAAAATCGCAGATCTGCACGGCTATCAGATGAAAATTGAAAGCACGGTAGGAGAGGGGACGAAGGTTTCTGTTTTATGGTGATATCATTCTCACCAATTACATCTCGGTTACAACTTGCGGAAGATTCGATGCTTAAACAGGCGCTATCATCTATACCAGAACGTGACCTGAAAAATGTCCCCGGCCATCCGCCGATTCCCCTAAAGCATGTTTGGAAAAAATTTCCGCAGCCTGTAACTTACATTCTGCAAAATTTTTCCAAACTCCTCACATTTTTCAGTCACGCTCGGATAAATGGCAATGCTTCCCTATGCAGTGTTGCCATACAGGAAGGGAGAACTTACCAAATATGAGAAAAAACATAGAAAAAATAATCGGCCTTATCCTTTGTGTAGGAATGCTCACCGGATGCGCCAAGACCCCCGAATCTTCTCTTGTAAAGCCAAAAGGGAGCAGTGCCATGGACGCCTACAAAGAAGCAGATGACAGTGTGGACATGGTAGAAAATAACACTGCTTCTGACGAAGCAGCTGCAGACTCAAACAGCGCAGCCTCCGAAAATGACAGCATCAATGACAGCAATAACAGCAGTTCTGCCGCCTCCGCTGCCAAGACCACCATCCGCGACCTGATCAATGCGCCGCAGACCTACAAAAGCCAGGTCACAGACGACAGCGCCAAGCTGGTGGTAAACACAGACGCTACTGTGGAAATCCCGGATGTGGACAAAATATCCGCCATTTCCGTAACCCCGGCAGAGGTTACCCAGGATCTTCTGGACCGCATCACGGACGCCTTCTTTTCCGATGCCACCCTGTACACTGCAGACAGCTATTACGTCCAGACCAAGAGCGAGATCAAAGAGATTTTGGATGGATTGAAGGAGGATGTGGCAAACGGAAATCTGGATCCCAATAACTGGGGAACAGATGATGAGGGAAATTATATCTACGATATTTATGCGGATATTGAATACTGGGAATCAGAATATGAAACAGCCCCGGAAGCCCCAGAATTGGAGGAAGGCAGACCAATGGCTGGAGCTCAGGATTTTACTTTTGACGGACAGGTTATGAATGATAACGCCTTTACCGGCGTAGCAGTGATGAATGATGGTTCTCAGTATTACTACAAAACCTATACGGGAGGCTCTGATACTCTGCTAGTCACTATTAGTAAAACAGTAACCACAAATGGAGAAGCTCTGCCATCAAGTAAAGTCTGGTCTGACTACTCAAGCAGCAGCGGTTTTCCAAAGCCAACCGAAGAATCTATCGGCATTTCTCTGGAAGATGCGAAAAGATTGGTTCAGGAAAAAGTAGACAAAATGGGAATTACCGACTTGCAGTTTTCACAGTGGTCCTATGCTGTATGTACCAATTTGGAAACAGACAATAGGAGCAAAATAGGAGACGGGTATGTGATTTATTACACCCGTACCATGAATGGAGTTCCTATAACCCAGACAATGGATGCAGGAGGATCCCTGGAAGACATGGACAGCACCATGGAAACCTGGTCCTATGAAAACCTCTATTTCTATGTGGACAAAGACGGCATTTCCTACATGTATTATTCTGATCCCTACTCCATCGGAGAAACCAAAACAGAGAATTTAAGCCTCCTTCCTTTCAGTGAGATCATGAAAACCTACGAAAAAATGATGGTGGTCACAAACGCCGACAACATGGAATACGAAAATTCCAGGGTCTATGACATCAACCGGATCGTCCTTGGCTATGCCAGAATTTATGAGCCTTCCAAGGATGCCCACACAGGGCTTCTGGTTCCTGTCTGGGATTTCTTCGGAACAAGGAAAATAGAAAGTGAGTATGACGGGGATTCCTATTCCGACACAACTGATTACCCTACCTGGAGCTATCTTACCATCAATGCCGTAGACGGAAGCATTATCGATCGCAGCCTGGGCTACTGATATGAAACAGGTATTTGGAATTGTCCGCTACAATTTCTTCGGCTTTTTCCGAAATCCCAAGGTGATTTTTACTTTTCTCCTGGAATTTGTGCTCAGCTTCCTGCTCACCGGAAGGATTATGATCGTCATGGAAACCTACGACACTCCGGTGCAGGCCATTGAGCCGTTCCTGTGGACCTTCGGAGATGGGACTGCGGTGCTTTTAAGCTCCCTGCTTTTGCTCCTTTTGTTCTCAGACCTGCCCAAAATGACGCCCGTCACCCCCTACCAGCTGATCCGCACCACCAAGAAAAAATGGCTGTTTGGGCAGTTTATCTACGTCACCCTGGTGACCATTTTGTACACAGTGCTTATGCTTCTTTTTACTTCTGTGCTGTGCATGCAGAACAGTTATCCCGGCAATCTGTGGAGCGAAACCGCCGCCATGCTTGGCTATTCCAGCCTTGGCAAAAACCTGCAGGTGCCGTCCACTGTAAGAGTTATGGAAAGCATTTCCCCCTATGGATGCATGCTGCAGGTTTTCCTTTTGCTTTTTTGCTATTCTTTGACCTTAAGCTTTGTGATTCTTGTGGGAAATCTTTATAAGGGAAAAACAAAGGGCATGATCTTTGGGCTGTTTTACAGCGTGTACGGATTTCTGCTGGATCCCAAGGTGCTGGCAGTGATTTTCCATAAGGAAGACTACGAAATGTACCAGATGAATGTGCTGGTCAGTTGGATCAGTCCGCTGAACCAGGTGGTGTACGGAAAACACAATTTTGGCTATGACGCGCTGCTCCCCACCATCTGGCAGTCCTGCCTGTTTTTCCTGTTTTTTCTTGTGCTTCTTGCTTTTCTTGCCCTTTTTAAAATGCGAAAATACCAGTTTGAATTTCTTGGAGAAAAGGCATGAGTTGCGGAAGGGAGGACAATAATGACAGGTGAAATGAAACGCATGCTCACAGGAAAAAGCTTTCTGGCAGCGTGGCTCATTGCCTGCCTTTCCCTTGCGGCAGGCGCATCTTACCCTAACCTGAAAAAAGTTCTGGAATGCGGCACCTTCCTCCGGCTTCTGAACGGTTCCCTGGAAAGCCAGGTTCTGTCCTTTGCCATTCCGGTGGCGGCTGTATTGCCATGGAGCGATTCCTTTTTGCAGGAATACAAAAGCGGCTTTCTAAAGGCAGTGCTGCCCAGAACCGACCGGAGACGTTATGTGGAGGGAAAAGTATTTTCCGTACTGATGTCCGGATTCCTGGTATGGATATTTGCAGCACTTACCATGCTTTTTATCAGCTTTGTTATATTTTATCCTATGGAAGCCAAAGGAGCTTTTCCAAAAGAGCTGCTATTTGAATTGCTGCAAAAAGCCCTTCGCCTTGGAATCACAGGAGGCATTCTCAGTACCTTCGGAGGAATCTGCGGGATACTTGGAAATTCTGTCTACATGGCTTATGGAATTCCTTTTGTTACTTATTATTTCGGAATCATTCTCCATGAACGCTATTTCAAAGAGCAAATCTGGTTTTACCCGGTTGAATGGATCTCAGTTTCCGGAAACTGGGGATTTCAAAAAGATGGGCTGTTTTTGTTTTTGCTGTTATTACTTTTGGTGCTGATTCTGATTTTCGAAGGTGTGTTGTATGGAAAAATCCAGGAAATCTGAAGCTGCCTGCGTACAGATCCGCCAGGTAACCAAATGCTTCGGTGAGGATCTGGTTCTAAAAGAGGTCAATCTTACCCTGAACTGCGGACAGGTTTACGGCATTGTAGGAAATAATGGCTCCGGCAAAACAGTGCTGATGAAATGTATCTGCGGTTTCCTTCCCCCTTCCACAGGAACGATCCATGTATTCGGAAAACAGATCGGCAGGGATGTGGATTTCCCGGAAAGCCTTGGAGTCATCATCGAGACGCCAGGTTTTCTCACCCAGTATACAGGAGTCAAAAACCTGGAAATCCTGGCTGGCATGAGAGGACAGATCACGAGAGCCGACGTCCGTCTGGTTCTTCGCAGGGTGGGGCTTGACCCGGATATGAAAAAGCCTGTGGGAAAATATTCTCTTGGCATGCGTCAGCGCCTTGGAATTGCGCAGGCCATTATGGAGGATCCTGGTTTTCTCATTCTGGATGAGCCCTTCAATGGACTGGACAAGCACGGCGTAGCAGAGATCCGTCGGCTGCTTCTGGAGCTAAAGGCTGCCGGAAAAACCATTCTTCTTGCAAGTCATAATGAAGAAGATATTCATATTCTTTGTGACCAGGTTTATGAAATGGACGGAGGCGTATTAAAAGAAAGGAAGGATAGGACAAAATGAATATGAAGAACCTGCAGCCACAAGCTTACATGAAAAATAATAAAATCCATAAGAAATTGCACAGACGTTTTTGGGGCAGTGCCTGTCTTTTTCTCAGTGTTTTTTTATTGCCGGTTTCTGTTACGGCAACATCTGCAGCCGATGATGAGAGCATATTTGTCTCTTCTGATGCAGATGCTCCGTCACCTGATTCCTATGACACAGCTTCTGACCTGGACGGCTTTTTTTCAGGCGATAGCACCAACGATTCTGCCAGGGATAACACCATCCATGTCATCATTGAGAATGAAAATTCTTCCAGCGAATCAAACCCAGGAGAGACATATACAGTCCCTGATACAGCAGGTTACGCAGGAGGAGACAGTTCTGAGAGCCCATCCTCTGGCCAGGTTATTCTCCATAAGCCACAGCTTCTCCTTGAAGACAGCAATCTTTCCAGCCAGTCCCTAAAGGCCGGAAGCACTCAGGAAATGACTGCCACCTTCCGCAACAAAAGCCGAAGCCAGAACGTATTTGGTCTGAAAATTTCCCTTTCTACAGAAACAAAAGGAATTGAATTTGGCCAGAATTCCTTTTACGTCCAACGGTTAACCCCAGGAGAGGCAATTACCCTGAAGTCAGCCATAACCATTGCTGAAGATACCCAGCCAGGACCTGTCGCGGTCACCTTTTCCCTAGAATATGAAGATTCCAAAGCAACTGCAGCCACAGGCACTGAAGTCCTCACCTTCCATATTTTGCAGCAGCTTCGCGCCGAACTGGAGGTTGCGGACATTCCCTTAGTGGTCTACACTATGGACACCATTGAAATCCCGGTAAAAGCCATGAATCTTGGAAAAGACAAGCTCTACAATGCCAAGGTCAGCCTGGAAGCAGACGGTTTAACACCAAGCCAAACGGTATTTCTTGGAACCATAGAACCCGGCACCGCAGCAGACGGCAGCATGAAAATCTATGTGAAGGGAATAACCGATGAAAACGGTTCTCTGACCGATCAGATTGCCGGACACTTTCTTCTCACTTACGAAGATTCCTCCGGAAATTCCTACGAGATCACCTCCGATTTTCTGACCGGACTTAAGGAATCTCAGATCCAGTCCCTGAAAGTGGAAGAGGAGCAGCCACAGACTAACAGCTGGTGGTATTCCATCCTTGCAGCAGGAGGCCTTTTCCTGATCTGCATCATCCTGCTTCTTTTGGTGAGTCTCCGCCGCAAAAGCATTCTCCTGGAAGAAGCCAGAAAGGCGGCATCCCATTGAAAAAGAAAAAAACTGACAGCTTCTGCGTTTTTCTGCTTTGTATCTGCGCACTGATTCTTTTTCTGTTTTTTCGTCTTTTTATGGGAATGCAGGACAAGAAAAAAACTTACACCACATTGGTACCCCTTGGTGACCTCGCCTATGACAGCGATTTTCTGAAAAATACTGCAAAAATAAAAGGTATCCGGGAAATTTATCCCGTTGCCCAAATTCCTGTAACCCTGAAAATAGAAGATTACACCGAAAGCACCACCTTTTACGGAATTGACTTTAATGCTTTTACCAAAAATCCGGAAGAGGATTCTCTTGGAAACACGCCCATACTGCTTCTTGGAAAAAATTCCCTGGCAAATATGAAAGACTCCAATGGTCATCAGATTTCCAAAAAGCAACAGGAAAAATATCTGCAAATGGGAGAGAAGCTTTCCATTGCTTATTCCCTGAAGGAAGCTGCGGCACCTGATTCTCTTACATCAGCAGCTTCCACCTGGCTTCCCTGCCGCGCCGCAGCCGTTCTGAAAACACAGGACACTGAAATTTATATTCCCATTTCCCAGGCAAAAGCCCTGTGCCAGGCAGGGGACACTCCATTATCCATTACAAGCGTACTTTTGAAAATAAACGGCAAGGAAAATCTGGAAAATGCAAGGCAGCTCTTCCAATAAAGGAACTCTTCCTGGAGCGTATTGGCATCAATGCTTTCAAGTGTTATACTATAAAGAAAATAATCAGGAATTGAGGTATCAAAAACGCCCCTTAAAAAGTGAATTTCTTGCAGAAAGAAAGCCATCCTATACTTTAAGCGGAAAAGCTATTCGCTATGACTGCTATACCTTATAAGGTATCCATTCTCCATTTTGAATTGTCGATCTGAAGGCGATATCCGCAAAAGGAGCAGCAGCCCTTTGCATCCGGAATGAAATTGGCACCACAGCTGGGACATTCTTTTTCTTTAAAAACAGCCTGTCCCTTTGACTTCATACGTTCCGGATGGCGTGCTCTGCATAAGCTTAGCTCAATTGTCTGATTTTCAGGTACTATCTGTCGATTATCCAAAAGACTAAGCTGATGCAATACTGCCTGCACGGTGATTTTTGTTCGCTCGGCAGTATTTTCCACTGCCTTGAGCACAATTTCACCCACACTGTAATACACGGTTTCCGGTTTCACTATGGTATCATAAAGTGCCTCATTTATATCTGCCAGAAGAACCTTCTCATCGTAGCGGGCAATCTGTTCTTTCAGCTTTTCTGCTTCTTCTGTTTTTTTATTCAGGCGGCTTTGCACAAACAGAGCCAGCATAATAGTGATAACAAATGTACTGCCAAGCGCAATATACTCATTGGAAATCAGCCGAAAGCACGGAACAGCAGGCAGGAAGAAAACTATCACGGTTTTTAATGCCTGTTTTAAATTATCACTATTCGGATTCTTTTCCCGATAGATCAAAAATTCTTCTGTCTGCCAGTCAAAAAAATCACTTTTAATATAACCGCCGCAATAAGGGCAGTGCTCCTCATCACTGGTAAGCGTAATCCTTCCACCACAGCTGGGACAAACCGCATTCTGATACTGGGAATAAAATTGCTGCTCTTCATTTCGGTTCTTACTTGCAGTTTCATTATGGCGAATATGCCTGGACTGTCTAAGCAAAACTGCGCCATGAGAGAAGAAATCCTCATATAGGTACTTTCCATTTTGCTTATCACGGTATCTGCTTAGCACAGTACCCTGCAGTACAACCTCACGCCATTCCCTGCCGGCATCATTCCAGTGCCTGAAATTCTGTCTTTTTGTATATTCCTCAGGCAGCTTCATATAAGCCATACGGATTTCGCGGCAAATATTATTCTTTTGCAGCAATTCAATTTCATGTTCTACTTTTCTTCGAAAGGCCTTATCCATTCGCATCTGTGATTGGGAAATATGGTTTGTTTCTAATACATTTAACATTTCCTCTATGGGCTTTTGGATTTTTTCGGGAAGCTTTGACGAGTTCAGGAAAATTTCTCTGGATTTTTTTAGTTTTCTCCTGACGAAAAGATACCAGATTCCAGGCTGCAGCCATTTGGTATTCCATTCCTGCCCATAGCAGATAAGCAAAATCCCCCATGTAACTCCCCATACCAGCGCCATTACAATTGCGTCAGTCCACGAAGCTATCATTTTTTCACCCCATTTTATTTTTTCGATATCACAACAACACCACCTGCCAGAAGTAACAGTGAAATAACAACTGAGAAAATATTCACTCCCATGCCGGAGGCCTGTGTCTGTTTAATAGCTTCTTCACGGTCCAGGGCATTTTGCAGCAGATTATCTGTGACCTCAGGTGCTGCTTTCAGCATCTGGCCATCCTGTATTCCAATAGCAGTTACCATCTGACCTGTTTTAAAATCAGCTGCTTCATAAAAGTAACGAACATCATTTTTCTTATGCTTTCTCAGGGTTTGCTTTAAAGGCTCTATAAAATGCTTCTGTGTAAAGCTCTGATCCGGCACATACTCATAGCCTGCAGCTTCCAACAGTGTCTCATCATACTGTTCCCAGACTTTATTGATTCTTATTTTATCTATAAAATCCTGGGAAAGTGTATAGTCCCCAACCTTCCCTTCACCGGTAAAGCTTTTATTATGCAAGCCTCCGGTCCATTTAAGAACGCCATATTTCTTTTCTTCTTCCGTCAGTTCTTTTGTCTTGGAGGTTTCTTTTTTTAATTGCATTGTCTGTTCGGAGCGCGTAACGCGAATACTGTCAATGACTAATCCAAGCTCATCATCATATGCCGGCTGGGTCAATTCAAATTTGCCGCATACAATGACTGTTTTCCCGTCATTTTCCGCAGCTATCTCATCTTCTCCAACATATACCGCTTCTTTAAGCGCAGCCTTTTTCTTCGGTGTATCAACAAAAATCATTTTCAAAGATGCCACAGATAAAAAAATTCCGATTACTATGAGAAAAACGCCTAACAGTTTCTTTAACATTTTTACCACCTTCCTTTCTGCTGATGCTCAGAACAAATGATGTCCGCTTCCTGAATTGTCATACATTTTCGCCTTGCGCCATTAATTTTAGTTACAATTATTTTATCATGAATTCTAACACTTCACAACCGATTTTCCCATTCTAGAGCGTGTTTGAAAAATCATTCCCGCAATCTGCACGCCCCACTTTGCGGTATATTTTGCCCGAATTCAGTTGCCGTAGCCCGCTACGGCGCCCTCATCCGGACAAAATCTCCCACAAATTGTGACGCACATCTTGCAGAAAGCCTTTTTCAAACACGCTCTAAAGTTTTATTTTATTCCCGAAAATCCATATAGACAAACCTTACAATCTTAAGTATACTGGTACAGTGAATATTAAGTAACCGCCATATTGACTTGTCTGATTTTTCATATGCTGCCTCTGTTTCTTGGCCTTTTTGAAAAATTATTTCCGGATTTCGGATCTATGACCAACAGCCAGGAGCTGGATGTGCTGTGCTATATTCTTGTGGTAAGTATTGGCTCAAGCTGATGAATTACATCAATCATGAGGATCCCAAGGCTTTTGTAACCGTATATAATGTTTCAGATATGCGTTACCAGCCTAAGCATTAAGGATAAAACAATAGTAAAGGAGATTATTGCTATGACAGTAACAGAGAGAATCGCGGCTCTTCGCGAGAAGATGCGGGAGAAAAAAATAGATGCCTATCTTGTTCCCACAGATGATTTTCATGCATCAGAGTATGTAGGAGAATATTTTAAGTGCAGGAAATTTATCACAGGCTTTACCGGTTCTGCAGGAAGAGCTGTGATCATGCAAGACATGGCTGGTTTATGGACAGACGGCCGCTATTTTATCCAGGCTGCAGCACAGCTGGAGGGCACAGGTGTAGAGCTTTTTAAAATGGGCGAGCCGGACGTTCCCACTGTACACCAGTTTTTGGAGGAAAAATTAGGAAAGGGCATGTGTCTGGGCTTTGATGGAAGAACTGTCAGTGCGAAGGAAGCAGCTGAGCTTACAGAGCTTCTTGAAAAGAAGGGCGCAGCTCTTTGCGTAGATTATGATCTGGTAGGAGAAGTATGGGAAGACCGCCCTGAGCTTTCATGCGAGCCGGTTATGGAGCTGGACGTGAAGTGGGCAGGAGAATCTCGCGCTGACAAATGTGCAAGGATCCGCAAGGCAATGGAAGAGAAGAAGGCAGATGCCTTTGTGCTGACCTCTCTGGATGATATCGCATGGCTTTTAAATATCCGCGGCGGCGATGTGCATTGCTGTCCGGTTGTTCTTTCTTACCTGGTAATGACCAAAACCCAAATCCTTCTGTTCGCAAATGAAAAAGCATTTCCGGCAGAAATCAAGGATGCACTGGCAAAGGATGGCGTAGCCCTTCTTCCATATGACAATATTTATGAATATGTAAAAACATTCACAACAGATATGAAAGTCCTTCTTTGTAAAAAGAAAGCTAACAGCCGCCTCGTAGGCAGTATCCCGGAGGGCGTAGCTGTTCTGGATGAAGAGAATCTTACCTTCCTTCCAAAAGCAATCAAAAATCCGGTGGAAGTAGAGAATGAGCGCATTGCCCACATTAAAGACGGTGTGGCTCTTACAAAATTTATTTACTGGTTAAAGAAAAATGTGGGCAAAATTCCAATGACGGAGCTTAGTGTTACTAAGAAGCTCTATAGCCTGCGCAAGCAGCAGGAAAACTTTATCGGCAACAGCTTTGATCCTATTATTTCTTACGGTGTTCATGCTGCCATTAATCATTATTCTGCAACACCTGAAACAGATATTTCCATTGAACCGGGAAATTTCGTTCTGGCAGATACCGGCGGGCATTATTACGAGGGCACTACAGATACCACACGTACCATTGTTATGGGTTCTGTAAATGACGAACAGAAGAAATACTTTACAGCCGTTTTACGCGGTATGCTGAACCTGGCAAATGCAAAATTCCGTTATGGATGCACAGGCGTCAACCTGGATTATCTGGCTCGGGGGCCACTTTGGGAGCTTGGACAGGATTTTAATCACGGAACCGGTCATGGAGTTGGCTATCTGCTGAATGTCCATGAAGGGCCAAACAGCTTCCGCTGGAGAATCATTCCGGGAGATAACGCAGTGCTGGAAGAGGGCATGATCACCTCAGATGAACCTGGATATTATGTGGAGAATGAATACGGAATCCGTCATGAAAATATGATCGTATGCAAGAAGGCAGAAAAAACAAGCTTCGGACAGTTTATGTGCTTTGAGCATCTGACTATGGTTCCCTTTGACCTTGACGGTGTAGTTCCACAGCAGATGTCTGTCCAGGAGAGAGCACTCCTTAATGATTATCATGCACAGGTATATGAGAAGATTTCTCCATATCTGAATGAAGATGAGAGAGCATGGCTTAAGGAAGCTACCCGAGCAATCTGATTCCTGAATAATTGTATTTTGATACCAGATTGCTACGTGCTTTGCACTCCCGCAATCTTCATTGTATCAAGCTGTCAAAAAGCCCCGGATCAAGCCGGGGCCTTTTTAACAGCTTTTTTGGGGAAAATTCAGGAAAGGGAATCCAAAAGCTGCGAGATTGTCTGATTTAATACAGGATGCCGCAGGTAAGGGGCGATCTGATTCATAGGAATAAGAACAAATGTTCGGTTCTGTAAATCAGTATGGGGAATATGAAGCGCCGGGCTGTCAATAATCTCCTGGTCATAAAACAGAATATCAAGATCCAGCGTCCGTGGTCCCCAGTGAATAACGCGTTCCCGGTTTGCCTCCTGCTCCAGCTGATGCAGGCGCCCTTTTCCTAATCTGCATCATCCTGCTTCTCCTGGTAAGCCTCCGCCGCAAAAGCGTGCTTCTGGAAGAAGCCAGAAAGGCGGCTTCCCAATGAAAAAGAAAAAAGCCGACAGCAAAAATATATGCAAATGGGAGAGGAGCTCTCCATCACCTACTCCCTGGATACCGGCATTGCATCTGACAGCCTTACCGCCACAGCTTCCTACACCACCGTTTCTTCTGCGCCAGGCAGCTATTCCAGTAAATAAACTCCTCCACTTTTCACCTTCCCCAAAGCCTGCATAACCCCCGCCTGTCTTTTGCCTTACAGATTTGTCTCAATCCCAAATCTGTAAATTGATTTTCCCTCCCAAATGCTTTACAATGGAAAGCAACCAAGGAGGAAAAACGTTATGAAACTGGACAAAAAACAAATTTTTACAATCCCCAATCTATTAAGCACATTCCGCATTGTACTGGCGTTCGTATTTCTGGCAGCATTTTACCAGTCCGGCTTATCCGGCAGAAGCAATCTGCTCACAGCCATCATCCTGCTTTCCGCACTCACCGATTTCCTGGATGGCAAGATTGCCCGGAAATTCAACATGGTCAGCGAGCTCGGCAAGATTCTGGACCCCATCGCAGACAAGATCACCCAAGGTGTTCTGATCTTATGCCTGATGAAAGAATATTCCCTTTTGAAATGGCTGTTCCTTCTTTTCGCAGTGAAAGAAGCCTTCATGGGAATCGTAGGAGTGAAGGTCTTAAAGAAAACCCAGGAAAACAAAGGCGCCATGTGGTACGGCAAGGTCTGTACCGCCTTCTTTTACCTGGTAATGCTCATCCTTCTTTTCATCCCCGATATCCCGCTGAACATTGCCAATCCCCTGATCCTTGCCTGCAGCTTCTTCATGCTGCTGTCATTTATCCTGTATGCAAAACGCTACAAAGACCTGCTTTCCTAAACAGGCAGGTCATCTGCCAACAGTCCTAATAAAAGAGGAAAGAGCACCTGTGCCACACACATTCGCCCTTTCCTCTTTATTTTTCCAATCAGCAAAGCGGCCCCCAGCAAAGTTTTTCTTGACTTAAACCCATGTTTAAGCCTTATTATAAGGATAAATAATACGAAAGGACTTTACAATTATGCTGTATCGAAAATTACCTCACGGAAATGAGCAGATCAGTGTTCTCGGAATGGGAACCTCTGTTGTGGGAGAAGTCTCCGAAAAAAACGTGGTGGAGACCATCATCTACGCCCTGGATCACGGAATCAACTACATTGACCTGGCAGGCGGACATGACTCCGGGTCGCTGTCTTTTCCGATTCCCATACCGGAACCACCTTCCACGGGGAAGGATTTGCAGAACATATGAAAACCATCCAGGCCCAGAACCCGGATGTGGTTGTGAGTATTTATTAGTGGATATTCAGGGAAAATAAATACAATTGCGAAATAGTTGCTGCATGCTTTCGGCACAGCAACTATTTTTGTGCAAAATGCTTGTTAAAAATATAATTTTTATTGCTTTTTGGTTAATTTATCACTATAATAAACACAAATAACTTGTTGTTTTTTTATTTTACAGAAAGGATTTTCCATGGAAACACGAGTTGCTGTGATCAGCATTATTGTAGAGAATACGGACGCCGTCGAACCACTGAACGGACTTTTGCATACCTATGGAGAATACATCATCGGACGGATGGGTATTCCCCATCGTGAAAAAGGCATCAACATTATCTGCGTGGTGCTGGATGCTCCCCTTGACAAGATCAATGCACTGTCCGGTGCTCTTGGACGGCTGAATGGGATTTCCACCAAGGTGGCTTATTCCAAGGTCTGAAAGAGGTATAGCCTGGAAAAGTTTAGAAGCTTTTACAATTGAATACAAGCATCCCCTGACACTGAAACCAATCCTTGAGGTGAAAGATACGATGATTTTTTTGCAGACATATGATCTGTGATATTTTTGCAGACACAAATCCTGCCGCTGTATCTTTCCCTTTTAAGAGGGGGAGCGAAGCGGCGGGATTTTTTTTATAAAAGGGAGGTGGTTTATGATCCAAGCACAAATAGAACGCATTGACAAATTAGAACAGCAGCACATTCTGCCAAAAGAAGAACTGATCACACTTTTGGACGGGCAAAATGAAGCGATTTCTGCCTATCTTTTTTCTAGAGCAGATGCTGTGCGCAGAGTCAATTACGGTACAGATGTCTACGTCCGCGGTCTGATCGAGTTCACCAACTACTGCAGAAATGACTGCTATTACTGCGGCATCCGCCGTTCTAACCCAAATGCCAGCCGTTACCGGCTGACCGAAGAGGAGATTCTTGGCTGCTGCAAAGAGGGCTATCAGCTTGGTTTTCGCACCTTCGTACTGCAGGGCGGGGAGGACCCTTTTTACACTCCAGAACGGATTGAGCATCTGGTGCGCTCTATCAAAAGTCAGCATCCTGACTGCGCCATCACCCTTTCCGTAGGAGAGCATGATCGGGAAACCTACCAGCGCTGGTTTGACGCAGGAGCAGAACGGTACCTTCTCCGTCACGAAACTGCCGAGGATGCTCACTACCGGATTTTACATCCGCCGGAACTAAGCCTGGCTCACCGAAAACAATGCCTGTGGGATTTAAAAAGCATTGGCTACCAGGTTGGCTGCGGATTCATGGTAGGCTCTCCTGGACAGAATAGTTCGCAGCTGGCAGAGGACCTGCTTTTTATCCACGAGCTGCAGCCGGAGATGGTGGGCATCGGCCCTTTTATTCCACAGAAAGACACCCCATTTCGGGCTCAGGCCTCCGGCACCTTAGAGCAGACCCTTTTTCTCCTTGGCATCCTTCGTCTGATGCTTCCCCAGGCTCTGCTTCCGGCCACCACAGCCCTTGGAACCATCCACCCAAAGGGCCGGGAAAAAGGCATCCAGGCTGGTGCAAACGTGTGCATGCCCAACCTTTCTCCTACAGAGGTGCGGGAAAAATACGCACTCTACGACAACAAGATCTGCACCGGGGATGAGGCAGCACAGTGCCGCAACTGTCTTTCCATGCGCATGAAATCCATTGGATATCAGGTAGTGGTGTCTAGAGGCGACCATCTTTCCAGGCGCTCAAAGTAAAAACTGAATACGGAACTCCATAACACTTCACTAATGGGAAAGGCCCGTCCTGACCCAAAAGAAAGGAAACCATTATGTACGATCCCAAATCATTAAAAGCCGAAGAATTTATTGACCACGAAGAAATCCTTGCATCCCTTGCCTATGCAGACGAACACAAAGACGACCTCCCACTGATCGATGAGATCCTGGAAAAAGCAAAGCTGCGTAAGGGCTTAAGCCACAGGGACGCCTCCGTGCTTCTTGCCTGCGAAACCCCGGAAAAGGTTCAGGAAATCTATGCTCTGGCCGAGCAGATCAAAAAGGATTTTTACGGCAACCGTATTGTAATGTTTGCGCCTTTGTACCTTTCCAACTATTGCGTAAACGGCTGTACTTACTGTCCCTACCATGCCATCAACAAGCACATCCCCCGCAAAAAGCTGACCCAGGAGGAAATCCGCGCGGAAGTTATCGCTCTTCAGGATCAGGGCCACAAGCGTCTTGCCCTGGAAGCAGGAGAGGATCCCATCCACAATCCCATTGAATACATACTGGAATCTATCCAAACCATTTATTCCATCAAACACAAAAACGGCGCCATCCGCAGGGTAAACGTAAACATCGCTGCAACCACCGTGGAAAATTACCGGAAGCTTCACGATGCCGGCATCGGCACCTACATTCTTTTCCAGGAAACCTATCACAAGGAATCTTATGAGCAGCTTCACCCATGGGGACCGAAGCATGACTATGCTTATCATACCGAAGCTATGGACCGTGCCATGGAAGGCGGCATTGATGATGTAGGACTTGGCGTTTTGTTCGGGCTGGATAAATACCGCTATGAGTTTGCGGGAATCCTTATGCACGCCGAGCATCTGGAGGCTGTTCACGGGGTGGGACCGCATACCATTTCCGTTCCCCGTATCTGTCCGGCGGATGATATCGATCCTTCTGCTTTTTCCAATGCAATCAGCGATGATACCTTTGCCAAGATCGTGGCATGTATCCGCATTGCCGTTCCTTACACTGGCATGATCGTATCCACCCGGGAAAGCCAGCGCTGCCGTGAGCGGGTGCTCCATCTTGGAATTTCCCAGATCAGCGGAGGTTCCCGCACAAGCGTAGGCGGATACACGGAAGAGGAGCGACCGGAAGACACGGTACAGTTTGATATTTCTGACCGCCGCAGCCTGGATGAGGTAGTCTGTTGGTTAATGGAAATGGGCTATGTTCCTTCTTTTTGCACCGCCTGTTACCGGGAGGGGCGGACAGGCGACCGATTCATGTCTCTTTGCAAATCCGGTCAGATCCAGAACTGCTGTCTGCCAAACGCCCTGATGACCTTAAAAGAATACCTGCAGGATTACGCCTCCGCCAAAACCCGCACCCTCGGCGATACCATGATCCAGTCCCAGCTTCAGGATATTCCAAACGAAAAAGTAAGAAAAATTGTGGAAGAGCGCCTTGTGAAGATTGCAGGCGGAGAGCGGGATTTCCGGTTCTAGAGCAAATATCTTGGGGGATGGCGTCTGCTGTCCCCACATTTGTATTTTCAAAGAAAAAGGAGATGCTAAGCTATGAGCACTTTAAATCAAACACCCTCCGCAGGCCGCCTCCACATCAGCTTTTTCGGCTGCCGAAACGCAGGCAAATCAAGCGTAGTCAACGCCGTAACTGGCCAGGAGCTTTCCATTGTATCAGACATAAAAGGAACCACCACCGACCCGGTCACCAAATCCATGGAGCTTCTTCCCCTTGGTCCCATAGTCATCATTGACACTCCAGGCATTGATGATGTAGGAAAGCTTGGCGAACTTCGCGTAAAACGCACCAAACGAATCCTGAACAAAACTGACATTGCCGTACTTGTGGTAGATGCCACAGCAGGACCAACCACTGCCGATCAGGAACTGATCACTCTTTTCCGTGAAAAAGAGCTTCCCTATCTGATCGTATACAACAAATCCGACCTTATTTCTCCCATACCAGATGCCGGGGAACATGAGATCTGGGTCAGCGCCCTAAAGAAAACCAATATCCAAGAATTAAAGGAACGCTTAGGCCACCTGATTCAAACCGACACCATGACAAAAAAACTGGTCGGCCACTTGCTAAAACCTCTTGATACCGTGATCCTGGTCTGTCCCATCGATGAATCCGCACCAAAAGGAAGACTGATCCTGCCCCAACAGCAGGCCATCCGGGATGTATTAGAAGCCGGGGCAATTGCAGTGGTAGTCCGGGAGCATGAACTTGCAGCAGCCCTGGACCAGCTGGGAAATAAGGCAGCAATGGTCATCACAGACAGCCAGGCATTTTCCATGGTAGGAAAAATCACACCCGATTCCATCCCCCTGACTTCTTTTTCCATACTGATGGCAAATTACAAAGGCTTCCTGAAAACTGCAGTGGCAGGCGTTTCCGCCCTGAAAAACCTTCAGGACGGGGACACTGTTCTCATCGCTGAGGGCTGTACCCACCACCGCCAGTGCAACGACATCGGCACCGTAAAGCTGCCAAACTGGCTCCAGCAGTACACCGGCAAGTCCCTGAATTTCCAATTCTGCTCCGGCACTGAATTCCCAGAGAACCTTGCCCCTTATTCCATGGTGATCCACTGCGGCGGCTGCATGCTGAACCACCGCGAAATCCAGTACCGCATGCGCACCGCCACCGACCAGTCCATCCCCTTCACCAACTACGGCACCATAATCGCCCTGATCACCGGAACCTTAGCCCGCAGCCTTTGCATCTTCCCGGAGATTCATGAGATGCTGTGATTATATTACCAGTGAACGGTAATATAATAATTTGCAATTGACAATATGGTATATATACCATATACCAATCTAAAGGAACCAAACCTGCCATAGAATTTCTTAATGGTTTAGATACAAAAATGCGGGCAAAAGTTGGTTCTGATACTGGTGAGTCCTGCTATCTTCTGGACCAACTGATGGGACTGGAACATCATGCCAGAATAACGGAAGATGCACAGGCAAGAATCCTGCAATCAGACGGAGGACCTGATGGTCCTCCATTTTTTTATATAGGAGGATTTGATTATGCTGTTATTACAACTTATCCTGTACTGTCTCCTGTTCTTTTTGCTGGTAAAATGCGCGGCTAAAGACAGCGGACTCAACTGTATCTATTTTTATCCAAAGGAATACATAAACGAGGCCGAGAAACGCGGCCTGGCCACCATTCTGTATCTGATCATCGCCCTTGCCGTCGCCGGAATTGTAGTATTGATCGGTAAAATCTAAGCTGAATCTAATGAAGGAGCCATATTCCTGCCCCTTTGATTTGATGAATAAAATTTCAATAATTCTTTACACTTCCGCCAGACATGGAAAATATTGGATACATCATTCCAGTATCCCCATATCCGGCGAAAGTTCTATATTTTCATAAGTGTGAAGCAGTCTTTCCAGTTCATGAATAGCAGGAGAGAGGAACTTGTTTTTGTGATAAACAAGTTTGAATTTTCGGTTCCATTCCCCATTTTGATTATAAAAAACCCTGATTTTTCCATGCCGGATCTCATGCGGCATCAGGCGAAGAGACATAACCGCAAGTACCCGGTCATAAAGCACAGCATTCAGAAGCGCCCGGGGACTGTTGGCCTCCCAAACCGTCTGCACAAAAATATGATGCTTCGCAGCATACTCCTCAAACAGCTGCCTGGTTCCGCTTCCCTGTTCACGCATAGCAAAAGGTTCCCCCACAAGATCCTGTACTTGAATGCGTTTTTTCCCATAAAATGGATGATCCTTTCCCACCGCAAGCACCAAGCAGTCATCAATAATCGGAAGAACAGTAAGATCCGGAGAAAGGATTTCCCCCTCCACAATTCCCACATCCAGCTCCGAGCGAAGAAGCTTCTGCTCAATATCCTTGGTATTGCTCACATAAGAATGGACCCGAATCTCCGGGCAGTTCTTTTGAAGCCGGGGAATCAGAAAGGGCGTCAAACAAGTTCCCACCGTAATAGTAGAACCCAGCTTCAGTGTGGAAGACTGCCCCTGATTCAGCATCAGTTCCTCCAGCTGCTGAAACTGCCGGATCAGATTTCGCGCCTGGGGAAGCAAAAGCTGGCCCCGTTCTGTGAGATACAGCTTCTTTCCCAATCGTTCAAAAAGAAGACCATTGTAATGCTTTTCCAACTCCCGAATGGCCTGGCTCACCGTCGGCTGAGACAAATATAAAGAAGCAGCAGCGGCGCTCATAGACCCCAGATCCGCCACTGCAACAAAAATCGTCAGATGTCTTATCGTCATATCTATTGCTCCTTATATAGAAAATACCTATCATTTCTATAAAATAATATCATTTTTCAAATACATCCTCAAGTGCTATATTAAAGGAAATACACATGAAACGAGGTAGCAAAATGTCAGCATTAACAGTCAGCAAAGAAGACGAAGCCCGCGTAAAAGGAATGGGCTTTCTTAACAATCGCGGAACAGACCTTTTTTCCGCCCGTGTCCTTACCGTAAACGGCAAAGTAACCGCCGCACAGCACCGCTGCATGGCAGAAGCAGCAGAGAAGTTCGGCAACGGCAACCTTCTATATACCACCAGACTTTCCGTGGAAATTCAGGGGATTCCCTATGACAAGATTGAAGAATTCCAGCAGTTTATCGCCAAAGAAGGCCTGGTAACCGGTGGAACCGGAGCCAAAGTCCGTCCTGTAGTATCCTGCAAGGGAACCACCTGCCAGTACGGACTTCTGGATTCCTACGCCATTTCCGAGGAAATCTACAAGCGCTTCTACGAAGGCTACCGGAATGTTGCCCTTCCCCACAAATTTAAGATTGCAGTAGGCGGCTGCCCAAACAACTGTGTCAAGCCAAACCTGAACGATGTCGGCATCATCGGCCAGAGAATCCCCCAGGTGGACACCGATGTCTGTAAAGGCTGCAAAAAATGTGCCATCGAAGCCGCCTGTCCAAACAAAATAGCAAAAGTAGTGGACGGAAAAATCCAGATCGACAAAGACACCTGCCGCCACTGCGGACGCTGCGTAGGAAAATGCCCGTTCCACACCATCGAAGACGGCACCTACGGCTACAAGATCTACATCGGCGGCCGCTGGGGCAAAAAAGTATCAAAAGGACGCTCCCTCAGTAAAATTTTCACCTCCAAAGACGACGCCTTAGACGTAATCGAAAAGGCAATCCTTTTCTTCCGTGATAACGGCATCAAGGGAGAACGCTTCGCAGAAACCATCGAGCGAATCGGATTTGAAAATGTAGAGAAACAGCTGCTTGGCTAAATAAGCAGATTACGAAAAGAACATTCCATGACCCAGGAGCAGTTAGCAGAAGCACTGGGCTCTTCTATACGCTGATTGCAAAGAGAGGGTATTTCTATTCGCTGTTCACAGTTGCACAATAATCCCCAACAGCAAGCCAGCTAAATATGAAGAGAAATACCATGCAGTATCTACATGACAACTACATAGAGAGGTGTTATAATTAGGCTGCAAATAAAAATACAATAACAACTGCCTTTAAAAATTTATTTATTCGGTTCTTTTGCAAATGATACCTATACGGAAGAAAGCGATTTTGATTTTTATATCATTGTAAACGATGAAATAAAAAATTTAAAAGACTTAACTACCCAAGCATATCGTTCTATTCGAAAGATAAAAAAACGTCCAGTCGATATTATTGTTGGAACAGAAAGCACATTCGAAAATAAAAAAATATCCCGTAGCCGCACTCTTTATGAACGGAACCTTGCTACCGTTTCGAAAAATTAATTTAACTCTGAGGCTGGATACGTTTCCCCTACAGGAACTTATCCAGTTTTCTTTTTACCCATTCCAAAATAGCCCAAATATATAAGAAAAAGGAATACCTCACTATCCCCCCACAGGGCTTGTTCCCCTCATCCTTGTTTGTTAAGCTGTATATGCAGACGAAATATTTCGAACAAGTAAAACGAAGGAGAATAAGAATAGAATGAGAAAAAGAAAAACATTGCTTGGACTTGGAATTGCCTGTGCATGCATGATGATTCCCGCTGTCTGTGTATGCGCTAAAGAAAACGACACCACGCTAGTTTACGGAAGCGGTGATTATACAAGGATCAATCCCGCCATGGATGAGCACGGAGAAATCAACATTTTGCTTTTTGACGGTCTGACCGCCCACGATGGCGACAACCAGGTAGTTCCCGGACTTGCCAGCAGCTGGGATTTTGATACCCAAACAAATACCTATACATTTCACATGGCAGAAAATGCCACATGGCACGACGGTGAACCGGTTACTGCAGAGGATGTGAAATTCACCATCGAGGCAATTATGAATCCGGAAAACGGTTCCGAAAATGCACCAAACTACGAGGATGTCCAGGAAATCAACGTAATTAATGATCACACCATTTCTTTTCAGCTGGATGCCCCCAATGTAGCATTTCTGGATTACATGACCATGGCAGTTCTTCCCAAACACCTTCTGGAAGGAGAAGATATGCAGACCAGTGATTTCTTCCGTAATCCTGTGGGTACAGGTCCCTATAAGCTGGAATCCTGGGAAAAAGGACAGGCGATTACCCTGACCCGGAACGAAGATTATTTCAAAGGCACACCTAACATTGACACCATTGTTTTCAAAATTGTAGAAGACGACAACGCAAAAGCCTTACAGCTTAGATCTAGTGAACTAAACCTGGCACTTCTCACACCAAAGGATACAGCAGCATTCACAGAAGATGAAAGCTACACCTGCTATGATATGAAAACATCTGATTACCGTGGAATCATGTTTAATTTTGCCAGTGAATACTGGCAGAACAACCGCGATCTGATCCCGGCAGTCTGTTACGGAATTGACCGTCAGGCAATTGTAGACGCAGTTCTTCTTGGACAGGGAATGACTGCTTACGGTCCTCTTCAGAGAAATATTTACAACAATGAAAATGTGGAGCATTATGACTATGATCCTGCAAAGGCAAAAGCAGTACTGGAAGACGCAGGCTGTGAAATGGGAGAGGACGGATTCTATTACAGAAACGGGGAAAAGGTTGGCTTTGTGATCAGTGTAGGTGCAGGCGACCAGGTTCGTGCGGACATTGCCCAGATTGCAGCCCAGGAACTAAAGGAAATTGGAATGGATGTCACAGTGGAAATCCCCACCCAGGTTGACTGGGGCGGACAGATGGCATATCTGATCGGATGGGGAAGCCCCTTTGATGCAGATGACCATACCTATAAAGTGTTCGGCACAGACAAAGGCGCCAACTACTCCAGCTATTCCAATGAGCTGGTAGACCAGTACCTCACTAAGGCCCGCCAGTCAGATGATCCCGAAGTACGAAAAGAAGCCTATGCCAGATTCCTAGAAGAGCTTGCAAAGGATCCCGCATACGCTTTTATCTGCTACATTGATGCCAATTACGTTGCGGATTCCCGCATTCAGGGAATTGATTCCCATACCGTTATGGGGCACCATGGAGTTGGTATTTTCTGGAATGTGAAAGACTGGACGATTGCAGAATAATGAAACAGCCAGAAAAAAAAGTTTTGGAAGTGAAAAACCTGTCCATCAGTTTTCATAGTACAGCTGGAGAAGTACAGGCTGTGCGGGACGTCTCTTTTTCCCTGAAAAAAGGAGAAGTGCTGGCCATTGTAGGCGAATCCGGCTGCGGAAAAAGTGTACTGTGCAAAAGCATCATGAAGCTTTTGCCGGGAAGTGCCCAAATAAAATCCGGCAAAATCCTTCTTAACGGAACTGACATTACAGATTATAAAGAAAAGGAAATGCAAAAAATCCGCGGCAGTGCCTTTTCCATGATTTTCCAGGATCCTATGACCTCCCTGAACCCTACTATAAAAATCGGCCAGCAGATTGCAGAAGCCATCCTTGTACACCATCCAAAGAAATCCAGGGAAGAGGTTTATAACAGGGTCATCGAACTGATGGAGCTGGTGGGAATTGAGCGTCCAAAAGAACGGTACCATCTCTATCCCTGGCATTTTTCCGGCGGAATGCGCCAGAGAAGCGTTATGGCCATTGCCCTTGCGTCCAATCCGGATATCCTGTTTGCGGATGAACCTACAACAGCACTGGATGTAACGATTCAGTCACAGATTCTGGACCTTCTAAGGGAAATTCAAAAAAAGCTTGGAACCTCCACCATTCTGGTATCACACGACCTTGGCGTCGTTGCCCGGGCGGCAGATCGGGTTGCCGTTATGTATGCAGGAAAAATTGTGGAGATCGGAACCGCAGAGGAAATCTATTATGATCCAAGACACCCCTATACCTGGGGGCTGCTGCGCTCACTGCCTGCTTTTTCCCGTGGGAAATCACAGCTTTATACCATTCCCGGCATGCCTCCCACACTGATCGATCCGCCAGACGGAGACGCTTATGCCTGCCGGAATGAATACGCCCTTGGAATCGACTATGAGAAAATGCCGCCTATGTTTCCCATTACCGATACCCATTCTGCTGCCACATGGCTGCTTGATAAAAGGGCACCCAAAATAATTCCGCCAGTGGGAGGAAAACCAATTGAATAAAGAAACTTTGATCGAAGTAAAAAATCTGACGCACCGCTTTTCTCTTTCCAGGAAAATCGCTGTTAACGCAGTCAATGATGTTTCTTTTCAGATTTATAAAGGCGAGATCCTGGGACTGGTAGGGGAATCCGGTTCCGGGAAATCCACAATAGCACGCTGCCTGATGAATATTTACACCCCCACAGCCGGGAAAATTTTGTACAAGGGAATCAATATTCATGATCCCGGAGAATTCCGGCAGAATAAGAAGCTGCTGCAAACCAGGAGGCAGATTATTTTTCAAGATTCTGCCTCCAGTTTAAATCCCAGAATGAAAGCAGCAGATATTATTGCAGAATCGCTGAAGATCCATCATATTACGCCGCCTCGGGGAACCTGCCAGAAAGAGGCGGCTTTTCAAATGCAGTATGTAGGTCTTGATGAAAGTTTTCTGGACAGGTATCCTTCTGAGCTTTCTGGAGGGCAGCGGCAGCGGATTGCCATTGCGAGGGCACTTGCCATGGACCCGGAGTTTCTGGCAGCAGATGAACCTATAGCAGCCCTTGATGTTTCCATTCAGGCACAGGTAATCAATTTATTTAAACATCTGCAGCAGGAACATGGATTTACATTTTTGTTTATTGCCCATGATCTTGCCATGGTGGAATATCTCTGTGACCGGGTAGGTGTGATGTACCGGGGCCGGCTGGTGGAATTAGCTCCTGCCAAAGAACTTTTTGCCAATCCTGTTCATGGATATACCAGGACTTTGCTGTCTGCAATTCCCATTCCAGATCCGATCCGTGAAAGAAACAGAAAGTTAGTGGTTTATGATGAATCGGATTTTGGTGAAGGGGAAATGAAAGAAATATCCCCTGGTCATTTTGTGCTAAAACCTTATAAGGGGGAAAGATAAATGGGAAAGCGTGACCGCAATCTTTATTATGGAAAAAAACTGCTCCTTTTTCTGGGCAGTGTTTTCCTTCTGTCTGTGGTGGTTTTCTATGTAGCGCGGCTTGCGCCTGGAGATCCTCTTGTTTCCTACTATGGAGACCGGACTGAAAAAATGAGTCCAGCGGAACGGGAATGGGCCATGGAAAAACTGGGGCTGAATGAACCAATCTATGTCCAGTATGTAAAATGGCTGGAAAATGCAGTTCATGGAAACTTTGGCATTTCTTTTAAATACAAGCAGGACGTAATAAAAGTAATCAGCCAAAGAATGACAAATACCCTTTTGCTTGGCGGAATCGGTTTTCTGATCATTTTTGCGGGTTCTCTTTTGCTGGGAATCTTCTGTGCATGGAATGAAGAGAAGTGGATTGATAAAATCTTATGCAGGCTGGGCACCATCTCCAGCTGCATCCCGGAATTCTGGATTTCTCTTGTACTGATCCTGATTTTTTCCGTTACCCTTCGGATTCTGCCAAGCAGCGGTGCTTATTCCACTGGAAAAGCAGCGGATATCCCTGACCGGATTCTTCATCTGATCCTGCCCCTTACCGTTGTATCCCTGGAGCATTTATGGTATTACGCTTATATGGTCCGCAACAAGATACAGGAAGAGGTAAGAGCCGATTATGTCCTGCTGGCAAAATCAAAGGGGCTGGGCAAAAAAGGCATTTTGTTTGGCCATTGCCTGCGAAATGTTATGCCTTCCTATCTTAGCATTATGGCAATTGCAGTTCCCCATGTTCTGGGCGGAACCTTTGTTGTCGAGAGCGTATTTTCCTATCCGGGAATCGGTGCCTTATCCTACGAAAGTGCCAGATATCACGACTATAATCTTCTTATGATCCTTTGCATGATATCCGGTATCCTTGTAATTTTATGCAACATGTTAAGCCAGATCATAAATGAGCACATTGACCCCAGAATCAGGGCACGGGAAATAACAGATACCTCGGAGGTAACAGATTTATGATGGAAACAGCAAACGACTCCTTCCAGATTGTAGGACAGCGTCCTGCACCGGAACGAACTGCCCGGCTTCCAAAGAAATGGTTCCAGGGAAAGCCCTTGATCTCAATTATGATTTTAGCAGCTATTATTTTGGGCTGTCTGTGCGCCGAACTGATCATGACAAAGGACCCCACTTATATGGATCTGCAAAATTACAATCAGGCACCGAACAGAGAGTTTTTATTTGGAACGGATACCATGGGAAGGGATATTTTTTCCATGCTCTGGTACGGCGGCAGGATTTCCCTGACAATTGGAGTATTGTCTACCTTTATTTCTACTTTCCTTGCAATTGTGATCGGTTCTTTTTGCGGAATTGCACCCCAGTGGCTGGACAGCCTCCTCATGCGTTTTACAGAAATTTTTCTTAGCATTCCGTCCCTTTTGCTGATCATCCTTTTTCAGGCAGTCTGGGGAAAAGCAAATGTATTCAGCCTCTCTGTTGTGATCGGGCTGACAAGCTGGACAAGTATTGCCAAGGTGGTACGCACAGAAGTCCGTCAGATCCGAAACAATGAGTACGTAATTGCGTCCAGATGCATGGGCGGTAATTTTTTTCATATTTTATGGAAGCATCTCACGCCTAATTTCCTTCCCTCCATTATGTTTATGGTAGTGATGAATATAAGAAGTGCGATCATATCGGAATCTACCTTAAGTTTTATGGGAATTGGCCTTCCGCTGGAGATCATTTCCTGGGGAAGCATGCTTTCCCTTGCAGAAAAAGCCCTCCTGACCAGTTCCTGGTGGATCATCCTCATCCCCGGAATCTTCCTGATAACAACCTTGCTTTGTATGACAAACATTGGAAACTACCTGCGAAGGAGTGGAAACCAGAAGGAAAGTAATTTGTAATGGAAATATCATTTTCCAGAACTGCTTTGGCCCAATCGATAATCACACGGTTTAGTAAAATTTAACACATAGGAAGCATATTTTGTTTGAAGCAGATATGGGGCTGTGTTATATTATAAAAAAAGGAGGCGTGCGCCAGTTCGGTGCCAAATATATAACTGGTGGGAATCCAGTCTGGTAAGACT
>OLQI01000575.1_pt1 | contig 33024 bp, 27 predicted proteins | sample 1672171 | NCBI WGS metagenome assembly OLQI01 (sample SAMEA3136655, study PRJEB25190) | human gut metagenome
TTGGCCAGGTTGGAATGGGACTTTTACTTTCCCTGATGTTTAAATTCTGGCTGAGGAGATGCAAAACTATCGTAAGAACCCTGGTTTTCTTCCCTGTAGTACTTCCTACTGTTGCAGTAGGTCAGCTGTTTGCAAAGATTTATGAGATTCAGCCAAACTATGGTCTGTTAAACTCCTTACTTGACTCGCTTGGTTTTACAAACCTTGTTCAGCCATGGATCGGCCAATCCAGCACAGCTCTCTGGGCATTGTGTGTAATGGATATCTGGGTAGCCATGGGATTCTATTCCGTAATTTTCTATGGTGCACTCCTTGATATCTCCGATGATATCCTGGAAGCAGCAAGAATCGATGGCTGCGGCGGATGGCAGTTATTTAAGAATATTCTTCTTCCACTGCTTCGTCCGATGGTAATCACCAGCCTTGTATTCAGCTTCTCCGGTACTGTAAAAATGTTTGAGTCCGCTATGGCTCTTACAAAGGGCGGTCCAGGAAGCGCAACCAAATCACTGTCCATGTATATGTATGACGTTGCATTTACATACAATAAGGTGGGTTACGCCAGCGTTATCGCAATCGTGATTTTCCTGATCTGTGTAGTCGGTTCTCTTGTTATTAACAAATTTGATGTGAAAGACTGAAAGGAGGAAATATTATGAAAAAAGTAAAAGCAGCTTTTCGAGGAATTGTAATTTTCCTTCTTTGCATGATTGAAATTTATCCGCTGTTCTGGATGCTTACAGCATCCTTCAAAAAACAGGCTGAGTGGAGTGAGAAACCTGCCTATGCATTAAATGATGGCTTTTATTTCCAGAACTACTCTGATGCATGGACAAGAGGCCACATGTCCACATTCTTTAAGAACAGCTTGATTACCACATTAGTGGCACTGGTATTTATCGTATTCTTCTCTGTGACAGTTGGTTTCGCTGTAACCAAGATGAAATGGAAATTCAGAAATGCAGTTGCACAGTATTTCCGTTTCGGTATTATGATTCCGGTTGCAATCGCATTGATCCCGCTGTTTCAGATTTACAGCAAAACAAATCTGCTGAATACCAGAATCTGTCTGATCATTACTTACATAGCTTTCGGTTTGTCACTTTCCATCTATCTGGTTCAGGGATATCTTCGTTCCTTCCCGGATGACATTATGGAAGCTGCCGTTATTGATGGCTGCGGTATCTACAGACTGATGTGGCATATTGTAACACCACTTATGAAGAACTCCATTGTAACTGTACTGGTACTTCAGTTCTTCTTCAAATGGAATGACCTTCTGTTTTCCATGACATTCATCAGCGATTCTGCACTGAAGACAGTTCAGACAGGACTTCTGTATTTCTCTGATGAGTTTGGATCCAAGAACTGGGGTGCAATCTTTGCTTCTGTATCCATGAGTGTATTCCCGCTTTTGATCCTGTACATGGCACTGAATAAGAAACTGATGGAAGGTATGACAGCAGGAGCTGTAAAGGGCTGATATTATGGAAGATAAAAGGACAGAGCAGTACAGACAGGAACTGAAAAAATTTGTAATGTCTCACACGGAGGATGTGCTGAAGAATCCGCGAAGCTTTATCCGTTATCCATTTATTGATCCAGGCTCTGTTTATGATGGAAATGTATGGGACTGGGATACCTACTGGTCCGTATACGGCTTCCTGAATCTGGCGGATTCTTATGAGGATCCGTCTGTGAAGCCAAGAATTATAGAGCATGCACAGGGAAATATCCGCAACTTTTTTGATCATCAGCTTGAAGACGGATACATTCCTATGATGATCGAGGTTGCAGACTGGCCGGAGCCGTATCTGAATATGCGACACAAAGAAGGAAAAATTATGAATATGCATAAGCCCTTCCTTTGCAGCCAGATGTGCCTGATCAGTGATTACACAGGAGATTACAGCTGGACTGAGGAGTTTCTCCCTGGTGTAGCGAAATATTTCGACTGTTATGATCACTATTATTTCCACGAAAACAGTGGGCTGTATGTATGGCAGGATGATATTATGATCGGTATGGACAATGACCCGGCAACTTTTGGACGCCCGCCATTTTCCACTGCAAATATTTATCTGAACAGCTTTATGTGCGTAGAGCTTGAGGCTGGCGCAAAGCTGTACCGCCAGTTTGGAAAAGAGGAAGAGGCAAAGAAGCTTCTTGGGAAACGCGATGCTTTGATTACAGCTATCCAGCAGGAATGCTGGGATAAGCGTGACCGCTTTTTCTATTCCGTCGATGTGGATATTAAGACCAGAAAATACGATTGGTTCCATCAGGGACTTGGAGTTTTCTGGAAAACACTGCCTATCAAGATTCGTGTATGGTCTGGCTTTATCCCCATGTATGCAGGAATTGCTACTAAAGAGCAGGCAGCAGATATGGTGAAGCATATTTTTGATCCCGATACCTTTGGTTCAGACTTTGGCCTGACCACGCTTTCAAAGGATGAGAAAATGTTTGACCTGTCTGTTACCAATAATCCGTCCAACTGGCTTGGCCCGATCTGGCTGGTTGCAAACTATGTGGTATTTCGAGGCCTTCTGAACTACGGATACCGCATGGAGGCGGAAATTATGTATAAGCGCACCATGCGCCTTCTTGGAGATGATCTGGAAAAAACAGGAAGTCTTCATGAGTATTACAATCCATTTAACGGGAAACCGATTATGAATGGAGGGTTTATCAACTGGAACATACTGGCACTGAATATGGCAGATGAGCTTGCCGGAAAGAAGCCAATGTGTCTGCAGTCGTTGTATGAGAAATAAAATGATATAAGCGTCAAAAGTTTTTTTGCCACTGATATCATAAAATGTATATTGAAAAAGATTGTAAGATTGTAGCAAGGTTGCGATTTTACAATCTTTTTTTATAAAGTGGAGGTAAGAAGAGATGATTCAGAATCCAATTTTGCCGGGATTTTGCCCGGATCCAAGTATTATCCGTGTAGGAGATGATTATTATATTGCAAATTCAAGCTTTGAGTGGTGGCCGGGTGTGAAAATTTACCACTCAAAGGATTTGAAGCATTACGAGCAGCTGCCGTCACCACTGACCAGGATGAGCCAGCTGAACATGGTAGGAGAGCCGGATTCCTGCGGCGTGTGGGCTCCGGATATTTCTTGGGACGGGGAGTATTTCTGGCTGATTTATACAGATGTGAAGACTCGTACCAGCGGATTTTTTAATACCCATAATTACGTGGTGAAATCAAAGGATATCCGGGGAGGCTGGTCGGAACCAGTTTATCTGAATAGTTCTGGGTTCGATCCTTCCCTGTTTCATGATACAGATGGGAAAAAATATGTGGTGAATATGATCAATAATTTCAAAGGGATCCTGGTGCAGGAGTATGACCCGGTGCAGGAATGTCTGGTTGGAGAGGCGAAGAATGTTTTCCCGGGCACGGGGCGAAATTATACAGAAGGACCGCATATTTACCATATTGGGGAATATTATTATCTGCTGATGGCAGAAGGCGGAACCAGCTATGAGCATATGGCAACTATGGCGAGAGCGCGTTCCATTTGGGGACCATACGAGGAAGATACAGGCAATCCGGTTCTGACTTCTGATGTGGAAAATCCGGAGGAGCTGCAGAAGTGCGGGCACGCAGATCTTGTATGCACTCAGAATGGGGAGTGGTACATGGTGCATCTATGCGCAAGACCACCCAAAGGAACCCGCCAGTGCGTCCTTGGCCGCGAGACCGCAATTCAGAAAATGGTGTGGAACGAAGATGGCTGGCTGCGCCTGGCCTGCGGCGGAAGGTTTGGCCAATGGGAGACGGAAGAACCGGAGGGAATTGCAGAATATATTTTCCCGGAGGAAGAGGGGAAGGATTATGGGAGAGATGACTTTGGGAGAGTTTTGGATGTGCGCTACACATCTCTGCGCCAGTCTTATGACAGCTACGCAAGTTTGACCGAGCGTCCGGGCTATCTGCGCCTCTATGGCCAGGAATCCCTGAATTCTTGCTGCAACGTCAGCATGATTGCCAGGCGCCAGCAGGCACGTCATGTTCAAGTAGAAACCAGCATTGATTTTGTGCCAACATGCAGAGAACAGATGGCTGGCTTGGCTTACATGTATGATACGGGAAACTTCTATCTTCTGGTAAAAACCAGAGACGAGGAATATGGTTGTCCGTCACTTGACCTGAAGATTCCAGCGAAGCTTCGTTTAATCCGAAGCAGCCACTTCGCAGTGGATGATGTAATCCCTCCGATTGCCATCCCCGAAAACGGCCCCCTGTTCCTGCGCACCGTTACCACCGAGGATGGCCTGCACGCGAAATTCTACTATTCCCTGGACGGACAGAATTTCCGTGAATTGGCCGAAGTCCCCACCAACATCCTCACCGATGAACAAAGTGAGGGCTTCACCGGCGCCCACTTCGGCATGTACTGCCACGACATGACAGGCGGAAGAAAATGGGCAGATTTTGATTATTTTGAGATTTTGAGGAAATAAAAAATTAGTATCATACTAAGACTTCCCATACCTAAAATGGGATTCGCACCTTTGTTAAAATGGTTTTTCGACAACTCTATTATACCAAGAGGAACAGGTTTATGCCTTTTTTATTGGCCGAAATATTGAATTTTCAATGTTCAACACACCGTACTGGTGTGGGAAGTTTTAGTATCATAGCTATAAATGAGCAAGTTCGTGATTTTGCATAAAAGAAATTGCAACAATTAGTAAGGCAGTTGTAAGTATAATTTGCAATTCCTCATAAGTACTTATAATGATTACTCCCTTCTGGTAAGGTGTCCAGATCGAGTGAAAGCACGTCCCCCGGCTACCCGGTTAAGTATATTATATTGTCAAGGTGCTATGATCCTCTTTTTTCTCGTAAATATCATCTCAAAATACGAATAAAGTACGTCTATTAATATATTAAAACCTGTTAAAATGAATTTGTCAAGAATAATATAAAAGCTAAAAGGAGCAGTTAAAGTTTGAAACAAATAATGAAAGGATTGCTCTTTTTGGTTAATAAATTCCTACATTTTCTTAATAAAGTTCCATTGCAAAACCCATGTTTCCTGGCGTATTATGGTAGCAGGAAACATGGGTTTTTATGTTTATGGAAAAAGAAATTTTTTAGTAAAAGGAGTATCTGATTATGGAAATGAACTATGCAAAAACTGTGGAAAAATGGGGAACCCTTGAGGTTGCAGTTAAGGGGCCGAAGGAGGGGAATCCTTTCTGCGACCAGTGGATCAAGGGAACTTTTGAGTGTAAAAATGAGAAGAAAACAGTAGACGGTTTCTATGATGGAGACGGTGTTTATAAAGTAAGATTTATGCCATCTTTTGTGGATACATATACATTTAAAATCGAATCTTCCTTCCAGACAGAAAGCGCAGAAGAAGTCAGCGGCAGTTTTGAAGCTGTAGCCCCTTCCGCAGACAACCACGGTCCAGTCCGCGTAGCCGGAACCTATTACCTGGCTTACGAGGATGGCAAGCCTTATCATTGTATTGGAACTACCTGTTATGTATGGAACCTGCAGAATGAAAAGCTTCAGGAGCAGACCCTGAAAACCCTGGAAGAAAATGCGTTTAACAAAATCCGTTTCTGCATTTTCCCGAAGCACTACGATTACAACCTTCACGAGCCAATCACCTACCCGTATGAGGGAACACCCTGCGACACTTCTGAATTAAATGAGAACAATTTCGCCGAATACAACGGCTGTGCACCTGGAAATGACTGGGACTTTACCAGATTTAATCCAGCACATTTCCAGCACATTGAAGAATGTATTAAGAAGCTGATGGCCCTTGGCATCCAGGCAGATCTGATCGTAATGCATCCATACGATAGATGGGGATTTTCCATGATGAAGGCAGAAGATGACGACCGCTACTGGAAATATGTTCTGGCACGTTTTTCCGCATATCGCAATGTATGGTGGTCACTGGCCAATGAGTACGATTTGATGCATGAGAAAACTCTCGCAGACTGGGAAAGATATGCCGCAATCATCTGCGAAAAAGATCCATATCACCACCTGAGATCCATCCACAACTGCAAAGCTTACTACGACTATAACCTGCCATGGGTAACTCACTGCAGCATCCAGCGAACCGAAACCTACCGTTCCTCCGAGCTGGTAAACGAGTGGCGTGAGAAGTACCACAAGCCAGTCGTTCTGGATGAAATCTGCTATGAAGGAAACATTCAGTTTGGCTGGGGAAACATCAGCGGAGAAGAAATGACCAGAAGATTCTGGGAGGCATTCTGCCGCGGCGGATATCCGGGACACGGTGAAACTTACCTCAGCCCGGACCGCATTCTCTGGTGGTCACACGGCGGAGTTCTGCACGGAACCTCCCCGGAGCGCATTAAATTCCTGGCAAAAATTATGGAAGAAACCCCAGGTCTTGGCGTAGAACCAATGCCATGCAAATGGGATGAAGTTGCCTGCCGCGCAGCTGGCTTCCCGGCAAGAAAAGACTATTTCATTTATTACTATACATTTATGCGCCCAAGCTTCCGTGACTTCTATTTCGACGATACCACAGAGTATCAGGTAGAAATCATTGATACCTGGGAAATGACCATCACAGACGGCGGAATCCACAAAGGACAATTCCGCGTCCAGCTTCCAGGCAAGGAATATATTGCGGTGAGAATTAAAGCTGTAAAGTAAAAGGCAGCTGGAATGATGATGCAAATATTTCAGCTCCAATATTAGATTTTGTATGAAATAAGGCCGATCACTTGTGCGATAAAAAGCACATAAATGATCGGCCAACTTACATCGTTTTTACTTAAACGATATTTTTCATAGATCGTGATACATATATTATACGAACTTTTCAGATATGCGTTAGCAATAACTTTCTGCGACAGCGCCTATCCGCGGCAGTTATTTCACTTCTTTCATCCTCACCGCCATATACTGTCTAGCCCCCATCTTAATCCGAATTTTTCCTTCATAAACTTCCGGAAGTTCTTCTGTGGTCATATTCCAGGTGTCGATCAGTTCAATCTTGTACTTCTTTCCAGCTGGCAGCGTGTAGTTGCGGTACAGTGGGCGGAAGAAGCCGTAGTAGTACAGGAAGTAGCTTTCGCCGTCGTGGAGGCATACGGAATCCCAGTTTTCTTCGTGGTTTTCCGGGGTGAGAGTAAGAGGCTGGATGTCATCTGGAAGCTGAGCCATCTGCTCTTTCAGGAAGGCAATTCTGGCTGTGCTTTCCCCGTGAAGGGTGCCGCCGTGAGCCCACCAGATCTGGTCGCCCTGGTCCACATAGGTCTCGCCGTGGGACAGATATCCGCCGCGCATGCAGCCTTCCCAGAAGCGTCTGGTCAGCTCCTGTGCAGTCAGGCAGCCCCATCCGAAATCAATGTTTCCTTCGTATCCAACTTCGTCTACAATCACAGGCTTGCGGTACTGGTTTCTCCAGTCTGTAACCATTTCTGCGGTCTTGTAAACATCTACACGCTGAACGCTTACATGTGTGATCCAGGATCTGTTGTGGTCAAAAAGAGGAACGCAGTTGTGGATGGAACGAAGGTGTCCGTACGGGTCATTTTCCATTACAACTCTTGCGTAAGTATCCCAGTCTTCTACGGTTTTCTGAGGCATCAGATCGTATTCATTTGCCATGGACCACCAGATATTTTTGAAGTGGGAAAGACGTCTTGCAGCATAGGATAAGTAGAAAATATCCTGCTCCTTTGTCATTTTGGAAAAGCCCCAGCGGTCGTATGGATGAAGAAGAATGATGTCTGCTTCGATGCCAAGCTCGTCCAGCTGCTGGATTCTTTTTTCCAGATTTTCAAAGAACACATTATCAAATCTGGAGAAATCAAAGCCGTCTTTTGCGTTTCCCTGGAATGCATATCTTTCCGGATCTGTGGTGTTGTAGGTGTAGAATTTTGGGAAAATACACATTCTGATCTTGTTAAAAGGAGCGTTTTTCAGTGTTTCCAAAGTCTGCTCCTGCACCTGTTCGGACTGGTTGACCCATGCGTAGCAGGTGGTTCCAAAAGGCTGGAATCTGGTGCCGTCCTCGTATGCAAAATGGAATTCATCTTCTGTTACATAGAAGTTTACTTCCTTCTTTGGAAGTACATCTTTTTTCAGGCACACACGTCCATGGTTGCCTGCTGCGGCTGGTGTGCAGAGAAATTCACCTGTCTGGCCGTCCAACTGCGGGTCGCTGCTGTGTGTCTCATAAGTCCAGTTACCTTCTGCCTGAGGCATGAAACGGATGCCATATTTTCCCTGATCTTTGTAAAAACCTTTTACGGTAAGCTTCTGGATTCCATTGGAAAAATCAGCGGTAAGCTGTACATCCTGAAATGGATTTCCCTGGGATGTTCCGGAAAGTTCCAGGTCAAATACTTTATATTTTTCTACTGTTTTTGCCATAATTTTTCCCTTCTTTTTGAAAACTTTTATGCTCTCTTAGCACGCTTCTCCAGGTCTTCTACAATATGTCCATACTCTTTGTCCAGCTTGTAGAATAACAGGATGATGAACATGATCGCGAACACAACAAGCGGTACATATAAGAAGATGACGCGGATTCCGCTGATTGCGGAAGCTGGCTGTGCAGCGGAGGAGCTTACGAAACCAAATGCTGCAAGTACCCAGCCAAGAACTGCGGAGCCGATACCGGAACCGATTTTCTGTCCGATGGAGTTTGCGCTGAAAACAAGGCCCTCTGCGCGGATGCCGGATTTCCAGTCGTTGTACTCAACTGTGTCAGCAAGCATTCCGTACATAACACCGGAAAGAGCTGCGTTTCCAACACCTTTGATGATTGCTGCAATGTAAAGAACTGCATAGCTGGTTGGATTTAATAGTACCATTGCATATCCGATGAAGGAAATTGCAACACCGGAGATGGCGATTTTCTGTTTACCAATCTTGCGGATGATACCTGTGCATATTGCAAATGCTGCGAAGGAAGCGATGTTCTGGAAAATGGAAAGGTTTCCAACCAAGCTGTCATCGTTCATAATGTACTGTGCATAGTATACGTTTACACCGATAAAAGCGTTTACTACGCTGTTTAAAAAGAAGATTGCAAGAAGAATCATCCAATATTTGTTTTTAATAAGGCTTTTCAGAGCCTGTGGGATGTTGACTTTTTCTTCAGATCCGGCTTTCTTTGCTTCTTCGGTAACTGCTTCTTTGGTGGTGAAGAATACGATCAGGAAAAAGATGATCGCAACGACACCGTAGATCAGGAATGTTTTCTGCCATGCGGAAGAATCATTTCCGAAATATTTAACAAGTGGAAGAGTTGCTGCGTTTACGACCATACCGCCGCCAAATGCAAATACCATTTTGGAAATATTCAGATAGCCGCGCTCGGTTTGGTTCTTGGTCATAAGAGCTGCAAGGGAACCGAATGGCAGGTTGATCGCTGTGTATACAACAGTTACTGCCAGGTTGTAAGTGAGGAACGCATAGATGATTTTACCTGTGGTTCCAAAATCCGGTGCTGTGAACATGAGAACAAGTGACACTGCAAATGGAATGCACCACCACAGAAGCCAGGGTCTTGCTTTACCGTGTTTGCTGTGGATCTTTTCCATCAGGGAACCAACGATCAGGTCGCTGACGCCGTCCAGGAGACGGGAGATCAGAAGAATGGTTCAAACCACACCTGCGCCAAGTCCTGCAACATTTGTGAGGAAATAGGTGAAGAAGGAGTTGACTGGTGTGTACATCATGTTGTTTGCGAAATCACCGACGCCGTAGCCGATACGTTCTTTCATATGCAGGGAACGGTTTTCGCCTTCGTATGCATTTTCTGTGCCTTTCATTTTGTTTACCTCCGTACGTTTTCTTAAACTTGTTTTAAAACTATATTTTAATCATAATTCAACAAAAATTCAACAGAATAATCACAAAAACAGGGTTTTCTCTGTTTTATATAAAGGAATTCTGTGGAATTTGAACATAATGATGTAAAAATAGGACGAATTTAAACGATTCTGTTTAAATCCGCCCTGGATGAGGGTGTTTGTTTACAGGCTTTGTCTCAGCAGAATATCTGGCTGTGCGTAGATTTTGACCCGGGTAGTCCACTGCTGATGGATTTCTTTGTCCAGCAGGTCCATGGCCATGGCAGCGCGCTCAGCATGAGGGATTCTGACCTGAGTCAGCTTGGCACCGGAAAGGATGTAATCCGGAATCTCGTCAATGCCAATGGCTTTTACGCGGTCTGGAAATTTAATTCCACGTTTGCGAAGGGCAGTGGTGACGCCAATGGAAATCTGGTAGTTTTCAAAAAGAAATCCTTCCGGGAGGGGATTGTGCTCCAGCCAGGTGAGCATATTTTCGGTAATTGTGGGAATGTTGTGGCCAAGCTCTATGATATCGCTTTTGGCGGGCATGTGGTCGTTGCCGATCATGGTGTTGCGGAAAGCATCACGCCGTTTCTGGAAATTGTAGATGCTTTTGCCGGTGCACAGGTATTTGATATCGGATGCACCTGCCTGGTACAGAAGGTTCAGGCTGTTTTTCACCGCGCTTTCATTGTCGATGCAGACGCTGTTGTATTTGCCGTCGGGGGCTTCGTAGTCGTAAAGGACAATGGGCTTGTTGATTTTTTCCAGAATGGGATAGTCAGCAGGCTGCATTTCCGTGGCAAAAACAATCACGCCGGCAACAAGTTCGGTATTGCATTCTGCAATGACGGCGTTGGTTTCGTATTCGGTTTCATTGATATAGGAAAGGCCGTAGAGGTAGCCGCGGTTTCTTGCTTCTGTGTCAAAGGTGCGCAGAACTTCGGTCCACAAATCCAGCTCCGGGTCGCAGACAACCTGTTTGCGGTGGTTGATGATGAGCACCTTGATCAGACGGTGCGGTGCGTCGGGACTCTGGAAGGAGGAGTTTTCCGGGAGCACGCCGCCGTTGTTTTCCAGTTCTTTTATGCATTCCAAAACCTTCTGGCGGGTCTGTTCGTTTACGCCGGGTTTGCCGTTGACTGCGAGGGAGACGGTGGCTTTGGAAATGCCAAGATGTCTGGCGACATCGACCATTTTTACTTTCATAGGGATACCTGCCTTTCCGGGGAAAATGTGGTTGGTGAAAATTGCTTACGGGTGGAGCTGTATGGTTTGCTCATGTTTATATTTAAACATTTTAAACTATTGATTTAAACAAGTCAAGGAGGAAAACAGGTGCATATGAAGTCTAATTCTGGTTGGCGGATACTTCCTTCTCTACCCACAGCTGCAGTGCTTCAATAGCACGGGAAACTTTTTCCAGATTTTCCTGGATATTGGAAAAATCAGGAATCTCGTCCTCGGAGATCTTTCCATCTCTGGAAATTTCGATAAGGCGGTTGGTGAGCGGGTAAACAGCATTTAAGGAGGCAACGGTTTCCAGAATGATTGCCGGAAGCTCGGTCATCTCTATAGAAGGAACGTATTTCATACCGATCGGACATTCATGTGAGCAGTAGTAGTTGCAAAGCTCCGGGGCATTGTAAACCTGGGACATGCGGATCACGTCCTCGGGGGCAGGCTGTACCTTCTCATTTTCGATGCGCTCTAAGCGGTCCTCGGAAATAAATGCGAGAAGTTCAGAGGCTTTTTCCCGGGGGAGGTTGTCTTCCTCACGCAATTGCTGGTAAATGGTTTTATTTTCTCTGGTGGATTTTCTTCCCATGGATTTTTCCTTTCCCTGCTGTATTACGAACATTTCGGATGCGTTTGGTTTTTTGTGCTGCGTTGAAATTCATATTACGCAGCGTCTGCGGAATAATTGGGGTTATTCCGCAATAAATGCGGTGTATTTTCCCAGGCAAAAACACTATAATCATCCCATAAAGTTCAATACAACATCTGTTAAAGATTACGGAAAGCTTTTTAAACTGGCTTTCCGGTCTGGATTTAGTATAACACGAAAGAAGAGGGAAATGAAATGGAAGGTTACAATTTACAGAAAGAAATGAGTGAAGCGATACAGGCTGGTGAAAACGCATTGTGCAGTCTGAGGGCAGCAAGGGAAGAACTTCAGAAAGCTGGGAACTGGGGAATTGTGGATTTGTTTGGAGGCGGATTTATTACAAACCTGATCAAGCATTCCAAAATGGATAACGCTTCCCACCTGATGGAAAATGCCAAGTATGATCTGAAGAAGTTCCAGAAAGAGCTTAGGGACGTGACGATCAATACGGATTTGTCAATTGACTGCGGCGGTTTTCTTACCTTTGCCGATTTCTTCTGGGACGGCGTGGTTGCCGACTGGCTGGTACAGTCGAAAATCAATGATGCAAAGCGTCAGGTCGATGACGCGATTGCACAGGTGGAGCAGATTCTCAGGAGACTGAAGCAGTATTAAAATTTTGAATGGCAAGCTAAATTATTGATTAGATAGAAAAAATGGAGGAAAAAATTATGTTAACACTTATTATAATCGTTTTAATTCTCATGGCAATTTGCAGACCGCGTCGCTACAGAGGCTTTGGCCCGTATCACCATCATCACGGCCCTGGCGGTCCATTTGGTCCTGGCCCTGGCGGACACAGAGGTCCTGGCGGCCCATTTGGCCCTGGTCCAAGATGGTAAATGATTTACAGAGAAAATATTAGAATTGGAATTTGATGACTGGAAATGTCTCTAACATTCTATGTGGAATGCAGGGACATTTCCGGAGAACAATTCAGATTATAAGGATAAAATCCGGAACTTTAATTCTTTGTCAAAGTTCCGGGTTTTTTATGCGTGAAAAGTAATTTGATTTATTTCTTTCTTTGATTATGGAATAAATTTAGGAATACTGCTTCTTATAATTTTCTCCCCAGGCCCACATTGCATCCATGATGGGCTTCAGGCTGTAGCCAAGCTCGGTCAGGGTGTATTCTACTCTTGGCGGCACTTCGGCGTAAACCTTGCGGGTGAGAAGTCCGGATTCTTTCATCTGGCGAAGCTGTGAGGTGAGAACCTTCTGAGATACCGTGCCGATGGATTTGCGCAGCTCACCGAACCGCTTGGTGCCAGTAAGCAGATCGCGGAGGATGAGCACCTTCCATTTATCGCTGATGAGAGTGAGGGTAGTCTCCACGGGGCAGGCTGGGAGATTGGGAGCTGTGGACTGGGATGTTGATTCATTATGTTTTTCCATTGTGATGATACAAATAGTTCTTCAGGACAAGGTGAAATTCCTGACCGGCAGTATAGTCTGCGCGCCATATGGCTGATACGGCGAAATCCCGTAACCGACGGTAAAGTCCGGATGAAAGGAGATAACAATGAATACAGAAATTATAAAAATTGAGAATGTAAATAAAGATAATAATTTTAAAGAAAAAAATAAGATAATGCTTCAGGTGAGAATGCTGACAATGACGGCTGTATTGGCTGCAAACTATGTTATTCCGTCTGTCCACAGAAATGTATTGATATTAGTAAAATTCCGGTGGAAATCGATCAGAATCATTGTCTTCACTGTGGAAGATGTGTGGAAACTTGTCCTGCTCAGGCAATTATGAAGAGAGGACAATAATCGGAGAAAGGACTGGATAGTGGCAGGTATGAACCAAAATGAGAGACGAATTTTCCTGATTTAAGAGCTTTTAAATGAGCGGGAGAATGAAAATTATGGAACAATGTCCATTCCAAGAGAGCGGGAAGATCAGAAACTGCTTTTGCGCGGGCTGATGAATGTTCGAGTGCCGAAGAAAATAAATCCCAGATTTTTGCAGATCCAGGACGAATATTTGAGGGCAGAAATGGAAGAAAAGAATATTCTATTTAAAGAAAAAAATCAGTTGTTTTACAGAAGAAGGATGGCGAAGATCCAGCAGCTGAAAGAGGCGATTGAAGAAGCGGATGCGGTTGTGATTGGTGCAGGAGCCGGGCTTTCTACTTCAGCAGGGTTTGTATATACAGGGGAACGATTTTCGAAATATTTTGGAGATTTTGCGGGAAAATATGGATTTGAGGATATGTACTCAGGCGGATTTTATCCATTTGATTCTTTGGAGGAATATTGGGGGTACTGGAGCAGATATATTTATATTAACCGATATATGAATGCGCCGAAGCCAGTGTACGAGAATCTTTTGAGACTGGTACAGGAGAAGGACTATTTCGTGCTTACAACCAATGTGGATCACTGTTTCCAGAAAGCTGGTTTTGATAAACATAGAATGTTCTATACACAGGGAGATTATGGTCTCTGGCAGTGCAGCAGACCATGCCATCATGAGACATATGATAACCGGAAAATTGTGGAGAAAATGGTAGAAGCACAGGGCTATACTGTGGCAGCAGACGGCACATTACTTGCTCCGCAACGCGCTGCACTGAAAATGACAGTTCCGTCAGAATTAGTACCTCATTGTCCAAAATGCGGCGCTCCAATGACCATGAATTTACGTGCGGACAGTACCTTTGTGGAAGATGATGGATGGCACAAAGCTGCCTCCAGATATGATGATTTCATCCGCAGACACCAGAGAATGAAGGTTCTTTTCCTCGAGCTTGGTGTGGGTTATAACACTCCCGGCATTATCAAATATCCTTTCTGGCAGATGACCGCAGGCAATCCGAAGGCTGTTTATGCATGTATCAATTACAGAGATGCCGCCTGCCAAACGGAATTACAGAACCAGGCGATTTGTATAGAGGGAGATATTGAGAGATTGTGACTATGTAGCCGCTAATATATTAGCAAGGGAAGTATGTTTTGCAGGAGTCGCTCATGAAATATTATCAGAAAGCAGTTTCTACTCCGGGAATACCGTACTATACATATGAAGAAATGCAGCAGGATCTTGCCGCTTTGCAGGCGGAGTATCCTGCTTTTTTGCAGCTGCATTCTGCTGGGAAAAGTGTAGAAGGAAGAGACATTACAGAAGTAATTCTGGGAAATATAGAAAGCAGATTTCATATTCTGATTCAGGCTTCCATGCATGCCAGGGAATATATGAATACAATTCTGATGATGAACCAAATAAATGATTATTTGCGGCAAAAAACTGGAAAATATTTGGAAAATCAATCCTGTAAGCGATACGCTTCATCTCAAGATGTATATGGAATTCATACATTTTCCAGAGATAAAAAGTATATTCATAGAGCTCTAAATAACATCCAAGACATATGCTTTCATATCATCCCCATGGTAAACCCCGACGGCGTCACATTATGCCAAAATATGAATGCAGCACTGGCAAATCCTATCGTAAAAAAGTGTGCAGCAAGCAGGCAGGAAGCAAATAATTTTATCCAGAGGTGGAAAGCTAACGCCCGCGGCGTAGACCTAAACCGAAACTTCGATATAGGCTGGGCGTCCTACATAGGCGCACCTGCTCCATGCGAAGAAGGCTATAAAGGCCCATCCCCAGCCAGCGAACCGGAAACCCAGGCCATTCTTCACACTGCCAGCAAATACAAGTTTGCCTGCTGTATTTCCTATCATTCTTCCGGAAATCTCATTTATTGGGACTACGGCTGTCGCGGAAATCTCCGCCAAAAAGAACTGGCTCTTGCCAACTATGCATCCACCATAATTGGCTATCCTCTCCATTCTACCATCCAGGATGCCGCAGCCACCGCAGGCTGCAGCGACTATTTTGTTCTGAAACTGAAAATCCCCGCTATAACCATCGAAACCGGAGCCGGAGAATGCCCGTTAAGCACAGAAGAATATCCCGAAATTTATAAGAGAAATAATAATTTATGGATAAATCTGTATAGAGTAATGCAATATTTGATATAAAAAAGGGGCGCCTGATTTTCAGGTGCCCGATGTCTTATGCAATCAATTCCTCAAATTTCCCCATCTCCATAGGCTTGTAATAATAATACCCCTGCAGTTCATCGCAGCCTTCCTGAATAAGGAAATCCACCATTTCTTTGGTTTCTACGCCCTCGCAGACGATAAATTTGTTGGTGCGTTTCAGCAGGTGGAAGATTTCCTGAAGTACGATTTTGCCTTTCTCAGTAAGGTCATCAGAGAGGAAACGCTTGTCGATTTTTACCTCGTCAAACAGGATATCCTTCAGTGTATTCAGAGAAGAATAGCCAGAGCCGAAGTCATCCATAGAGATGCGGATATTCTGCTCATGGAAGAACCGAATCATGCTGTTAACTGCCTCAATGTTGTGAATATAAGTAGTTTCCGTAATCTCAAAAACCAGATATTCAGACGGAATTTCGTATTTCTGGATCAGCTGCAAAACCTTTTTCGTAAAGGTATGGATCTTCCGGAAATGAACCGGAGAGACATTTAAAGACAGCGGCAGCAGTTTCAGTCCTGCGCTTCTTCTGTTTGCAAGCCACTGGAAAGCCGCCTCATAAACATAGTAATCCAGAGCCTCGATTTCCCCTGTTTCTTCCAGAATCGGAAGGAAACTATCCGGGAACCACAGCTCCCCATCTGCACGTTTCCAGCAAATCAGCACCTCGGCACTGGCAATTTTCTGGCTCTTTCCGCTGATCTTTGGCTGGAAATAAATCTGGAATTCTTTTCGTCCAAGCGCTTCCAGATAATGGCGCTGTTTTTCCAGTCCGCATACTTTATTAATGATGTAAAAGTGATTAAAATCTGTTAAGTTTAAAGGCACGAGGAACCCTCCTTTTTTGAATGGTTACAGGAACGGACATACTGTGCAGGCAGGTGTCCGCAGTAAGTTTGGTTACAAAGGTTAGTATAGCCTAACGAGTAGTATAACACTCATTCCAGGAATACGGTATAGAAAATACCTTGTTGATAAACTTTTTCAGTATTCAAAACAGGAGGGCGTTTTTTGCAGGGGAAAAATATCTTCAACAGCATTTATTTTGCCAAAGGCCTGTGTTACAATGCTTTAAGTACATATGAATATAGAAAGAACGGTAAAAAAATTTATGAGCAGTTTATCAGAACAGATAAAGAAAAACAATGCGTCTGCATTCACCCACAGTGGAAAATTCCACGCAGACGACGTATTTTCAGCCGCATTGCTGCTGTACCTGAATCCGGAAATCAACATTTCCAGAGGAAATAAGGTTCCGGAAGACTTCGACGGCATTGTTTTTGACATTGGGCGGGGGCAGTATGACCATCACCAGAAGGACAGCCGCGTCCGGGAAAACGGAGTGCCTTATGCGGCATTTGGACTTCTCTGGGAGGCTCTTGGAGAGAAAATTCTTGGTCAGGAACTGGCGGAAAAGTTCGACCAGTCCTTTGTGCAGCCCCTTGATAACAACGACAATACAGGGGAGAAAAATGAGCTTGCCACATTGATCGGCAACTTTAATCCGGCGTGGGACGCACAGGGCGGAAACGATGAAGCCTTCTTCCAGGCCGTAAGTGTAGCCGGGATGATTCTGGAAAATAAGTTCGAGCGGTATCGTGGAAATGAGCGTGCAGATAAGAGGGTGGAGGAACTTCTGGAAGCCCATGAGAAGGCAATTCTTTCCGGGAAAAAAGGAAAAGAAGAGTCGAAAATTCTGGCTTTACCTGAGTTTGTTCCCTGCCAGAAACGGCTGTCTGAGACGGAAATTGCTTTTGTGATTTTCCCCTCAAACAGAGGTGGATACTGCATTCAGCCGCAGAAAAAAGAGTATTCCCTGAACTATAAATGCAGTTTTCCAGTGGAATGGCTGGGCCTGGAAAATGAGAAACTGATAGAGAAAACCGGGCTTGAAAGTGCAGGATTCTGTCATAAGGGCGGCTTTCTTATGACTGCCGGAACCCTTGAGGACGCCATAAAAGCCTGTGAAATCAGCTTGGAAGAGTTCCATGAAAAGCCCATTATTGTGAACTTCGGCGGAGATTTTTCCGTTGATGAACTGCTTCTGCAATTGCCCAAACTGCAATCTGCAAAGGTGGTTCACATTGATTTCCCAGAGCTTCCGGAACTGGAAATGCAGGGCATTTACGGGGAAATCCTGATGGAAAGACAGGAGTGGAAAGCAGCTGTGAAGGATCAGGTAAAGATGATTCTGAAGTATAAACCAGAAGCTGTTTTTGTAGGAAATAACACATTTGCGGCGTACCCAGTGGTGCACATGCTGCGGAAAAAACACATTCCAGTTCTGACATTAGCCGAGAAAAATGGGGAGCAGATTCTGGTGAGAATCCCCTCTGGTTCGTAATAAAAAACAGAAAATATGTGACATATTTCAGCGGAATTTAATTGTGCTTGGAGTATGCTTGAAAATATGATAAGAAACAGGAGTTAAAAATGACGGAAGAGAGAAGACAGATTACAGGACATATCCTTGCCTGCGGAACCCAGATCATGTGGGGAGCAACGTTTGTATCCACTAAGGTTTTGCTTAACTATTTTTTGCCTGCGGAGGTATTGTTTACCCGCGCGGTGCTTGCATTTCTGGCGCTGCTGATCTTTTATCCCCATCATCTGAAGCTGAAAAATCCCAGACAGGAGCTTGCGTTTGCAGGTGCAGGATTATTCGGGATCGTGCTGTATTTCATGCTGGAAAACACGGCGCTGACCATGACATATGCTTCCAATGTGGGGATTATTGTGGCATGTGCACCCTTTTTTGTGGCAGTAATGGTGGGGATTTTCTTTAAAAATGAGAAGTCTGGACTTTACTTTTATATTGGATTTGTAATTGCCATAGCAGGTGTAATTCTGATTGGTATGAACGGACAGAAAAGCTTCAATTTGAACCCGCTTGGAGACGGCCTTGCATTCCTGGCCATGATTTCCTGGGGCGCATATTCTGCCCTTGTGAAAAAGATCGGGGAGTGGGATTATCCGACTATCGCAGTGACAAGAAGAATCTATTTCTATGGAATTATTTTCCTGATCCCTGTGCTGATTCAGCAGAAAGCGTTCTGGAATCCGGACCTGATCCGCAATCCTCAGGTTGTGGGAAATTTCCTTTTCCTGGGACTGGGGGCAAGTGCACTTGGCTTCCTGTTATGGAACCTGGCAACCAAATGGATCGGCGCTGTGAAAACCAGCGTGTACATTTATGTATCACCGGTGGTGACAGTCGTGCTGTCCGTGTTTGTTCTCCATGAAAAAATGACAGTGGCATCCGTAATCGGCTCCGCGTTGATTTTTGCGGGATTGATCGTTTCCCAGAAGAAGACCACGCCGGCTGTGGATGTACAGGAGAGCTAAGTGTTGAGGTAAAATACAGATAACAAAAAGACTGGTATTCTACGTGCTGCATTCAAACTTTCTAATTGAATGAGCATGTAGGATACCAGTCTTTTTTATTCCAATCCAGTTATTTTATCAGGAAAAATTTAGTGGCAGGAATGACTTCCGCATCCATGATCCCCGCAGCTGTGACCTTCCTCATGATGGTCATGGTGATTGCAATGTACATCCGGATCATATCCCAGATTGCCTGCAAGCAGTGCGTTCACCGCATCATCAGCACTTCCGCTGACACCGCCGAAAAGACGAATGCCTGCCTGCGCAAGTGCATTCTGTGCACCGCCGCCGATACCGCCGCAGATCAGGGTATCCACCCCATGCTGCACCAGAAATCCAGCCAGCGCACCATGTCCGCTTCCGTTGGTATCAACCACTTCTGCGTTCACAACTTTGCCGTCTGCAACCTCATAGATCTTGAATTCTGCTGTGTGTCCAAAGTGCTGGAAAATCTCTCCGTTTTCATAAGTTACTGCAATTTTCATAGTAAAATCTCCTTCTCCATTAATCATACTCCCAGTATACCGCTGAAATACTTTATTTTCAATGATATTTACCTAGAGCGTGTTTGAAAAATCATTCCTGCAATCTGCACGCCCCACTTTGCGGTATATTTTGCCCGAATTCAGTTGCCGTAGCCCGCTACGGCGCCCTCATCCGGACAAAATCTCCCACAAATTGTGACGTACATCTTGCAGAAAGCCTTTTTCAAACACGCTCTAAAGCCTTTTTCAAACACGTCCTAAAACTTACTAGGAAATGTTGACATCTTTTCCCATAAGGAGTACATTTCAATAAGAAAGTAAAAAACACAAAAGAGGTATAGATATGCTGAAAGTAGAGAACCTGACTTTTGAAGTGAATGAAGAAGGGAAAAAGCGCTGCCTGGTGAACCACATCAGTTTTGATGTTAAGGATGGGGAAATGCTGGTGATCACTGGACCCAACGGCGGAGGAAAATCCACTCTTGCCAAAGTTCTTGCCGGTATTGAGAAGGCAAACAGCGGAGAAATTTATCTGGATGATGAGAACATTACGGAATATGATATTGACCATCGTGCCAATGCGGGAATCGGCTATGCATTCCAGCAACCGCCCCGTTTCAAGGGAATGACAGTCACAAGAATGCTGTCTCTTGCAGCTGGCAAAGAACTGACCGAGGAGGAAAGCTGCAAGCTTCTTTCCGCAGTAGGACTTTGCTCTGAGGATTACCTGAACCGTCAGCTGGATGGAACTCTTTCCGGCGGCGAAATGAAGCGTATTGAGATCGCCACCGTTCTTGCCAAATCTCATAAAGTGAGCATTTTCGATGAGCCGGAAGCCGGAATTGATCTGTGGAGTTTTTCCATGCTGATCAAGCGTTTCGAGGAGATCCATCGTGAGAAAAAAGAGTGCCTGATCCTGATTTCCCATCAGGAAAAAATCATCAACATGGCGGATAAGATCATGGTGATCGAGGATGGAGAAGTGAAGAAATACGGTACCAAAGAGGACGTTTTCCCAACCCTGTTTCAGCAGGAAAAATGTCAGAAGTGCATGACAGAAGGAGGCAAATGCTGATGATTAAAGTAGAAGAAACCACCCAGGGCGTACTGGATAAGATCAGCGAAGGTTTTGAGCAGAAAGGTGCATACAATCTGCGCCAGAATGGCATTTCCGTCTGTCATGGCGACAGTGAGCACATCAAAATCCGGAAAAAAGAAGACAAGCCGGGAATCGATATTTTTATTGATGGAAAGACACAGGGAGAGAAGGTTTTCATCCCTGTTGTAGTGAGCGTATCCGGCATGACAGACCTGGTTTACAATGATTTTTATGTGGAAGACGGTGCAGACGTGAATATTATTGCAGGCTGCGGAATCCACAACAGCGGATGCAATGAAAGCCGTCACGATGGCATTCACACCTTCCATGTTGGAAAAAATGCCAATGTTCATTATGAAGAGAAGCATTACGGCGAAGGAAATGGAACCGGAAGCAGGGTCCTGAATCCGGTAACCAATATTGAACTTGGGGAAAATTCTGTATTCACTTTGGATACTGTGCAGATCAAAGGGGTAGATTCCACGATCCGTACCACCAATGTGGAGATGGACGCAGATTCCAAGCTGTTTGTTCTGGAGCGTCTGATGACAGACGGTGAGCAGAAAGCGGAGTCTGATATTGAGGTTTGTATGAATGGCGCAGGTTCTTCCGCCCAGATTATTTCCCGTTCTGTTGGAAAAGGAAACTCTTCCCAGGTTTTTCATCCTAAGGCAGTTGGAAAAAATAAATGTCATGCTCATATCCAGTGTGATTCCATTATCATGGATCACGCAGAGGTAGGTTCCATCCCTGAGATTCAGGCGAAGCATGTAGATGCCGCCATCATCCATGAAGCCGCCATCGGTCGAATCAACGATGAGCAGCTTTTGAAGCTCCGTACCCTTGGCATGACCGAAGCGGAAGCAGAGAATGTAATTATCGAGAACTTCCTGAGTTAAACAGAAAAATAATAAAATACCTACTATGCAAACGTCCCCAAATAGGGTAAAATAGCTCATATTTACAATTGGGAGCTTTTACAGAGGGACGAAATATGTTTGAAAAAACTCCAAAATTCCAAACAGCCGTTCAGCCGGAGCCAATCTCCCACTGAGCGGCTGTTTTACGCCATAGGACAAAGACTAATATTAGAAGTTGTTTTTTCATTTTAAGGCTTCACAAATTCTTCACAAAAAATTAGCACTCACATCTTGACAGTGCTAACAATACGTGTTATATTACGTACAGAACAAAGGAAGAGGAAAAAGAAAAGTTCCAGTTCCTTTGATGAAAATGATAATTCAACACAAGAGTGTTCACAATATAAGGAGGAATCAGTTATGTTAATGCCTAGTATTTTTGGAGAGAATTTATTTGATGATTGGATGAGATTTCCGACAGAGCGTCAGAGCAACGCAGGTTACAGAAATGCGGAGCTGATGAAGACCGATATTAAGGATGTAGATGGCAATTATGAACTGAGCATGGATCTTCCGGGATTCCACAAAGAGGATGTGAAGATTCAGCTGAAGGAAGGTTACCTTACCATTCAGGCGTCCAGAACCGAGAATAAAGATGAGAAAGATAATAATGGTAAATATGTTCATAGAGAGCGTTACACCGGACAGTGTTCCAGAAGCTTCTATGTAGGCAAGGATCTGGAGCATGAGGACATTCATGCGAAATATGACAACGGCGTCCTGACCGTTACTTTCCCGAAGGAAGCCAAGAAGAAAGAGCCGGAAGAGAAGAAATTTATTTCTATTGAAGGCTAAAAACAGCAGACCACACCATAAATAATGCGCCCTCCGTGAACCAGAAGCGGCGGCTGGCGTAAAGAATTTTGAATGACTGCGAATTAGTATTCGTTGCACACGGCAGTCCTGAACCATTTGATAACAGCTTCTTTCATATAGATTCCTGTAATTTAAAAAAATTTCCTAAATTTTCATATAGATAGTTTCATACCCCCATCGCCTGTCGGTACCCGCCGACAGGCTTTTTCATGTGTAAGGACATCCACGGCTGTTGTGGGATTCTCTTTACATCATTTCCGCAGTCTGTTATACTTGTCTAGAATTTACAGCAGGAAACAGAAGGAACTTTATCATGAACTACATTGTATTTGACCTGGAGTGGAATCAGAGTCCGGGAGGGAAAAGGTGGTCCAACAGCCGTCTGCCTTTCGAAATCATAGAAATCGGCGCAGTAAAACTGAATGAAAAGAAAGAAATTGTGGACAGCTTTCAGCGCCTGATCAAGCCCCAGGTGTACAACTGGATTCATGACAGCATCCACGAAGTGATCCACATGAATTATAAGGATCTGCAGAATGGAACGCCCTTTCCGCAGGCTGTGACAGAATTTCTGGAATGGTGCGGTGAGGAATATATATTTTTTACCTGGGGAAATCAGGATGTGATGGAACTGCAGCGGAATATGAAGTATTATGGCAAGCTTTCCATGATTCCGGGCCCCGTAACCTACTATGACGTGCAGAAATTATTTGCCATCCGCTACGAGGAAAATCACGAGCGCCGCGCCCTGGAATTTGCCGCAGACAAGATGGGCATTGCCAAGAAAATGGAGTTTCACCGCGCACTTGGAGATGCTTACTACACCGCGTGCGTTTTGCAGAAAATAGAAGATGAATATATTTTGCCCAACTCATCCCTGGATGTATACCAGAACCCCAAGAGCAAGAGAGAAGAGATCCATGTATCCTATCCAACTTATGATAAGTTTGTCTCAAGGGAATTTTATTCTAGGGAAAAAGCCATGAAGGATCGTGAAGTAACCAGCACCAAATGTCCGCTTTGTCACAATCCAGCCAAGCGCAAGATCCGCTGGTTCATGAATAATTCCAAGGTCTATTACAGCATTTCCCTCTGCCAGGAGCATGGCTTCGTCATGGGAAAGATCAGGCTTCGCAAAACCGAGAATAACATGTATTACGCCATCAAAACACTGACCAATGTGTCCGACGAGGAAGCTGAAGAAATCCGCCAGAAAAGGGAGGCCCATCGAGCAAAGAAGCGAAGCAGGAAAGCGGAGGAATCCGCGAAACAATAAATATCAGAATATTAAAAAGGGGCGTGATCATCACGCCCCTGGAACTGTCAGCAGATTCGCCAGAATCGACCGTTCATACTGCATTCCCCATCCAACCATCTGTCCATTAAAATAATACTTACTCTTCAACCGAAGCGGCCCAACCGCATTGGAAAGAACCCTCTGCTTCCGGGTAAGCGTCTTGACATCCGTTCCAATAGGAACAGTCACATAAATATTCTTCGTATAATAGAATGGATACGTATTCCCACAATTATTTAAAAGATACTGCTCACTTGGAAGGTTCTCCTTCGGAACCGGATTCATGCTCACCTTAATCCTCTGACGTTCGAAATTATCAAATCCATAATCCAGAAGACTCTTGGTATCACTCCATGCACCATTCACCGAATTCATAACAACTGCCACAAGAAGCATATTTCCACGTTTTGCGTAAGTGACAAGGGTTGCGCCAGCAGCATCCGTATAACCGGTTTTTCCGCCAAGGACACCATCGTAAGCATAATCTCTGCCCGCCATCATCTTATGATGATTCAGCAGATAACGTGTTTCTGTGAAAACATTAGTCGGCGGAATCTCATACAGATCCGTGGTGAAAAACTTCCTGCATGTGGCATTCTGCCAGGCTGCCTTGGCAATCTTCGCCATATCATTGGCAGTGGTCACATGGGTCTCATCCGGAAGTCCGTTTGGGTTATTAAAATGTGTATTGGTACATCCCAGCTGCTGGGCTCTGGCATTCATCAGTTCCACAAATTTCTTCACAGAACCGGAAACCTCTTCTCCAATGGCCAGTGCCATCTCGTTGGCAGATTCCAGCATCAGTCCCATAAGAGCCTGCTCCACGGTGAAAACCTCTCCCGCATCACCATAAATGGTAGAGCTTCCTGCCTCAATTCCATAAGCTGCCTGCTGGGATAAAGTAATCTGTGCGCTTGTATCCAGATTCTCACAGCCAAGAAGACAGGTGAGAAGCTTGGTGATACTTGCCGGGTAAAGCTGGGTATCCGCATTCTTGGAATACAGGATCGCTTCCGAATTCAGGTCCATAAGAACTGCTGACTGCGCTTCAATCTGGGGCCCGGTTGGCCATCCCTCAATAGAATCTGTATCCGCAGCCTGTGCATAATACTCGGTATGGGGATTAGGGGTAGGCGTAGGAGAAGAAACCGCTTCTGCAAGAACAGAACTGGTCTGTCCCAGAAGCATTCCTACAGCCAGAGCGCCGCAGAAAATCCGCTTTATTTTCATATGAAATATTTTTTTACTCATAAAAATCCTTTCTGCTTCTCTAAAGCAATCGTGTCACATACGTTATCATATTATACCACCTTTACCTCTGTAAAACTATTAAAAGACTGTGAAATTTAAATGCCAGCCCCTTCCTTTCCCATAAAATCCCCCTTTTTCAGGACAAATTTGCCTTAAATACTTGACATATAGAATTTTTCACCATTATAATGGACAGGAAAAAACAATAGGCAAAGACTGCGATGGAGACAGTAAGCTGCTTTGAAAGGCACAGCGAGACGGGGACGGTGCGAGCCCGCCGCAAGTAAATTCAGCCGAACATCACTCCGGAGTTTTATTTCTGAAATCACAGTAGGGAATAACGGCGTTCCCCCGTTACCGGGAGCATGTATCGGCCATGAGCCCGTACATTGTAACAGGTGGTATAACGAGTGCTGACAGCCTTCGTCCTTTTGCAGGATGAGGGCTTTTTCTTATTATATCGACTTTTTATTAAAAAAAGGAGGAAAAAACTTTGTACCAGAAAGTAGACACGAATCTGAATTTCGTAGATCGCGAGAAAAAAGTAGAAGAATTCTGGAAAGAAAACCATATCTTTGAGAAAAGTATGGAAAACCGTAAAGAAGGCCCGACTTACACCTTCTATGACGGACCGCCGACAGCAAACGGCAAACCTCATATTGGTCATGTGCTTACACGAGTTATCAAGGACATGATCCCGAGATACCGTGCAATGAAGGGCTATATGGTTCCGCGTAAGGCAGGATGGGATACCCATGGTCTTCCGGTAGAGCTTGAGGTAGAGAAGAAGCTTGGTCTGGACGGCAAGGAACAGATCGAGGAATACGGTATGGAGCCATTTATCCAGCAGTGTAAGGAAAGCGTCTGGAAATACAAAGGAATGTGGGAGGATTTCTCCTCAACAGTTGGTTTCTGGGCTGATATGGAGCATCCATATGTAACTTACGAGGATAATTATATTGAGTCCGAGTGGTGGGCACTGAAAGAAATCTGGGACAAAGGCCTCTTATATAAAGGCTTCAAGATCGTTCCATACTGTCCGCGCTGCGGAACCCCGCTTTCATCCCAGGAGGTTTCCCAGGGATATAAATTAGTAAAAGAACGCTCTGCAATCGCACGTTTCAAGGTTATTGGCGAGGATGCATATTTCCTGGCATGGACCACCACGCCGTGGACACTGCCATCCAACGTTGCACTTTGTGTAAATCCGGATGAGACCTACTGCAAGGTAAAAGCTGCAGACGGATACACCTATTATATGGCAGAAGCCCTTCTTGACAAAGTACTTGGCAAGCTTGCGAAGGATGAGGAGCCTGCATACGAAGTTCTTGAGACTTACAAAGGTAAGGATCTGGAATACAAAGAGTACGAGCCTCTTTTCAAATGCACAGGCGACTATGTAGCATCCAAGGGCAAAAAAGCACACTACGTTGTATGCGATAACTACGTTACCATGAGCGATGGTACCGGTATCGTTCATATTGCTCCTGCATTCGGTGAAGACGATAGCCGTGTGGGCCGTGAGTATGACCTTCCATTCGTACAGTTTGTAGATGGAAAAGGTAACCTGACAGCTGAGACACCATACGCTGGCGTATTTGTTAAGAAAGCAGACCCGATGGTTCTTACCGATCTTGACAAAGAAGGCAAACTGTTCGACGCTCCGAAATTCGAGCATGACTATCCGCACTGCTGGCGCTGCGATACTCCACTGATCTACTATGCAAGAGAATCCTGGTTCATCAAGATGACTGCTGTTAAGGAAGATCTGATCCGCAACAACAACACTATCAACTGGATTCCGGAGAGCATCGGTAAGGGACGTTTCGGCGACTGGCTTGAGAACGTTCAGGACTGGGGCATCAGCCGTAACCGTTACTGGGGAACTCCACTGAATATCTGGGAGTGCAGCTGCGGTCATATGGAATCTGTTGGAAGCCGTCAGGATCTCTATGAGAAAACAGGTGATGAGCGTGCTAAGACAGTAGAGCTTCATCGTCCATATATTGACGAGCTTACTATGAAGTGTCCGAAGTGCGGCGGCACTATGCACCGTGTACCAGAGGTTATCGATTGCTGGTTCGATTCCGGAGCAATGCCATTTGCACAGCACCACTATCCATTTGAGAATCAGGAGCTGTTCAAGCAGCAGTTCCCTGCAAACTTTATTTCCGAGGCGGTTGACCAGACAAGAGGATGGTTCTATTCCCTTCTTGCTGAGTCTACTCTTCTGTTTAACCAGGCTCCATATAAGAACGTTATCGTTCTTGGACACGTACAGGATGAGAACGGTCAGAAGATGAGTAAATCCAAAGGAAACGCAGTTGATCCGTTTGACGCACTTGAGACCTACGGAGCTGATGCAATCCGCTGGTACTTCTATATCAACAGTGCACCATGGCTGCCGAACCGTTTCCATGGCAAGGCTGTTCAGGAAGGTCAGCGTAAATTCATGGGTACTCTTTGGAATACCTATGCATTCTTTGTACTTTATGCAAATATCGATAACTTCGATGCTGCAAAATATACACTTGATTATGATAAGCTTCCGGTTATGGACAAATGGCTTCTCAGCAAGCTGAATACACTTGTAAAGACCGTTGATGAAGACCTGAACGACTACAAGATTCCGGAGACTGCAAGAGCACTTCAGGGCTTTGTAGATGAGATGAGTAACTGGTATGTAAGACGCTGCCGTGAGCGTTTCTGGGCAAAGGGAATGGAGCAGGATAAGATCAATGCTTACATGACTCTTTACACAGCACTGGTAACTGTTGCAAAGGCAGCAGCTCCGATGATCCCATTCATGACAGAGGATATCTACCAGAATCTTGTAAGATCTCTGGACAAAAATGCTCCTGAGAGCATCCACCTCTGTGACTTCCCGGAAGTAAAAGAAGAGTGGATCAACAAAGATCTGGAAGAAAATATGGAAGAAGTTCTGGATGTTGTTGTTCTTGGCCGTGCATGCCGTAATACAGCAAATATCAAGAACCGTCAGCCAATCGGAACCATGTATGTAAAAGCTCCGAAGGTTATGGATAAATATTTCACAGACATTATTGCAGACGAGCTGAATGTAAAAGAAGTGAAATTTGCAGAGGATGTGGAATCCTTCATTTCCTACAGCTTCAAACCGCAGCTTCGTACAGTTGGACCGAAATATGGCAAGCTTCTTGGCGGAATCCGTACTGCACTTGCCCAGATCAACGGAAGCCAGGCTATGAATGAGCTGAAGACAAACGGTGTTCTTGTACTTGATATCGATGGAAACAAGGTTGAGCTTACAGAAGAAGATCTGCTCATCGAGACTGCACAGACAGAGGGCTATGTAACAGAGACAGAGGGTGAGACCGCTGTTGTTCTGGATACCAACCTGACACCTGAGCTGATTGAAGAGGGATTTGTCCGTGAGATCATCAGTAAGGTACAGACCATGCGTAAAGAGGCTGGCTTTGAGGTTATGGATAAGATCCGCGTTTCTGTAAAAGATAATGACAAGATTATCGAGACTATGAAAGCCAATGAGGCAGAGATTAAGTCTGAGGTTCTTGCTGAGGAAGTTGTCTATGGTGAGACAGACGGTTATGTAAAAGAGTGGAACATTAATAAAGAACATGTAACACTTGGAGTTACCAAATTGTAATAAAAAAATGCAGGGGCGAAATTTTGGCCCCTGCTATCATGATAGTTTGCAGTACAACCGAATAAGATTGAGACTCTGGCAGCTGTGTTTTCATAAGAAAACAGGCTCGCCTGAATCATACATTACAGGAGGAGCAAAATGATTGACAAACAGTTTGATAAAGAAACCTTTAAAAAAAGCGTAAAAGATAATGTTAAATTTCTTTACCGCAGAAAGCTTGAAGAGGCAACACAGGAGCAGCTTTTCCAGGCTGTAAGCTACACAGTGAAGGATGTTATCATTGATAACTGGCTTGATACTCAGAATGCCTACGAGGCACAGGATCCGAAAATCGTATACTATATGTCCATGGAGTTTCTTATGGGACGTGCCCTCGGAAACAACCTTTTAAACCTTGGTGCATATGGTGAGGTGAAGGAAGCCCTTGAAGAGCTGGGAATTGACATCAATGCGCTTGAGGATCAGGAACCGGATCCGGCACTTGGAAACGGTGGTCTGGGAAGACTTGCAGCATGCTTCCTTGACTCCCTTGCAACACTTGGATATAGTGCATATGGCTGCGGAATCCGTTACCGTTATGGTATGTTCAAACAGGAAATCAGAGACGGATATCAGGTTGAGGTTCCGGATGCATGGCTTGAGGAAGGCTATCCATTCGAGCTTCGTCGTCCGGAGTATGCCAAAGAGGTACATTTCGGCGGATATGTAAGAGTTGAATATGACCAGGCTACAGGTCAGAACAAATTCATCCATGAAGGATACCAGGCTGTAAAGGCTATTCCATACGATATGCCGATCGTTGGATACGAGAATAATGTAGTAAATACACTTCGTATCTGGGATGCAGCTGCTATTGAAGAGTTTGGATTTGATTCCTTTGACAAAGGTGATTACAAGAAAGCTGTTGAGCAGGAGAACCTTGCAAAGGATATTGTAAACGTACTTTACCCGAACGACAATAAGATGTCCGGTAAAGAGCTTCGTCTGAAACAGCAGTACTTCTTTGTATCTGCAAGTATTCAGGCTGCAATTGAGAAATACAAAAAGACACATGATGATATCAAGAAGCTTCACGAGAAGGTTGTATTCCAGATGAATGATACTCATCCGACTATGGCTGTTGCTGAGCTTATGAGAATCCTCATGGATCAGGAAGGTCTTGGCTGGGATGATGCATGGGCTGTAACTACCAAGTGTGTTGCTTACACCAACCATACTATTATGGCAGAGGCTCTTGAGAAATGGCCGATCGAGCTGTTCTCCAGACTTCTTCCTCGTGTATATCAGATCATCGAAGAGATCAACCGTCGTTTCATCATCGAAGTACAGAATAAATATCCTGGAAACTATGAGAAGATCAAAAAGATGGCAATCATCTATGACGGACAGGTTAAAATGGCTCACCTTGCGATCGTTGCAGGCTTCTCTGTAAATGGTGTTGCAAGACTTCATACAGAGATTCTGAAAAATCAGGAATTGAAAGACTTCTATGAGATGATGCCTGAGAAGTTTAATAACAAAACTAACGGTATCACTCAGAGACGTTTCCTTCTTCATGGAAACCAGAACCTTGCTGCATGGATCACAGATCATATTGGACCAGACTGGATCACAGATCTTTCCCAGATTGGCAAGCTGAAGGTATACGCTGATGATGAGAAGGCTCTTCAGGAATTTATGAACATTAAATTCCAGAATAAACAGCGTCTTGCAAAATACATTCTGGAGCACAATGGTGTTGAAGTTGATCCTCACTCCATTTTTGACGTACAGGTTAAGAGACTTCATGAGTATAAGAGACAGCTTCTCAATATCCTTCATGTAATCTATCTGTACAACCAGATTAAATTACATCCGGAAATGGAATTCTATCCAAGAACCTTTATCTTTGGCGCAAAAGCTTCTGCAGCATATGAGCGTGCGAAAAAGATCATCAAACTGATCAACTGTGTAGCAGATGTTGTCAACAACGATCCATCTATCAATGGCAAGATTAAAGTTGTATTTATCGAGAACTACAGAGTATCCAATGCTGAGATGATCTTTGCAGCAGCAGATGTTTCAGAGCAGATTTCTACAGCAAGTAAAGAGGCTTCCGGTACAGGTAACATGAAGTTTATGCTGAACGGTGCTCCTACACTTGGAACTATGGACGGTGCAAACGTAGAGATCGTTGAGGAGGTTGGTCAGGAGAATGCATTCATCTTCGGTATGAGCGCTGACCAGATCATTAATTATGAGAATCATGGTGGATATGATCCAGACTTTATCTACAACACAGATGCTGAGATCCGTCAGGTTCTGATGCAGCTGATCAATGGAACCTTCTCCAGCGATACAGAGCTGTTCAGAGATATCTATGATTCTCTTCTGAACACAAAGAACTGCTCCAGAGCAGATCAGTACTTCATTCTCGGAGATTTCAGATCCTATGCTGAGGCTCAGAAGAGAGTGGAAGCTGCTTACAAGGATGAGAAGAAGTGGGCGAAGATGGCACTTCTGAACACTGCATGCAGTGGTAAATTCTCTTCCGACAGAACTATCCAGGAGTATGTAGATGATATCTGGCATCTGGATAAGGTTACTGTAACTAAGAGCAGTGAGGCAGCAGAGAAATAAAAAGGCAAACTGGGTTTGCGAAAAAGAGTATAAGAAATAATAAAGGCTGTGTTCATGCCCGAACTTGGAAAGGGGCGGTGTGGACGCAGCTTTTTTTATGCGGTAATAAATTTCAAGGAGGAGCAAATGGAAAACATCATTGATCTGAAAAATCCGAGAAAACAAAAAGTAGCCTGAATTATTCACGGCTTATATTTGTAAAAAATATGGACTTCGTGCAAATAGTATACTCAAAAAATGGATAAAGCAGTATAATAGTGCTAAGGAGTTGATTATATGTTTAATATGAGCATCCTGCCGCTGATTAATTCTTCTTTTCAACCTGGAGAAGCCCAAAATATAGTATCAAATTTTGCAGACCAGGATTTTCAGGAGATTGCGCGTGCAGAATATTATTATTTTTCCGGGCAGGCTGAGGAATGTAGCAATATTGCAGAAAATTACCTGATGAGTCAGAATATAAAATTGAAAATGTCCTCTTGTCTGTTATACGTTTATTCGAATCTGACACTTGGCAGAGCAGCTGCTTCCAGAAAAGGGTTGAATGAGATTCAGGTATGTCTTGAAAAAGAGATGAAAAATGCTTCATCCGCTGAGAATAGAGCTGTCTGCGTATTTGCGGGATATATGGCATCTGTGCTTTTACATCTTCCTACGAATGAACTTCCGGATATGGATATTTATGTTACATCATTACCTCATGGAATCAGGCTATTTTCTGCCTACGTGATAGCCCATATGGCATATTTAAAGGGAGAGTACGGCAGAGCGCTTGGAATTTGTGAGTCAGCATTAATGTTTAGGAATGGTACATATCTAATCAGCATGATTTATCTTTATTGTATGATTGCAATGTGTCAGATTAATCTGAAGCATCAGCAGGAAGCAAAAGATGCATTGATGATAGCCTGGAATATGGCCAAAGAAGATGAATTCTTAGAACCCTTTATTGAACATCACGGTTTGCTTCAGGGACTTCTGGAATCCTGTGTTCGCAAGGAGGATACAGAAATATATAAGAAATTATCTGATAAAGTCATTACTTTTAGCAGAGGATGGATGGCAATCCATAATTCTGTATCAGAAAACTCTGTAACTGACGCACTAACCAGTATGGAATTTTCAATTGCCATGCTGGCAAGCCGGGATTGGAACAACCAGGAAATTGCAGATCATCTGGGATTTTCAATCAATACGGTAAAAAATTATCTAAGTAATATTTATACGAAACTAGGCATAAAGAAAAGAGATGAATTGAAAAATTATATGCTGAAATAAAAAAAGTACTTTTTCACATCGAAACGGACATTACATTGAGGGAATCCTTTTGCTAAAATGTAAGAAAAGGATTGGGAGAAACGATACTTGATGAAATGGTCAGTGGATGAAGCGAAATCAGTAGGAGGTGTGAAAAGTATGGAAATGAAGAAAATAAACAGGAAATATTGGCTGATGCCAGTGATTATGTTCTCATTGATGTTGCTTTGGCATTTTAACTGTTATGCTACTAGTAATGAGTGTGAGCACCAATATGGAGCGGCAGGTTATGAGATAGTCAAGAGCGAGAGACGAGAAGCAGGATGTACTGCAGACGGATATGAAGAATATTGGAGCTGTAACAAGTGCCATAAGCTGTTTTCAGATGCTGCAGCGAAAACGGAGATAGCCAATCCGGTAAAGCTGCCGGCGAAAGGCCATGATTTAGCCAATAGCGGGAGACGAGAAGCAGGATGTACTGCAGACGGATATGAAGAATATTGGAGCTGTAAC
>OLQI01000581.1_pt1 | contig 32795 bp, 23 predicted proteins | sample 1672171 | NCBI WGS metagenome assembly OLQI01 (sample SAMEA3136655, study PRJEB25190) | human gut metagenome
ATCTGTTATTCAAGGCAACTGAACTCGTCACCATGAATTATGGCATATCCTTTCCAAGTTTCTGATAATTCAATCCATAGGAATTTTGATTGCTCCGTGTTTCGGAGGTATTAAGCATATCAATCGTTTCTTTTCCGAGTGTTTCGGAAAGTTCTTTAAGTGTTGACTTCTCTTTACCTCCGAGGAACAGGGTAGTATCGCAGTTTCCTGTAATTGTGTCGGCATTGTCCTTGTAAATCGCTTTTAGCTGGGACTGTGCCTGTAATATGATACAAGCAGAGATTTCACGGCTTCGGATTGTCGCAATCAGTTTGTCAAACTTCGGGATTTGTCCGATGTTTGCAAATTCGTCAAGCAAGAACCTGACGTGAACAGGCAAGCGTCCGCCGTATTCATCATCTGCCTTATCGCATAGTAAATTGAATAGCTGCGTGTACATCATAGCAACCACAAAATTAAAAGTGTCGTCCGTATCAGATATGATAACGAACAGCGTCGTTTTTCTGTCGCCCAGAGTGTCAAGCTCCAGCTCGTCATATTCCATAAGGTCGCGCAGCTCCTTAATGTCAAACGGCGCAAGACGCGCGCCACAGCTTATCAAAATACTTTTAGCGGTCTTTCCGGCTGCCATTTTGTATTTCTTGTATTGCTTTACTGCAAAATGCTCCGGCTCCTTTTCCTCCAGACGATTAAAAAGGAGGTCAACAGGGCTTTGATAGCTCTCGTCGTCCTCCTTTGCTTCGCTTGCGTTTATCATATCAAGCAGGGTTATAAAATTCTTTTCTTCCTCCGGCGCTTCATACCATATGTAACCGATAAGGGCGCAGTAATATAGCCGCTCTGCTTTTACCCAAAAATCCTCGCCGGATTTTTCGCCCTCGCCTTTGGTATTGGCAATAAGCGTGTTTACCAGCTTTAAAATATCCTTTTCACTTCGGATATACTGAAACGGGTTATAGTGCATTGATTTTTTGAAATTTATCGTATTGAACGATTTTATCCTATAACCGCCGCACTGTAACAGCTTGCCGCACTCAATCAAAACTGTGCCTTTCGGGTCAGTTACAACGTATGAGCTGTGCATCTGCATAAGCTGGGGCTTTACAAAGAACCGCGTTTTACCTGAACCTGAACCGCCGATTACAATAACATTCTTGTTTCGTGCATACTTCGGATTTTTCGGGCGGCTATCCATTGTCAGCCGTTCCGTATTGGTAAGAAGAATATTGTTGTAAAAGTCCTTATCTGTATACGGCTCTATATCTTTCGGATTGCCCCAGCGCGCCGAACCGTATTCAACGCCCTTTCGGTATTTTTTAGCGTTTTTGCCTTTGAGGTAAACCGCGCCTTTGACTGCAAGTGCTCCGGCAATGCCTATGAGAATATCTGTCGGATTGAATGAAAAAAGCGGAGCTTTGAAAAATTCCGAAATTCCCTTAATCAATCCTATTAACTTGTTACCCTCCGTTATCCTATACATATAGCCGATTTTATCGGCAATCCAAAAGAACAGAAGATACGGCAGATTTTGAATAACAACCATTTTGTCTATCTTCATATATCACGCTCCTGTTCCTTGCGGCGGGCGCGGTCTTTCGGATTGATAGACTTTGCTTTTTCTTTCATCTGCCACAGCATTTTGCGCAGTGACGGTTTTTCCCTGAGTTGCTTTTTTGAATATTCATCAAATGCCATACTGATAACGTCAACGTCCTTGCCCTTGAAGAATACAAGGTATTTGGGCGGTTCCTGTGAATTATCCTTTTTTAAGGCATAATCCACACCGTATTTTTTCGCCACGCTCTCAAAAGATTTAATATTTTGGTCGGTTATCTCAATATTGGAAAGAGCCGCGCCTGACTTTACAAGCTGCTTAATCGTTTGTTTACCCTGATAGCCTTTTACCTGTTTATTATTTTTATGATTTTGCCGCTGGCGCTGGTATTCACGAATTGCAGCCTGTAAAAGCCATCCCGTTAATTTTGTAGTGCTTATCACTAAAGCTATTGTTTTATTGTCAATTTCCTCTTGTATAGGCTTCACGCTCCTTTCGGGAAATAAAAAAACGGCTGCTTATTTCTAAACAACCGCTACACATATACTATATTAATTTTCTTCCGTATCGGAATTGCATATAATCTCCGCTACCTTTTCACAGCCGTTTTCAACCCATTCGTCAAATTCCGTCTGTAACGTCATTGACGGTTCAATATGTTCTTCCACCACTTGCACCTGCCTTGTTATAATTTATCTGCTTAACAAATACCGGAATTTATTATTCTAATGTGTAAATCAAAATTATCATTTTTTAATTAATGATTGATTTATAATAATTTCCAAAATCAGCAAGTGCGTCCAGAATCGGAAGCATCTTTCGACCAAGCTCTGTCAGACCGTACTCTACTCGCAGAGGCCATTCATGATAATCGTGACGATAGACAAGTCCATCATCAATCATTTGCCTTAAACTGTCGGTTAACACCTTTTGTGATATTCCTTCCAAATCTCTTTGCAATTCATTAAATCTCCATGGGCGTGCTTTCAAATTACGAAGAATTAGTAGTTTCCACTTACCACCGATTAATTCCACAGCTGCTGCCACTGGGCAAGCAGGTAATTCACTTTTTGTTTTCATATGCATTATCACCTCACAATCGTATTATATCACACATTACGAAAATTGTATATAGTTATAAAAAAGTGCGTACTTGTTTTTTAATGTGTACGGTGATAAGCTATAGTCAAGCAAAGAGAGATTGCTAAAAAATTTTGGAGGTATTTATCATGAAAAACTACACTAAAACAAACATCGGAAACGAAGGCAGAATAGAGCTTCACGAAAAACTTTCTTTAACAGGTGCAGAGATTAGCATCAATCAGCTTCCTGCCGGTGCAAGTATTCCATTCGTTCATTCTCATAAGAACAATGAAGAAATTTACGGTATTATCGCCGGTAAAGGCAAAGCTGTGATTGATAGCGAAGAAATAGAACTTTCTGCAGGCGATTGGTTAAAAATTGCCCCAATGGCAAAAAGACAATTCTTCGCTGCAAATGATTCCGAAATCACTTATATCTGCATTCAGGTAAAAGAGAACTCGCTTAGCGGTTTTACTGCAGATGATGCCGTAGTGTATTAAGTAAATCATCGAAAATAAGAAGTACAGTTATGGTTATTTCCAAAGCTGTGCTTCTTTGCTATTGTCAAAACCATCTTTACAAATTCCGATTTATTAGTTGAATTATAACATACATACTGCAGAAAAGCAATCCGTTAGGACTGCTTTTTCTGCAAAGGTTCAGTGTTTTATTTCACACAAGTTTCACCGTTTGCCGACTGAACCGCCATATGCGTGTTCGCGGCTTCAAGTATCTCATATAACGCCCAATAAGATTTATCTTTGAGGTCTGTAAACTTATTCACTGCCGATATATTCTTATTCACATACTCGGTATCTGCGGAACGGTCAAGAACACGGTTTACAATAGCGACAACCTCGGCACGGGTGATATTGCTGTCAGGCTTGAAAGTACCATCAGCATAACCCTCAATCCATTTCATAGCGATAGCGTTATAGATATAGCCCGACGCCCAATGCGATTTTGGAACATCATTAAAGATATTCTTATCTGAAACCGTTATGTCCTCAAACATATCGTAGAAACGCATACACATTGTAACAAACTCGGCTCTTGTAATCTGTTCTTCGGGTCTGAATGTTCCGTCATTATAGCCTGATATGATGTTATACTTTTCAAGATATGCGATAGAGTTATTACACCACAGCTTGCTGTTCACATCTGTAAATGATGATTTTCCGCTTGAAATATTTTCACCCTTGCGCTCTGCAATATTACGGGCAAATATGGCGGCGGCTTCGGCTCTTGTCATATTATTTTCAGGCTTAAAAGTGCCGTCCTCATATCCGACTATATATGCTTTATGCTCGGCTGCAGGTAATATAAGCTGACCGCTTGCGTCCGTTTCGCCGCTTACGGTATTTCCGCTCTTATCCTTTAGAGTGACGCTGTATTCTGTCTTTGCATTTCCCTTGCTGTCGGTAACTGTAATCGTATAATAATTACTACCGTCCAGTGTTGTTCCGCTTGGAAGTGTCAAGGTTATACTGTCGCTTGCAGTAGACTTTGTGACATTTACGCTTTTGTCGTCCTTGTCCGTAACCTTAACATTTATTGTGTTTACGGTACTGCCGCCACCGCTGGAGCTGCCGCCTGATGATGAACCTCCGCCACCGCTTGACGAGCTTCCGCCCGTTGTCTTAACGGGAACGGTTATTTTTCCATTTGCGTCAGTTGATTTTGCGGCGGTCTGATTATTTACATCTGTTACGGTTACACTCATATTCTGAACAGGTGCATTATCCTTATCGGTAACTGTTACAGTAGTCTGATTAGCAGTATCAAGTTTATTTCCGTCGGGAAGAATAACGCTGATTTTTCCGTCCTTAACCTCAACGGCTGCATTTTCAATCTTTACTGTTGTGTCCTCAACAACAACATTGTATGTATTTTCGCCCTCAACAACCTGAGCATATCCGTTTTTATCCGTCATATCCGTATTAGTCGGAGGAACAACCGCAATACCCTCACTATTCGTCAAGTCTGTTGCTTCTGTTCCGTCCTCTGCGATTACGGTTACGGGTACGCCGTTTACAGGCTTACCGTCCTTATCCGTAACACCTACAATAATTCTATTATCGGGAGTGATACTCTTTTCATCAGGGAGCTTAACCGTAACACTGCCGTTGTCCTTGTCAACGCTCACGATTGCGCCGCTGATAACACCGTCATTATCATTTACAGATACCTTATATGAATAATCGGGAGTAATAACCTCGCTGCCCTCATCGGGATTTACGGTAGGCTTCGGTTTTTCCATTTCGCTCGGCTGCTCTGTCGCGTCCGGCTTTTCCGTTGTACTTGGCTCGTCCGTTTTGTCCGGCTGCTCTGACGGTTCGGGAGTTTCAAGTCCCGGCTTTTGTGTCGGAGTAGGCTCCGGCGTCGGTTCATCAATTATATTTTCATTCAGCGGGGGAATAGTAACCTTTCCGTCCTTGTCGGTTATCTCGGTTCTGTCGCCGCCTGCGTTGTCATAGACATTTACGCTCATACCCTCGACAGCTTCGCCGTCTGATTTCATAACCGTTACGGTTGTTCTGTTATGATAATCAATCTTTTTACCGTCGGGAAGGCATACCATAACGCCGTTATCGTCAACAGTTACAAGCGCGGTATAAATCGGTTCTGTTTCGTCCTCAACAAGCACGATATAACCGTTTACATTCGCAATACCGTTTTTATCTGTGTATGCCTGATTTTTTGTCGGCAACGTGACCTGACCGTTTGTATTGGTAATGCCCTTTTCTATGTAGTCCGCGTCACCTATAACGATAACATTGATATTTTCCTGCGCTGCGCCGTTCTGGTCTTTAACTGTAACGGTAATGCGGTTGTCAGTGTTGAACGCTGTACCTGTCGGCAGCTTTACAACAATATCGTGATTTTCGCCTATCTCAATATCGCAGTCGGAAATAATCATATCGTTTTTATCGGTTACGGTAACAACATAGGTATATTTTGTTTCGCCGTTGTCGCCGCCGATAGTGCCGTTATCATCACCTGTGGAGCTTTGATTATTCGGAACAACAAGCTGACCGTTTGTGTCCGTCTGACCTGTTGCGGCATTATTATTCTTATCATAAATAAAGATATTCAAGCCGCTTGCCGCGGTCTGATTTTCTGTATGGAATACTGTAATTGTTGTTCTGTCCTCATAATCAAGCAAACGTCCCTCCGGCAGTTTAATATTTATATTATCATTTACATCAATCGTGATTTCACTGTCGAAAACAGGCTTGCCGTCTTTGTCCGTCAAGATGATAGAGTAATCGCCTACAGTTGATTTTCCGTCCTCGTCTGAATTATCCTTGTCAATAAGCTGCGGAATTTCCGCTGTTTCAAGAATTTCGCCGCATACAGTACATTCAATATGCTTGCTGCCCGCACCCTCAATCGTAGCCGGAATGTCAATTATCCAATCTGACGGCGTGTGTCCTTTTGCAGACACTTCATCAGCGCGGTAAGTGTCGCCACAGGTTTTACAAGTATATGTGGTATATCCCAATTCCGTGCAAGTCGGCTCTGTCATGGTACTTTCATAATCATGTCCTGTTGCATCAACATAATCACCGATATATGTATCGCCGCAGTCTGTACAGGTGTATGTAGTATATCCCATTTCTGTACAAGTGGGAGCAGTTACAACACCTGCATAGTTATGCTCTGTGACTTCCTTATAATCGCTGATATATTCCGTTCCGCAGTCAATACAGGTATATATTGAATAGCCTAACTCTGTGCAGGTCGGGGCAATATCAGTTCTTCCGTAGTTATGCGGTAATTCCTCCGTGTAATCACTTACATATGTGTCGCCGCAATCTCTGCAAGTATATGTTGTAAAGCCCATTGTTGTACAGGTCGGCTCGGTGACAACTGCTTCGTAGTCATGTGGTATTTTATCAGTATAATCACTTACATATGTGTCACCGCAGTCAACGCAGGTATATGTTGTATAACCCATTGCCGTACAAGTCGGCTCCGTCACAACGGCATTGTAATTGTGTTCTGTCTTATCTGTATAATCAGCTATATATGTATGGTCGCCATATTCACAAGTATAAGTTGTATATCCGAATGTTGTACAGGTCGGTTCTGTTATTTCTGCCGTATAGCTGTGACCTGTCGGTAATTCCAGAATTGCGCCGCATACAATACAAATTTGCGGCTCTGTGCAGGTAGCGGCTTCGCCCGGTGTATGTCCTGTTGCGGAAATCGCCGCTATCATTGTTTCATCACAGCGCTTACAGTCATATTCTATAACGCCCTCGCCCTCGCAAGTGGAGCTTGTAACAGTATGCCCCTCGTCCCAATCGTGACCGAGCGGCTCCGTATAATCTGAAATGTATATATCACCGCAGTCAGCGCAGGTATATGTTGTAAATCCTCTTGCTTTGCAAGTGGGAGATGTAACCTTTTCTCTGTAATCATGCTTTGCAAGCGGAGTTAAATCCGTAATATACTTATATCCGCAGTCAATACAGATATGTTCAGTGTAGCCGTTCATAGTACAGGTTGCGGGAACAATATTTGTTGTATAGGTATGGTCTATCATTGAGGTACTTTCTGTATAATAGCTCCCGCAGTTTTTACACATATGCAATTCAAGACCGCCCTGCTGACAGCTTGCTTCACGAATTACGATAGTGTCATAATCGTGTCCTGTTGCCGGAACATAATTTGTTTTCTGCAAGGCTCCGCAGCCGCTACACTGGAAACGGTCATAACCCAATTCCGTACAAGTGGGGCGTACAGTTTCTAAAAATCTGTAATCGTGAACGTGAGGTGTTTCCGTGCCACTTACGGTTACATCACTCGAATTATCAGCAAGCAGCCAAACATAAGATACTCCGTTTTCCGTCATACTCTCGCCGCTGTATGAATAAGTAATCTCATAATATACGGGATAATAGCCCTCGTCCGTATAATTCGGAGCTGATGTCAAATTACACTTGCTTGCCGACGTGCCGTAGCGAATACTTGTATTTACGCCGCTTTCCGAAAGGTCGGAAATGGTTACAGTATGCGCCTGTCCGTCAGCCTTGCCGTAGTAGCTTTGAATAACAGATTTTGCGGCAATATACTCATTTTTGATATATCCGCAGTCCTCACATTCGCCTGTGATGTGAAAACGCTGATTGCCAAGCTCGCCGTCAATCGTTTCATCAAAGCTGTGCGTTTCCTGTTTTTCGGTAGCACGGGCAAATGTGCCTTTGCAGAACTGACAATACTGTCCTTTTTTCAAAACCATAGTATGATACTTACTGTTATACGGTGTGTGAGTGGTGTTGTCAAAGTCAAGGAAAAAGTCGTGGTCGCAGCTGTTCAGACCGTACACATTTTTGCTGAAAGAATAACTGTCTGTTCCGTCAACAGAGTTTATTGTACCGCAGTTCTGGCACACGCTTTTTGTGTAATGATACCCGGTATAGTATGCGTCAATTCCCGGTGTGCCGCTGTCCACGTTGCCCTTGCTTTTGCCGTCGATCATAGTTCCGTCAGACCACTGAACACCTCGATTCAGTGCAGTTTCACCTGATTTTGTGTATTCGGGAACACGATATGTAAGCTGTGTAGTTTCCATATCACAAACAGGACAATACACCGTTTCATAGGTGGTAGTCGCATTGATATCAAGCTCGTTTGTCCTGCCGTTTGCTTCAATCCACACATCAGCGGGGTCAACATACTCGTTTGACTGTGCCGCATATGAAAGAGTGGGGACAAGGCTTATTGCCATACTTGCCGCCATAATGCCGGCTAAAATTCTTTTGATTTTGCTTCTTGCTTTCATTTCTGAAAAATCCTCCTTTAAAATTTTATGCTGGTATGAAAAAAGCGCCCATGCTAAGGCGCTCTTGCTTTGTATGAAATTTTAATCATTTCCTTAACCTCCTACGCTAACACAAGGCTTTGCCTTGCTCCTTTGTTACGCTACGTAAACTATGTTTGCTATGCTGCAATACTACAGTATTGCTCAGCTATAACTTGCAAGCAAGTTATACACCTCCGTGCATATCGTGATTTACTCGGTTCGTGATTGATGTTTCCGCAGTGGAAGCGATGTTATACAATGCAGTAATCAGATACTTTTTAGGATTTTTTATCTCACTGTATAAACGGCTGAAATCAAGCAGAAATGCGTCAAGTCTGCCATATGTGATTTTGCGGTAGTTAATCCGTACAAGTTCCGTAGGGATTTGCTTGCCCTCAATGGTGTAGTAGGGAGTGTCGATTATCAGCACTTCCGTCATAACACTTACAATATCGTTCACAAGCTCCGCATTGTTTGTAAGTATGAGACTGTCATATTCAATCTGCTCTTTCACTTCTGAATTTGTTTTATTATATCTATCAATCCATCTTTCCTGTGTATCTGCCGTTTTCTCTGCTGATGCTGTTTCCTCCGGCTCGGCTTTATTGATTGATGGATATTTAATCAAATCAGTATTTAATTCTTTTGTATTTGATTTATTAGTATTTAATTGCGTGGACTTACCCTGTGTAGGATTATCCAGTGTTGGATTTTCCAATATAGGTTCGTTCTGTTTAGATTCGGGCAATATAGGTAACTCGTGTATGATATACTCAGATGTTTTAAGCTGACCTTTTTTATTACGTTTACGGTGACGCTCAATATATCCGAATTTTTCAAGTTCTTTTATTGCTGAACGGATAGCGTCAACACCTTCTTTGCTTATATGCGCTAAGCCTTTAAGCGTATAATCCCATTCCTCCGGCAAACTAAGCATAACCGATAAAAGCCCTTTTGCTCGTAATGATAAATTCTTATTTCTCAAATGGTGATTTGACATAACGGTAAAATCCCGCGTCTTTTCAATTCTGAATACTGCCATTGTAAACCTCCTTTCCTAATCTTTGTCCTTGCGTCCGGCAAGAACGCACGCGGACATTATAAAAGCGCCGAAGAATACTCCGGCGCCGAAACTAATGATTAGTCCTATCATTTTTGTTCTCCTGTTAATTTTAATGTTTTATACTAAACCACACACAAATTTTTCGTCAATGGTGTGGTTTAGTAAAATGTGCTGTTCCCACAGCTGTAATATTATGTTTTTTGTTAATATGAATAGGGGATAACTCATATCTTGTTCACGGCATAAAAATAAACGCTTTTAACAGTTCAAAAGCGTCTATTTTTATACGGTTATTGACTTGTTTTTATATAGTTATGGTAAATATTGTAAAATAAGTAGGAAAAGGCTTGTGCTGTCGCTCAAAATGGCTTATCTATGCGGTTTGTAGCTGTTTGGATTGAATTTATTCTGTCCTTACGCAATCGTGGCAGAGAAAAGCCTTGTTCTGACCTAATACCCTTTAAAAATGGTGTAGGTATGCGGTTTTTTGAGTTAGTCTGTGCTAATACTGTTCTTACAAGGTTGCAGCAGACGCAAAAACGTGTCCTGCTGATTTATAACCAGTGACTTTATTGTTGGAAATAATTATATCACTTTTGTTTATGGAGTTGTTTTATAATTGATGCGTATACAAATTTTTGAATAGATTCTCATTGACTTTATAATTTTTATTTTATTAAATGTTTTACATCTATTGTTATCTGCTTTTTTGATTTATCTGATTCTGAAATGTCTGATAGTGTCATATTATTTGAAATAGGATAAAAATACATACGATTTATTCTTGGATAATAAAATAAAATGCCAAAGTTGGATTTCAACTTTTCAAACCAAACATTTATTTTTTCTACATCCAAGTTTTTTCTATACTCGGTTTTTTCAGCTTCTGAGTTATCTACTATGAGTTCACAGTAATATGTACTATCATTAATTTTCATCTTAATATCCATATTGTACTCTTCGAACACTAAACTATTTTCAATATTTCTATCATTTAGATACTCTTCTGCTTTTTCAAACATTTCATTCTTAGGTAAATTGTTGAGTTCTTGCTGTTTCAAATCTCTAAGATTATCTAATTGAGATATAAAATCATTCAAATCGTGTAATTCCGTATTGTTTTGGAATTTTAACAATATTTCATCAATAAGAGTATTAATCATACGTATGTTGTTTTGATGATGTTCTCTTGCTTTTCGGAAACGGATTTGCGTTCTAGAATTTAATTTAAATGTATTAATATAAAATCTTCCTCTATCATTTTGAGCAATATATTTATATTCATTCTCTTTTGTTCCTCCCACAATGGCGGGATTACTCCCAGAAAAAATATCATCAACACATGGGTCGAGTAGTTTTGTGTTCCAAGTATCACTTTTCTCGTTATTACATTTTTCGCAGGAATAATATAAATTATGATATTTATTTATATCAGGCAATTTTAAAGACTGGGGTCTAAAATGGTCTATCTGAAAAAAATCTAGACCAACAACCCCTACCTCTTGCTCTTGTAATTTGCAATATGCACATTCATGAGAAAAGTCATTTCTTAAATATTCTTTGCATTTAGGGCTTGAGTAATTTGCCCAACGCTGTTTTCTAACATATTCCATAATAATATCCTCTGTTATTTTTTCTTATCCAACTTTGAACTTATTTCTTGCAATAGTCGAATAGTTTCGTTATCTTGTTGCTGTTTGATTTCAACAGCTTTATACATTAAATTATCTTTCCTCAAATCACAAGCTCTTTTTATCTTTTCAACAACATCTTTATAACGAGAGGTCATCTCTGACTTCTTTAACTCATAGTCATAATCTCCAAATGGAGCAAATTGTTCAAGATCATAATTGGTTAAAAGGACTGCGTATATAGTACTATCATGTTTTCGTATTTCCCTAAGCACATCTATACCTTTATATGTGACTTGCTTTTCTAAGTGAAAATCAATAATTAAAAAATCTACATTTTTCTCTAAAACAATGTCGTAAAAGTCGTCAACGGTTGGTGGAAGTTTATCTAAACTCTCAAGTTTTAATCCTTCCATTGCAAAAAGTTTCGTATATATATCAACATTTGCAGCTTCATCTTCAATAAATAGACCTATCAATTCATCCATTTTACTCGTCTCCTTTTGGTAATGTTACAATAAATTTTGCTCCAAGCAAAGTTTCAGAACGCTTAACAGATATTTCACCATGATATTTTTCTACAATATCTTTAACTATATTCAAGCCTAAGCCAATTCCGTTTTCTTTCGTGGTTTCAAAAGGTCTAAAAATTTCTTTTTCTTTTCCTTCTGGAACCCCTGCCCCCGAATCTTCGAAATATATTATCAAATATGAAGCGTTTTGGGAAATGGTAACAGTTATTCTACGGTTTTCTCGCCCCTTAACCTGCTCAAACGCATTTGTTATCATGTTAATGACAATAGATTCAAAGTCAATTTGTTTGATTTTATATACTATCGAATCTTCACACACGAATTCCAAAGTGATGTCAAAAGACTTAACTATAGTTTGATAAAATCCACCAATTTCTCTTAATGCACTACTGAGATTAATTTCTGAGTCAAGCGCTCTCTTCCGTTTACGTAAAAAATTCACAATTAAATTGCTGTAGGCATATATGCGGTCAAAATCCTCGCTAATAATAGATACTACATCTTTAATCTGGTTTATATTCATGCCATTATCCAGATAAAGATTAACAAGAAGCAAACTTGTTTGTATTCTACTGACAATATCGCTTGTTTCATGCCCAAATGATCCAGTTAACATGCCTAATGATGCCAGATTTTTGTAAAGATTTAATTCACTTTCTTGAAAATCAATTTTAGCTTGATATGCTTTTTGAGTTTCCGAATAGTGCCTATTATAATCGTCTTGGATTTTTTCAATTCTTTGCTTCTTCTTTTCGGCATGCTTGATATATGTCTTTAGAAGTTCATTAATTTTTGGGGCTAGAACATCACCATCATTAGAAACTAATTTCTCAATTTGTATTACAAAATCGTCTTCCTTATATAACTCTTTTAAGTTTTCGAACTGGGAATCAAGCTTCTTTTTTTCATCTTTAAGCTTTTGTATTTCTTCCTGTTCTGCTAAATACGCCTTTCTTCTAACATCACTAATTAGATTTGTACATTTAGTTAAAAAGCCGACAAGCTGCGAATAAGCTTCATTTTCTATGATTCCTTCTCTGTTGGTTGCATCTATCAATAGAGGATTTGTTTCATCCCCAATCTTGACAACACCTATAACCTGATTATTACCAACAAGATATCCGTGTGTATCTTTAACTTTTTTTTTGTCAAGTAGAAGCCAATCATTCCCGATATCTCCGTATGGTTTAACCCTAAAATTGTCTCGATAAATCTTAATGCCACAATATGTGTCTAGAATTCTTTGAGCAAATCTAAAATTATATCCGGACTCGACATCAGATAAATTTGCGCTATCTCTTAGGAAGAAGTATATCTCCGCTTCTAGGTTTCCGCATAACAAAGGATTTTCATATTTATCTTCAACAATGTCATTTTTTCCTTCCTTATCACTATAAGTTATGCGTGATTTTTGCGCATTATCAAAAATCTCAGCATCAATTTTCGCATATCTTAAATCAAGGATTTCATTGACTAGTACAATATCCTCTACTTGAAACTCGGGAGCAACTAATTCAATTTTGAATGGGTCACTTTCGATAAAATCTGGAGCCACTAATAAACGTAATTCTTTTTGAAGTTTGTCAATATCTCTTTGTTTCCATTCATCTCTCAAACCTTCCATAATTAAAATCATACCAGTTTGAGGCTCAGATAAGTTATATTTAGTATATAACTCCTGAAGCATGTTAAACACCTTGGATTCGTTCTGTGAATCTATAGTATCCAATGAACTTGAAACATCACCAATTAGTAATTCAATATCTTCATACTTCTTTATTATTGGTATGACCTTGTCTTCAAGCAAATCGAGGATTTTTCCATCAAAAAACATAGGATACTCAAAATTTCTTGTTCCAAGTATTGATTCCACGGAGTCTTTATCTTTTTGAAGAATTTTATCGGTAACCATAAAATAATCAAGCTGATTGCAAATAAATTTTGCTGCTGTAGATTCTGCATGGTCTTTCAGTATACCGATTCTTTGGGTCAAGGCAGGAATATTTATCTCCTCGAAGCTATTCCAATTAATATCTACTCTATATGGTGATTCTGATTCTGGAAATGAGAAAATTTGAACTTTTTCTGCCAAACGCTCAACAGAAAATCTACCGATTCCTTTTTTACCCGCTTTTTTTCTGCCTTTAGGGGTGTAAGGTTCAGTAATTTTGTTATTTGTGCCAATTACCATCCATTTATTCTCGAAATCCGATTGTGTCATTCCTGTACCAGTATCAATTAGTATAATCCTACTTTGTGGAGTATTGGGCTTATCCAAAATGATTTTTACACCATAGGCGTCCGCATCGTAAGAATTTTTAATAAGCTCAACTAAAGCTGTTACAAAATCGGTAACAAGTTCACGTCCTAATTGACTGATATGGCGAGAATTTGTTTTAAACTGTAATTTTTTCATAAATGCCTCACCTCAATAATTTATAATCATATTTGTTTCATTAACGGATAAACCGTATGCTTCGCATACAAGCCTATCCAATTCCTCTTGATGTTCTTTTAATTCCGATAAATGTTTTGAAACAAATGCCGAAATATCTTTTATATTATTTTTAGAAAACGGTAATAGATTCAATTCATTTGCTGATACTTGTGTATTACCACTTTTACTTATAAAAACATAATTTATTAGCTTTGAGTTAAGTAACCCTAGATAATAATTCATTAGTTCATCTGTTATAATTTCTTCTTTTCCTGAGTTGCAACATAAAAAATTTATATGATTTTCTAAAAAGTAACTATCATAGTTGTCCAAGAAGTCATCAGATATTAGGCACGCTTTTAATCGAATGTCTTTTTCAAAGTTAGTTGTTCTCTGTACTAATAATCTTTTACCAGATAAAACATAAGGACGAGTTTTATCAGTTATTTTCGCAAAAGACTTTCGTTTATCGTTAGTCCAAGAGGTGATGAATTGGAATTTTACAGGCTGAACATCTCCACCATACACAATTGGTATAGCCTCATCAGAAGAATCAGCAAGTGCATCCTTATTTTGATTCCATACAAATAAACCATTAGAGAATTTCACCAACGAGTCACTGACAGATAGTGTTGTGCCATTATTATAGACTTTTTCTAATATATCGTACATTTCAGGCTTTTTGTTAATAATAAACATGTAGTTATTATCTTTATTCATCATTAATTTCGAACGAGATATCGAAAATTTGGATAATACATTTTGATTACCATTGATAAATTGTATTTTTGTCTTGGTGTTACGAACAGGTTTATTCTGTAAGCAAATTATTAAAACTGCTTGTTCGGCTCTGTCAAATATGTTCTGCCTTGAATCAATATGTAATATTGACTTTATTCTCAACTCTTTTATTTCTTCGCGAAGATTTTTAAAGTAGAGTCCAGAACGAATAGATTGGGGTACAATAAAACTCATTGTTCCATTGATACAAAGATGACATAATCCCCAATGCATAAACAGAGAATATATATTTGGCTGACCGTATATTATGGTATCATATCCATCTATATCTTCTAATGCTTTGGAATCCAATTTGAAATAAGGAGGATTTCCAAGTATAATCGAAAATTTGTTTTCATCTTTCTCTACAATGGTATTTTTCCATTTTATATTATTTAATACAGGAATATTAAGTAAAAGGTTACTTTTTTGTACATTATTCAATGAAATCTCCAATAGTGCATTTAAAATACTCATTTTAGTTGCAATAACTGAAAAAGGATTTACATCGTATGCAAACATATTATTTTCAACAAATTTAAGCAGTTCATCGAATGCAAGAAAAGCACTCATCTTCTTAACCGTCTCCACAATAAATACACCTGTTCCGCAGGCAGGGTCTACTATTAAATCGTGTTCGGATAGCGCTTTTAATTCATTCCTAACTTCAAATACCATTTTTTTTGCTATCGATGTAGGTGTATAAAATTGTCCTAATTTTTTCTTAACATCTTTGTCGATAAATTTGTCATGTTCATTTATTAATTCGTATATTTTCTTTGATGAGGAAATATTACACTTATTCAATTGTAAAATCGTAGCATGATTCTCTATTCTATACCACGAAAATAATTTATCTGTATCAAGAACACTTAATATATGCATATATTCACATGTATTGCCCGAGTTATGTACTAAAAAGTATGCAATAACGTGAATAAACGCTATTTCAAATCCGATCGTTTTTCGCAAAAGTTTATTATCAGAATCAAGAATAGTGTTCTTGTTGGAGTAATCCATTTTTCCATAGTATATATTTTCGAAAGACTTTGGGAGATTGTTCACAACATTATCAGAAATTGATAAAATAATATCTTTTATTATTGGTTGCATTAGTATTAGTTACCTTTCGTTAAGGGTTATCCACATGTTGTTTTGGCTTATCCAAGGTTCAAGCCACTCTTCTTCATTAATAATCGCATCAAACACAGGTTCGAGGAATATCCGAATTTCTTCGATAACGGTTGACAATTCGAGTGTATCATCTTTAACATTGTTCAAAAAATATCTCCATCGTTTTTGCATATCTGTATCATCAGCAAGTCCGATAATGCGCTTAAAACTATCTCTGTTATAAGATGTGCCACGCCGCTGCAAGGTTTCAAATATTGCAGTCTGTAGCTTTGCACCATCAAAATCAAATGTTCTTGCCAGATAATAAATGTCATAGAAATCTTTCATTCTGCCTGTCAGCTCAAAACGCTGTAAAATAGCGTCAAATTTTTCAGCAATCGTACTTTCAAGGGAATAGGTTTTTATAATAGGAGTTTCAAAGTCCGGAAGCTGCGTATTGATTGTACGCTGCTCTGCTTGCGGTACTATAACATCTCCCACACCTATATCAACATTAAACGGTATACGGACATTCTTTATCTGTCCGATAATCTGAGCACTAATACCATGATATTTTCTTTGAGGCGAAATTTCTTCAAATCCCTTTGCGGTCATCAGAATATAATCATTGCCAGTAGGCGTATTGATAATTTTCTCAACCAACTCTTTGACATCATCAATAGAATTAGAAAAATTGCGCAGAAGAAAGTCCACATCAATTGTCGCTCTACTCTCAAAGTTTGTCAGAGTGTAGATAAATAAACCGCCCTTTAATACAAGGAAATCCTTATAACCGGATTTTGATAGCTTTCGCAGAAATTCCTCCTGCATAAAAAGCTGTAAGCACTGCTGATAACTTATCCCGGAAGCTTTTGCTTTGTTTCTAAGTTTTGCGAGAACAGAAGCTGCTTTGTCTGCCACTACAACCACACTCCAATCAACTCTTTAACCCTCTTTTGCACTCTCAATTCTTTTGAGTATTGCATAAGATTAGGTATATTCTTTTTCGGGTCTTTTATATAGTTCTGTATTGATTTATTAAAAATCTCCTTATCCATTTTGTTCATATTCCGAAGTACATCACAAATAGTACGGTCGCGGTCATAAATGCGAACCTCATTACTGTCAATTTTTCCTTTTGTTTCACCGATAGTAAGTATAGTAGGCTCAACTCTATATGCTTTTATAAATGGATAGTCAATTTTTGTTCGTTGTCTAGAAATATTTTTATCTATTGATATATTCCATTCAGCAGGATTTCTATCGCTATATCCGTAATAAAAAAGAGCAGTATCCATACAAAGAACAGCATCTGGAAATATCCGGTTGATAATCATAATTTCACTACCATCAAAATCCTCAATCCAAAGATAATAACCTCGTTTAATCTTTTCTATCAGCCCTTCTTCTATAAGATGTTGAATATCATCATAAGATAGCTTGAACATATGCAACTCAGCGGTTGTCATTACAAAGTTGTGTTGATGGAATATATTTCTCAATTTTTTTATATCTATTGATTTATACATTCTGTCACCTCTGCTAAACCACACATAAAATTTTCGACGATGGTGTGGTTTAGTATATTATATCAAGTTTTTAATCGGAAGTCAATAATATTAAAATAGGGAAGTCCGACTTATGCGTTATTTTTTGGACATATAAAAATAAACGCTTTTAGCAGTTCAAAAGCGTCTATTTTTAACGGTTATTGACTTGTTTTCGCGTGGTAAATGATGTAAATTTGAGGCTTTTGGGGAAAAGGCTTGCACCGTCAAATTTTTGGCTTACCTATGCGATTTCTTGCAAAATCACCCCTAAAAATACTGTTCTTACAAGGTTGCAGCAGAACAAAAAGCACGTGCCGTATATGATAACATACTTAAATTGTCAGATGACCCTGACGTTAATGAAGTAATTAAATTCTTGCGCCAACGTGAAGTAGTACATTTCCAAAGATTCGGTGAAGCAATTTTGACTCATTCAAACAGATTTGGGGGATATATAGCGTGTGTGAAAATGCAATTTATAGACATTGAAAATTATAAATTTTTGCTTGAAATATTATTATTGATAAATGTGAGTAGGAGGTGAGGACATATTTTTGGACTCCTAAAGGAGTAAAATAAATGTATACAAAAGAACAGATAGAAATTGCATAAAAAGAATATGAACGCTTAGGTTATGTCCAAGCGGTCATAAATTTATTGGAATATCCATCAAGTAGTACCCTGTACCGATGGTATGAAAGAAGAATTGCAGAAAAAACAAATTATCGTGGTTCGCTTGATAAACCATATATAATTAAGGAAAAAATCATTAATGCACCTAATCATCCTCGTATTCCTGATACAAGTTTAAAATTAGATGCAATTAAGTGTTGCTTTTCTATTGGCGAAGGTGTAGAATATGTATCAAGAGATATTGGTTACAGCCGTGCCAGTATATATTCATGGTATCGAAAAATATGTACTGCAACCACCGTAGGAATTATAGGTAGTTCATTTATTACAGGACCAATGCATGCTGCAAGTGCTATTGGTGAATTTGCAAATGTAGTAGTATTAGTAAGGTTTAATGGTGATACACAAGGTGATAACGGCACTGGGTTTAATAAACCGTATAATAGCACCATAACAAATGCACCGAGAACATATTGGGAAAGTTTAATACGTAAGTTTAACGGTGTAAATGACACATTTGCTGGGGGTTCATTTAAAGAATATTTGAGAGATATGTCCGGTGGACAACATATGGTAGAGTCTGTATTTCCTCAGACAAATAGTAATGATGGTACAGTGTATTATTTAACTATGGATAAAACGGTTGATGAATACAAAGGTTCTGTACAGGAAATACAGCTTATTAAAGAAATTGCAAATCAGTTGAACACAAAGTATCCGAATCTTGACGGAAAGATGATAGATAAAGATAATGACGGTGTTGTAGATAATCTTATGATTATAGCATCGGTACAGTCTCATGGACATTTTGTAGCACATGCGACAAATGCAGGAAATGATACGAAACTCGCAGGAAAAGGAATAGGACCATATAATTTGATAGAAACAACATTTAGCGATACATCAGGTTATTATGGATTTAATATTCATACAGCGGCACATGAATACATACATTCGGAGTACCGGATTATTACCGTCAAAGTTATGTATCTGAGGCGAGTGACACACCGGTTGGAATATGGGATCCGATGTGTATTCCGGGAGGAAGACCTTGGCCTCTGGCAGTAACTCGTTAAGTGATTGGATGGACGAAAGTTGATGAAATTCAACCACAGAATAGTGAATATACGTTGTATGAGGCATCGGCTGCATATAAGGATGAAAATAAGAGACAGGCGATAAAGGTAAAAACTCCGTTTTTTTCCGACTGAATATTTTGCTATAGAATATCGTAAAAAGGGAGAAAGATATAAGTTTGATACATTTGACCAGACAGCACTTGCAGATGGTATTATTGTATATAGAGTAAATCCGACATATAAGGATGAGGGTAATCTGAGAGGTAATGATTATATCTATGTGTATCGTCCAAATGATACAAGTATTACAGCATCAGCAGGTTAAATTAGAAATGCACAGGTAGGATTGTCGCAATATCTTGCAACAAGGCAAGAAATAGGAAGTCTTGATTTGGATAAAACAATAACAGATAATGCTATCTGTTATTCAGACGGTCGAAATTCCGGTATACATATTAAAGTAACAGAGCAGACGGCGGATTCAATTAAATTTAGTATTGAATTCCCGGATTATGACAATATGGATATATGGCAATCAGTTTCAAATTCAGACGGAAGTAATCTATTGTCAAACATTATGGCATCGGAAGTAAAAACAACAGCGGATAAAAATAACATGTATGTACTTGCGCAGGACTTTTCGTCATTAACTGTAGTAAAGTATAGTGGAGATAAGTGGACGAATCTTGGTAAGTGTTCAACGTCTGCCGGAAATGGAGCAATAGTGATATTTAACAATGAAGTATATGTACTCTTTGTCGATTTCAAAGGGAAATGCGAACTGAAAAAATATTCAAATAATAAATGGAATACAGTGTCAACACTGAATATCGGATCAAATAAAATTCAAGCACTTTTATGGAATAACTTAGAGGATATTTCACCACTTTGCAAAGCGGCTGAAATATAAATGATTTATTATACAACAAGGATTTTATATGATTTTATTACAAATATATTATACGAAAGAAGGCGTAAAAATGAAAAATAAACAAATTAACAGAACTCTGTCTTTGCTACTTTCTGTTGTTATGGTATTGAGCTTATGCCCTTTAATTGCTAAGGCGGAGGGAACAAAACCGAATATCAAAATTGGAGATTATATTAAACTAGGTACATATGAGAATGAACCAATTTTGTGGCGTTGTGTGGACATAGATGACAACGGTCCGCTAATGCTTATGGATAAGGTGTTGGGAAGTATGCCATATGATGCCAAAACCAGCGAGAACAGTGCGACAAGATCCCATAGCCGTAATAGTTTTAGAAGTAGTTACGGTTCCAACCACTGGAGAGATAGCAATATGCGTTCGTGGCTTAACTCAGATGCTGATGCAGGCAAGGTAGATTGGCTTTGTGGCAATCCACCGAAGAGTGATTACGTTGGATATGGAAGTGAATATGACGAAAAAGCCGGATTTTTAAATGGTTTCAGTAAAGCTGAAATAGCCGCTATCAAAACTGTGACACAGCGTTCTATTGTGTCTCATCCGGAGTATAGTGCTGGTTATATAGCAGGACCGGGAGCTGATCTTCCGTATAATACAGATATTGCGTCAGTAGCATATGGCTTTGAGAAGGCGTATTATGAAAATATTATAGACAAGGTGTTTTTGCCTGATGTTAAACAACTAAACACAATTTATAATAACAGTAACATACTGGGAAATTACTATCTTGCGAAGAATAAGGATGGGATCAGGTGGTCATATTGGCTACGTACTCCGATTACGGATTGTAATCATGATATGAGGTATGTGGAAACTGATGGAAATATTTATCGTGTTGCACCGTACTTTGGACATATCGGTGTTCGTCCTGCATTCTATCTCGATACAGATTATTATATCGTTTCGGAAGGAAATGGCGAAGTGAATTCACCCTATGTCGGTGATGCTGCAGATAAACCCGGAGATGACATTAGTATTTCAGGACCTGATGAGGAAGGTGGAGATGGAGACTGGGATATTGATACAGATCAGAGTATTCAACTAAATCTTGGCCCATGGTACTCATCGGATGGCGAGTATGCAAACTCGACCATACCAGTGCAAGTGATTCAAAAGACACGTAGCGATTTGGAAAACATGGTTATCGTCATTTGTGGTGAGGGCTACACTAAAGATCAGCAGCAGAAGTTTATAAATGATGTTAAGCGAATATGGGCAGGTGTTTTGAAACATGAGCCTTACCGTAGTATGGCAGATAGATTCAATGTTTATGCTCTCTGCACGGCATCAAAGACCAGTGGGTTTGCCAGTGAAAACACATTCTTTGATATAACAATGTCAACAACTAGTAGAAGCCCAATGATATCACTTTATAAGAGTGTGCTGAAAAACCAGATTCTCACACGTTGTATTGGACCTGCATTTATTGAAAAAATTCACGATGCACATATCAAAGAAAAAACAAATCCTAATGAAATAACAATAGGCGACGAATATGCTCCTTATTATTATGTCAATGAATACATCAGTCAGTTCGTTGTACTGGTAAACAGTGGACAATATGGAGGAGCATCAATGAATAATCTTGATGTTGGTCTACATTATGTTACTGCAACGGTAGATAATATACAATCTGAATATACTTTGGCTCACGAATTGGGCCATGGTCTGCTACATCTTGGCGATGAGTATAATGCATATGGTGGAGCATATACAATGCCAGAACAGCAAGATAAACAGTCGTTAAATATAGCAGGGCTAAGGGAAAGTCCTATAACAATAAAATGGAAAGATATGCTAGGATTTCGAAAAACATATACCTGCCGCGATAGTAATACTTCGAACTCAAGTAACATGGTTAATTCTAGCTGGCAGTGTATGATGAGGACGCAAAATCAGGAACTGTGTGATGTGTGCCAGTTGCAGGGATTTAAAGTCATGAGCCAGTTGATTAAAGATACGGATGACATCTATATAGCAATCCCGGAGGTTAAGTTGTATACCGGCAATTACAAAAATCCTTTTGAGGATTATTCAGCTTATACTGAAGCTGAATATTATGGATATTTGGCCTATGCGAGCGATCGGGAACAACGTCTTTTGAGTGGAACAAGCAAAAATAAGTTTACCAAAGATATGAAAGGTCAGGAGGTTGAACTAAGGACAATCGCTCAGAATCTCTCGGGTATTGAAGAACAAGAGATTACACTACAACTGTGGGTGGAACATGAGGATGGGACAAGGGCCGTCACAGAAAATGGTGAGGAAATTTTAAAGGAGCAAACTTTTACCGTTCCTGTCTGGGATGAAAAGGAAAACTTCTACATCAAGGGGATGAGAAACTATAGTGGTACGGAATTTGATTCAGGTCTTATGAATTGCTCTCTTATATATAAGATTCCGGAAAATGCAGACTTGAAGGATGGGGATACTATTAAGTTTTCAGTAATAGACAAAATGGGTAAAACTTTGGCTGATGATAACACAGAGACACAGAATTATGCAAATGTTACAATTAGCTATCAGCTTGAGGATAGCAACGCAGTTCCAAATACACAGACTGCTGTAATCCCTGTTCCGATTGGTACAAAGATGGATATTGAACCGCCTGAGGAGCTGTATGGATACAAATTTGTTAAGGCAGAAGGTTTGGGAAAGATTGTTGGTGATGATGGTCTGAACATTATTTGCTATTATGAGGATCCATCTGGCAAACTACCTGTTGAATATAAAGTGGAGTATGACTGGGGAACAGATTATCCGACAGACACGACATTGCCTACAGATAATACAAAATACGACAGTATCGAAAATGCAAAAGAAGCGGTAAAGAATCAGAAGTATGATGAGAACTCAACGTCTACAGTTAAGAAGAATGACAAAGACGGTACGTGGACATTTAGCGGTTGGACTGCAACAGTAGAAGGAACAACAGTAAAGTTTACTGGTGCATGGACATTTACAGCAACCCCAATTATTACTTATACTGTTACATATGACTGGGGTACTGATTTCCCGACTGGTGAAATGTTGCCGGTTGACAGTAAGACATATAAGAGCGAGGAAGATGCTAAAGCTGCAATGGATGGCAAGTATACAAGTTTATCAACCTCGACAGCTGAGAAAGATGGCAAGAGTGGAACTTGGAAGTTCTCAGGTTGGATTGCAACATTGATAGGAACAACAGTTAAGTTTAATGGTATGTGGACGTTTACTCCGGATGCACCGGTGGTAGATGCGGATACTCCGACCAACATTAAATTGGTGAGTGACGAATATAAGATTGGTGATAAAGCTACAGCATTGGACGGCAAGGCTACTGTCAGTGATAATGGTGTACTATCTTATCAGTGGTATAAATCTGATAAGGCAGACAACTTCAACGGAACAGCTATAGACGGTCAGAACGGCGAGACATTTGTGCCGGATACGAGCAAAGAGGGAACCTATTACTATTATGTAATTGCTACTAACACCAAGGCAGATGCAACAGGTAAAAAAACTGCCAGTGTCACAAGCTCTATGGCAATTATCAATGTTAAGGAATCTGTCAAATACACCGTAGTTTATGATTGGGGAAGCGATTATCCGACAGATGTAACAGTGCCTAAAGATGATACAAAGTACGAAAACATAGAAAAAGCCAAAGAGGCGGTAAAAAATCAGAAATATGATGAGAACTCAACATCAACAGCTGAGAAGAACAGCAAGAGTGGCAAATGGTCATTCAGTGGATGGACTGCAACAGTAGAAGGAACAACGGTAAAGTTTACTGGTGCATGGACATTTACAGAGAATGCCATACCTGTAGTAACCAGAAAGCCAAGTTCAGGCGGTTCGGGGAGCTCTGGTAGTTCTACATATAATATCAAAGTGTCACCAGAGATTACAAATGGTTCTCTTTCAGTCAATCCAAGCCGTGCTTCAAATGGTAAGAAAGTGTCAGTCATTGTAAAGCCTAACAATGGTTATGTATTGAATTCTGTAATAGTCAAAGATGGTAATGATAAGGAAATTGCAGTTACAAATCAGTCTGATGGCACTTATACTTTCATTATGCCATCTAGCAATGTAACGGTTTCGGCTAAGTTTGACACTGAGCTAGCGAAAGATGTTGTAACAGAAATTGAAAAATCAATCGAGTTTAAAGATGTAAAGAAGGGTGACTGGTACTTTGATGCCGTTCAGTGGGCAGTTAAGAATAACATAACAGAAGGTAGTGGAAAAGATACTTTCAGTCCTGATGTGATTTGCACACGCACACAGATGGTGACTTTCCTATGGCGAGTAGCAGGTAGTCCGGAACCAAAGATTACGAAGTGTGATTTCAGAGATGTGGATAACAGTGCATATTATTATAAAGCAGTTCTTTGGGCTGTTGAAAAAGGTGTCACAGTCGGTACAAGCGATACAACATTCTCACCAAATGAAAATGTAACTCGAGGACAGACGGTTGCGTTCCTATATCGTGAGGCAGGATCACCGTTTGAAACCGGAGAAGACGTTTTTAATGATGTAAATAGTAATGATTATTACTTTAAGGCTGTATCATGGGCGACGAAGAACGGTATCACAGTCGGTACAGGCAATGGAAAATTCGAGCCGGATATGGACTGCAATCGTGCTCAAATTGTAGCAATGCTATATCGTACCCAACGATAATTTTGCTAATTTGCTTTTCATTTATATTCGAAAGATGTGGAAGAAATGACTCATATCTTTCGATAATATGTTGGAATTGCGGTAGATATAGTTGTTAAATACTTAATGCGATATATGATTTTTCAATATATAACATAATAAATAAAGAAAGGGGTGTAGATTGATAAAAAAGTATGAACGTGAAGTATGTGCATACGTATATGATCCGGAACTGGGTGATCCTGATGGTGGCATTGCACCAGGTACAGCGTGGGAAGATTTGCCGGAAGATTGGGTTTGCCCATTATGTGCAGTCGGAAAATAGCAGTTTCGGGAAGTTGAATAACTAAGTAATATTTCTGAACTGACAGTTGAAAGTGGAACAATAGAATTACAATCACTTACAGCTGCGAAAAACGGATTCAAGCTAAATGTTCATAATGGTGCTAAGCTAAATTTGAAAAATATATATAGACCTGTCGTATCTGATTTTAATGGTGGCGGAACAATCGTAATTTCAAATTCTGATATGTTGACTATTACAGGAAGTGTGACAGGAACAACTGCATTTGAAACAGCAGGAGGATTCGGAGGCGAGTCCGGAATTGCACAAGCAGGGCATACATATATAACAGCTCCTAATTCTAATGAAAATTCTGAAGAAGGAAACGGTTCGTTAATTGCTATAACGGATAGTACCGGAAATTCTGTAACAACGATAAATGCCGGCAGTTTTTCGGCTAAAGCAGTGATTCCAACCAAAATAAATAAATCAACTGTTATGATTGCAAAATACAATGGTGATGAGTTGAAGAAGATAAGAATATACAGCGCCAATGTAATAACAAATGAAAATTACACAGTAAAAGAAACAGATAGTATTTCAGTTTCTGAAAATAAAGTATCAAATGGAGTTAGGATAAAAGCATTTATATTTGAAAATTTAGAAAATGTAAAGCTATTATGCAAGCCAGAAGAGATTTAACATTATGAAATAGAAAGAAGGAAATAGTGATATTAAAGATAAAAAATATTTTAACCTGTGCCATAAGCATTTCCTTGTTTTTTATGTCATCAACAGCTGCTGATGCAACACAAACAGCGGAGGATTTGCGAAATAGTGACATATCAAAACTAGTGAAACAATCAAAATTTGACTCGAGGGATTATGGCATTGTTACTCCGGTTAGAGATCAAGGAGATACTTCGCTTTGCTGGGCGTATTCTACAGCAAGTGCATCAGAGACATCAATACTTAGAAGCGGTATTGATAAAAGTGTAGATAAGAGTTCTCTATCACTTTCCCCGCAACAGATTGGATATGCAAGACATAATCGAGGAAGTGACCCTCTTAATAATACAACTGGTGAAATAACAAGCAGTTCAGGAAATTGGAGCTATACAGGTGGAGGAACTAAATATGCCGCGGCTTTGCTTTCTACATGGTGTGGGCCTGTTAAATCCGATAAGGCGTATAATGTGAATGGTTGGAGTAATGCCGCCTATAAGTTGGAAAGTGCAATATCTGTTGATGGTAAGAATCTTAATAAGGATGCGGCGGCAAGAGAAAAAATGAAACGAGCTATAGTCAAATATGGTGCAGTTACATTTTCGTATAATAATGTGAGAGAAGCATATTATTATAATCCAAGCGAAGAGAGCGGAAGTTCACCGCATGCTTGTACTATAATCGGATGGGATGATACCATTCCGGCAGAAAATTTTTATCCGAGCAAAACAACAACTGACGGAGGATGGTTGGTCAAGAACAGCTATTCTTCGTTGCCTTACTTTTATCTGTCTTATGAAGTAACCTGTGAACAGATATATGCTTTTGATTATGTAATGAATGATAAGTATGATAATAACTATTTTTATGATGCGTCAGCAACTGATAGTGGCATAGGAAGTCTTTTGAAAATTAAACAGGCAGCCAATGTATTTAAAGTCAAAGGAGATACTGAAAATGAATGGATTAAGGCAGTAAGTGTAGGTATTGTTGGAGAAAATACTGATTGTACGGTTGAAGTTTATAGCGATGTACAAGACGGAAGTTTTAATCCTCAAAATGCAAAGCTTGAAACAACAAAGACAGTTTATCTTGAATATGGTGGATTTAATTGCATTGAACTTGATAAACCTGTAGAAGTAAAAAAAGGCAGTACATTTGCAGTTGTTGTTAAAGTCAATAACGCGTACATAACGCTAAGTGAAAATGAGGGGGAATCTTATGTATACCGCGGAGGTTGGACACCATCACAGGCAGTGAGAATAAAGGTATTTACCAAAAACGATGAAAAAAATCAGAATTCTATTGAGTTTATGGATGAAGGACAAGTTAAGGTAAGAGGAAATGGTGGTATAAAGCAGTTAATTATCACCATGTCCGAAAATGAAGAATTAAAAGATTTTTATGTTGAATCTATAAATTTTGATGAGAATAAAGAAAAAATAGTGACATTGCCATCAGGATGGATAAGGATAGAAAATATACGCTATAAAGCTTTTCTATGGGATAATTTTGAGAATATATCTCCTGAGTGTTCAGAGATAGAATGGTAGAAAAAAGAAAGGTGGCAATATGATATTTCATCGCATAAATATTCCGACAGTTACAAATACGATAGGAGAACCTGGAAAACAAGATTCGACGCAGAATAGTTCAGACCATATTCAACAAAAACAAACTGATGAAAATAAAGAATTGAATATAACACTTGAACAGGCAAAAGATATAGCGTTACAGAAGGCAGGTGTATCTGAGCAAGTATATTTTAAAGAAGCAAAGTTGGATTTTGAAGATGGAAGATGGAAATATGAAATTGAGTTTATGCAAGACAATGTAGAATATGAGGCAGAGATAGATGCTCAGACAGGAGTATTCTATAAGTGGAAAATTGATAGAGATTAATAGAAATGGAGATGTATTATTATGATTAAGAAGGTAACTTTATTAACTACATTAGGGGCAATTACACTAGGTATTGCTATAGGAGTATCGGCAAATGGGATTGTGCAAAAAGTACAATCGGAAATTAGAGGTGATTTTGTAATAAAGACAAATGGACAGATTCAAACATTAAAAAGTGTAGATGGTGAAACTGTATATCCTATGCTTTATGAAGGAACAACATATCTTCCGATTAGAGCTATTGCTGAACTGAACAACAAAGAAGTTGTATGGTATGAAGACACAAAAACTATAGATATTGTGGATAAAACAAATTCTACAGTAACAGATGCTGATAAAATCGTAAATGGTGATATTAGTAAACAAACACCGGTACCAAGACAGACATCACAACCGTCACAAGGAGGATATGACATTACAAATAGCACGAAAATAACACTTGATAAAGCAATAGAAATTGTGGTAAACAAAGCTGGAGTTTCGGAAAACGACTTGTATTCAAAAAATGCAAATTATGATTATGATCATGGACAATATATCGTTGAAGTGGAAATAGATACAAAAAGCACAGAATATGATGCAAAAATAGATGCAGTGAGTGGAAATGTGCTTGAATGGAATTCGAAGAATGAAAGAGTAAATTCATATATTAATTTAAACGGAGTAATTTCTTTAGACAAGGCAATAGAAATTGTTGTTGCTGAAAAAAATATAGATACAAACAAGATTTTAGCGAAAAAAGCAAGTTACGATTATGAAAGAGGCAAAACAGTTATTGGTGTTGAAATCTATGTTGATGGCTTTGAATATGATGTAGAGCTTGATGCAATGACCGGTACAGTGCAGAAATGGAATTGAGTAGCAAAATATAACTTTTGAAAAATAAATCTATGATAAGGAGATATAATGAAAATAAAAAGAATCATATTAAGCATTGTAGTGAGTTTGTTGTTGCTTTCAACAGTTGCCCTTGCAAAAACATCAGAACACAAATTACAACTGTTTTTTCAACCGGCTATTATGGACGACATAACAGGAGATGTATTAACAGGCATAAACTTAAAAAATGTTGATTTAGCAATTCCACAAGATAAAGGCAGTATATGTGGATTGAATTTTGATTTTGAATATGATGATAATGTATTTAATGTGCTTACTAACAATAACGGAGAGGTTGTTATAATTACTGATGAAAATACATTAATCAAGGACAGTTCTAAAATTCATGCAACAGTTGAAAATGGTGTAATACATATAAGTTACAACGATGATAAAGATTTAATTAAATATGATGGTACTTTATGCCGATTTATACTAATTGCAAACAATGTTAATGCGTTATGGAATTCATTTGACTATTATCCAATACGATTTGTTGAAGATTCTATTTCTGTAAATACATACAACGAAATAACAGAACCGTGTTATAATATTGAGGGGATAGATGGTAAAGTTGGAGCATATAATAAACCTCCTGTGTTGGAACAGGTATCAGTCAATAAGAGTATGGTATTTTCGCTCAGGAAGTCAGATATTCAGGTGAATGGTGAAGTTATATCAACTGATGCTGTACCATTTGTTGTTGATGGAATGTGGATGTTACCGATGAGATACTTTGCAGAGGCGACAAACATGGAGGTAGAGTGGAATGCAGAAAAAGCCACTGCTTGTGCTTATGGTGAAAACAAAAATCTTAAAGTTTCTATTAAAGGTGATAAAATATATATAAATTCAGCATTGTGGAATGGAAAGGAGCATGCCATTGAAATAAATGGCAGAATATATATACCACTATCTTTAGTTCAAGAACTTTATCCAAACGTATCAACTAATGCATTGGAAAATGAAATATCAATATATGTACCATAAGGAAGATGTGTAATTTTATGAAAAAGAGTGTTAAAAAATTATTGACAGGAATGATAATTTGTTCAATGTTGAGCAGTTCATTCAATGTTTTGGCGGCGAATAACGTAGAGATTAAGGGAATATCTGTATTGGAAAATGATAAGGTTGTTGCAACTTTTGAGCCGACAGACGGAAATATACAGCTTACTCCTGAACAAATGCTACAAGTAACAGTTTCGGTAAAGGGCGACGAAATGGAATCGGTATATGCTTCGTTTTTATCTAATTCAAATAATAAAGATATTAGTAATGCGACGGTGCAATATGTCGCACAAAAAGCAATAGGTGAAGATAATACTGCAACATTCAAGTTCAGACCGAGAAAGTCAGTAGGACAAGGATCTTTTATTGCAAAATCAGGTGCGACAGGCGCAGAAAAAGCGGCAACATTCAATTATATGGTTAAAGAAGAAGACAAGACAATGACATTGACTGGAAAGAATAATATCATAAAAGCTAATGAAATAGCGGATGCTACATTTGTTGTTACACCTACAAGTTTTACAGGAGAAGATTATACTGGATTTAGTGTTTATATTGATGACAGTTCGACGGCATTGGCAACAGATAAATATAAAATCGAGAAGGTTGAAAATGAACTGATACTTACAGTAAAACACGAAAATTTTGCTAATAAGGTATCAGGGGACAAAATAAAGGTAACAGTAAAACATAACGGATATATGGATGCAAGTGGTGAAATCACAATATTAGATGCTGTATATAATGTGACATTAAATACAAATGGAGGCGTTTTGGCAAACGAGAGTGATAATATAACTAATTATACACAGGGAACAGTCGTAACACTTCCAACACCAACTCAAGTGGGTTATAAATTTGAAGGCTGGTATGAAAATAAAGATTTTACCGGCAATAAAGTTACAATGATTACGGCTGATTCAGAAGGTGATAAGGTATATTATGCGAAATGGATAGCTGAAACATATGCAATCAGTTATGAGCTTAATGATGGAATTATTGCAGATGGAGAAAATGTGACTAGCTACACATATGGAGTTGGTGCTACACTACCAACACCAACAAAAGCTCACTACAAATTTGGCGGTTGGTATGAAAAATCTGATTTTAGCGGTGAATCAGTGAAAACAATACTAACTAATGAAATCGGTGCTAAGACATATTATGCAAAGTGGATAGCGGATACATACAAAGTGACATTGAATACACAAGGTGGAACCATTGCAGATGATAAAAATATAACAAGTTATGAATATGGAACTACTGTCAAGCTCCCAACTAGTAAAGATATAACAAAGGCAGATTATTATTTTAATGGTTGGTATGATAATGCTGAATTTACAGGAACGCCAATAACAGAAATTACTATAAAAGAAGTTCCTGAAACAGGCAATAGCATGATATTCTATGCGAAATGGACTGAAAATGAGCCGGATAAGTATATGGTTACATTTGAAAATGCAGACGGAACAGTATTGCAAAGCGGAGACGTGGAAAAGGATACAATGCCAGTGTATGCAGGAGCAACTCCGACAAAGGAACAAGACGACAGGTACACATATGTGTTTGATAAATGGTTTCCGGAATTGACAAGTGTAACAGGTCCGGCAACATATAAAGCGACATATACTTCGACTTCAAGAGTATATCGAGTAACACTGAATGTGAATGACGGTACTATCGGAGAAAATGTAACAGACTACACATATGGAACTGCTGTAACATTACCAGTGCCGACGAAGAACGGATATAAATTTGAAGGTTGGTATGATAACGCTGAATTTACAGGTGTTGCGGTTACTGAAATTTCTGCGGCGGCAACAGGAGATAAAACATACTATGCAAAATGGGTAGCAGAGCAATATACCATTACATTTAATACAGATGGTGGAGCATTTGTAGAAACACCTATTTCAAGTTACATATATGGAACAACCGCAACATTACCGGTGCCGACAAAGAATGGCTATAAGTTTGAAGGTTGGTATGATAATGCTGAATTTACAGGTACAGCTCTCACTGAAATTTCGGATGGAGCAATAGGAGATAAAGTTTTCTATGCTAAGTGGCGTAAAGAAAGTATTGTAGAAAACCTTGAGGTTTTGGACGCGTTCAAAAATAAGGTAGATGTCACAAAACTTATTGATGAACAAGGCAATACAACAGTTACAGTCATGGCAAAAGAAAATGTTACAATGCCTGAATTAAAACTTTATCGTGCAATATACAAGGGCAATAAACTACTTGGAACATTGGAGGAAATGAAACCTAACATGGTAGGTGGAAACAGCGTATTCATATTTGCACCTTTGACACTTAAAGACGGTGAATCATCAAAGATAATGCTTTGGGATGAAAAAAATGCGCCTACAATAAATGCGATTATAAATTAATAAAAAAAGGATTGAGTATATTAAGATGGAAATAACAAAAGATATAAAATATGTGGGAGTAAATGACTATGATATTGAATTGTTTGAAGGTCAGTATGCTGTATAGAACGGTATGGCATAGCTCTCATCATCGAAAAATCTCACATTTATTCAGGAAGAGGTACATGTTAAATCGGCGATTGATGAGTAGAGCAGAGCACAGCTTGAGGCGTTGGCTAAAGCGTTAGTAGTTGATTAAATTGAATTATTAAAGAGCATTTGATAGTAAAAACAAGTCTTTTGCAAGACTTGTTTTTTGTTTGCGACACATCTTCAAACCAAGAAAATGCCACTGAGTTAAGTGTATTTTTTAAAGAAATGTAAAATAATAAAACATATACTGATATTTTGATAAGAAAAGTTGTAAAATAAAATGTATGATTGGAGATGTGAGTTAAATGAATAACAGCAAAATTATAGATGTAGAAGAATTAAAAGGTAAAATAGGAGCTTTTACGCAGTATTTGATAGATGAGGAAAAATCAAATTCTACAATCGAAGGATATAGAAGAAATGTTAAAAGATTTATAGAATTTATAGGTAAAAGCAAGATAAATAAAAATACGGTACTTGAGTACAAAAGTGCACTGATGAATATGTATAAAACAGCTACAATTAATGCTGCATTATCAGCAATCAACAGCTTTTTTGCCTTTGTCAATAAAAAACTGAGCCACCTCGCTAATAAAAAAGTGAGCCAGT
>OLQI01000588.1_pt1 | contig 32434 bp, 28 predicted proteins | sample 1672171 | NCBI WGS metagenome assembly OLQI01 (sample SAMEA3136655, study PRJEB25190) | human gut metagenome
CGAAAGTACTGCGGTGCAGTCCGTGGGAGGATAGGCCGTTCCGCTCATGCAGGGCATTTGACCCAAGCAAATCTGAGATGTATCTCAGTGGTTAAAAATTATCTTGAAATTCTGCATAGAATCTGGGATAATCTTTGATCGTGACATATGGGAGATTGGCGCAGCGGGAGCGCAGTTGCCTTACAAGCAAACGGTCACAGGTTCAAATCCTGTATCTCCCACCATTAATTACATGTCACGCTTTTGCGTGGCATTTTTATATCGGGCGTTTAGCTCAGCGGGAGAGCACTTCCTTCACACGGAAGGGGTCATCGGTTCAATCCCGGTAACGCCCACCATAGAATTTATAGCCGAGGTTATGCCTCGGCTTTTTTATTGCACAGCAATCGTAGACGAAGACTCGGATGGTGCGGTGACCTATTACGCCTTCTATTTTAAGGGCCAGCCTGCCGTTGTGAACTCCGCCAAGGACGAGGAGGACGCAGGCTAGGAAGCCGCTGACGATGGTGCCGACGAGTCGTACATCGCCTCCTCACAGACTGGTGAGGCAATAAATCATGCCGCGATGGTTGGCGTTGGCAGCATCGTGGGCATCTTGGCTGCTGCCGCTTCGCCTCCGTCGCACATCTAATTATTTCTTGCGCTGTCTTTTCATTAAACGTGCTAATAGTTAAACGGACCGAGAACAACCCAGTCCGTTATCCAAATTTATCTAGTTAAGTGTTGCTATACCGCTTAGACGAGCCTGCATAGCTCTTTGTATAGTCCCCTGATGCTGAAGCGCTCTTCTTGGTTTGCCTTGATTCCTCGATCAGCAAGCTTCAGCAATTTGCATACAGGAACGTTTGGGTCTATTTTCGGCTCTTCTTTCATCTTTACCAAGTAAGGCGAATCATTGATCCTCGAAGCAAGTTGGTACGGGGTTTCTAGTGTGAGCAGCAAATGCATTATGCTGCAGAGAGCATAGGTATCGATCGTCTCTGAATGTCGAAGTTCTTCAATGCCCTCTACATCGCGGGTGAGCATTTCAGGTGGGGCATACTCAATTGTTCCGTAACGCCAGATGCCATTTTGAGTGGTGGTAAACGGGGAATCAGTTTCAATGTACGAAGCGCTTCCCAGGTCAACGAGACATATATCAAAGCAGCAGGAGTCTACTTGTTGCTGAAGGCTTGCTCTTTCTGTTCTGATAATGATATTGCGCGGTGATAGATCGCGGTGCACGAAGGCGCCCTCAAGCGATTGTGCATTGAGGAGTATTTTCAGGACCGCTTTGGCAATTGCGGCAACCGTAATGGGATCGATCCCAATGCACGCACCAAGGTCTACATGGGGAAGTAAGTCTATTGCTGCTGCCAGCGTGACCCCTTCAACATACTCCCTGACGATAATCGGCTTGCCCTTGGCGTTCCCTAGCCCAAGCATGCGGGGAAAACCCTTTAAATGTGAAACCGCCAATGAACTGCGAAATTCTTCCAGGGTAAGCAGTGTTTGAACTTCTTCGTATCTTTGCAATGCTTCTTGAGAGGTTTCCTTGTATTTCATTTCCTTAATGCCGTCTTCGTGGAACAAAGGGGATTTCAGCGCGACGCATTCATTGAGCGTGTTGTAGGCTTTGCGCAAAACCATGCTATTGGAATATGGGGCTTTATTTTCCAGGAAAAATGTCAGAAAACGACGACTCGTTTCTTCCTTTGTGCAGTTTGGGTCCACGAAAGCTGGCGTAAAGGAGTCCAGGGAGAGAATAGATACTCGTTGTTCTGATTGGTTATTGAGCCCGAAGCATGGGTCAACTGAATCCAAAACTGCCCTTCTTTCATACAGTGTGATTGATCAATACTGCAATCTGATGAGCCTTGAATGTTGCGCAACAAGGTAATGGGCCCATGTAGCCAGTTAACTATTAATCGGCAATTTTCAGAACAAGAAACCTCGTTGTTTTGCCTAGGCAGAGTGTGTCACCATGGCTGATTTTGACGGGGGGTCCTTTTTATTAGCAGATCCTTGCGGTTCTATCTCAGTGATAGATTTATCGGCTCCTGAAATTAGAGTAGTGCCGTTTGTCGATCCTAACCCCTGAGCGTACCAGGCGCTTCCGTCTTCGAAAATGCGAAGATGTTTTCTGGAAACATCGATATCGACATCATTGATGCTGTTGCTGCCTGTTGCCAAGAGCCCGATAGTGGTTCCTTCCTCGGAGGTAGAGAGAGGGTATATAGGAGAGCACGCAACCTCGTTATCGATCCTGATTAGCCCAAGTTTTATGGGTTTGCCAGCGGATTTGGTTGTGTGCTTTGGTTGCGCTAGTGTTGGCCGAAGCGTTGAAAATGTGAATGAAAGCTTCTTCTCCATGAAACTGTGCGTTGTTCTTGCTGCAATTTCGGGATCTGCGAGGCATCCCGTAGTCAGAAACATCATCACCAAAAGCACGGCCTTATCGGATGTTTCCGACATAGGAGATGCGTTGATTCTGCGAATGGCGTTGGCATACAGATTTCCATCAAGGGAGTAGTGCCTGAGAAGAGCCCCCATTTCCTTTGCCGCTACGCCACCGTAGTGCTCTATAACCTCGTGGTATGCACAGGGGTTGGCTAAATTGGAAACGATTTTGCTAGTTATTGTTTGGGCGCTTTGATGAAAGTCGCCAAAAAACTCGGGATGTACCTGGCTTGGGGTTGCGTGGACGATCTGCCTTGATAAAAAGGTTCTTTCATTGATTCGATCACGGGGCGCACCGTTGCCGCACACAGTCCGATCGGTTAGGAGCTCGCTTGCAGCATCTTTATTGGTGATGCCGCCAAAGCTGCGTAGATCAGAATACATATAGGAGCTGGGTGTGTGCATCTATATCCTTGCCGGGTGCGCAATTTCGCTACAGGTTAAAACGATAAAAACGGTTACTATCTGCGTGTAATTCATATTCTAGCTCAGAAATACGAGGTCAATGCCATTATCTCTGAATAGTTTTAACGGGTAAACCTCTCAGTTGCGCATGTTGCGCACAAAGCAAATCGGTAACTAATGTTGCGCAACGGATCCTTTTCAAACTGCCTTTAAATAGCGAATGCATAAAAAGGATAACTAGTCTGACGCGTAAGAGCGCGGGCTAATGCAGTGCGAAAAGGAGAATAAATGAAGGATTTGCGTTCTAAGAAAGCAATTGCGGCAAGCCTGAGCTTGACGCTTGCTCTTGGTAGCGTGCCTGCAGTAGCATTGGCCGATGACGCCGATGAGAATAGCGAGGGAGCTACTTCCGAGCAGTCTACCCAGGCCGAGCTTTCGTTTTCGGCAAATGGTGGACAGTTCACCGATGGCAGCACTGGAGTAACCGTCAAGGCGAACGAGGACGGAAGCATCAATGCTCCTACGCCTACTCGTGCGGGCTATACTTTCAAGGGTTGGTACTCTCAGTCCGACATGGATGGCATTCCTGAGAATTATCAGCAGTATTACAAGCTCGATCCTTCTTCCGCCAAGGCAGGCAGCTGGTTTGCTGCATGGGAAAAGAACGCAGAGGTTCAGGCTCAGAGTGTTGAGGTTGTAAGCTTCTTCCAGGGCGGCGAACGTAGTGGTTCCAGCGTAACCACTACGATTGACGTTACTGCAGACAGTAGCGTTGCAGATTGCGTTAAGAGCTTCGAAGGGTATACCCCCACAAAGATTGTTTCGGGTGCGGCAACCAGCGAAGAAGAAGTGAACATGACCTCCTCCCTGGAGGGCATCACCACGCTTTATGTGTATTACAAGGCCAACGAGCAGAAAACGGAACAGAACCAGATCAACGTTCTGTATGCTGCTAACGGCGGCCAGTTCGTAGACGGCAACGAAACCATGCAGGGCGTTGCCGACGCTGATGGCAAACTCCGTCAGCCTCCTACGCCCACCCGCGATGGCTACACCTTCGCTGGTTGGTACTGGCATGCGGATTACTCCGGCTACACCGACGAGCAGAAGGCTGCCGACAAGGTCGATTTCGACCAGGCGGTTACTGGTCAGACCGTTACGATGTTCGCTCAGTGGACTAAGGATGAAGTACAGAACGAGACCGACGTTCTGTATGTTGCCAATGGCGGCAAGTTCGCTGATGGTCAGGAAGTTCAGCAGGGTCTCACCGACTCTGACGGCATGATGCGCCAGCCCATGACTCCCACACGTGATGGTTATACCTTCGCTGGCTGGTACTGGGTTTCCGACCTGAGCGTCCTCACCGAAGAGCAGAAAGAGCAGAACAAGGTCGATTTCGGCCAGCCGGTTACCAAGCCTCATGTAACGATGTATGCCCAGTGGGTGAAGAACCAGGACGAAATCAATGTCCTGTACGCTGCTAACGGTGGCCAGTTCGCTGACGGCAACGATACCATGCAGGGCGTTGCCGACTCTGACGGCGTCATGCGCCAGCCCGCGGCTCCCACCCGCGAGGGCTACACCTTCGACGGCTGGTACTGGCACGCTGACTACTCCGGCTACACCGACGAGCAGAAGGCCGCCGACAAGGTGGACTTCTCCCAGCCCGTGCAGTCCGACGTGAACATCTACGCCCAGTGGACCAAGAACGCCGACCAGAACGAGATCGACGTCCTCTACGCGGCTAACGGCGGCCAGTTCGCCACCGGCGAGACCTTCCAGCAGGGTCTCACCGACTCCGACGGCATGATGCGTCAGCCCGCAGAGCCCACCCGCGATGGCTACACCTTCGCCGGCTGGTACTGGGTCTCCGACCTCTCCGGCCTTACCGACGAGCAGAAGGACCTGAACAAGGTCGACTTCTCCCAGTCCGTTGCCGGCAAGGAGCACGTGACCGTGTTCGCCCAGTGGACCAAGAACCAGGAGCAGAACGACCATGCCGTGATGTACGTCGCTAACGGCGGCCAGTTCGCCACCGGCGAGACCTTCCAGCAGGGCGTCACCGACTCCGACGGTATGATGCGCCAGCCCGCGGCTCCTACCCGCGAGGGCTACACCTTCGACGGCTGGTACTGGCACGCTGACTACTCCGGCTACACCGACGAGCAGAAGGCCGCCGACAAGGTGGACTTCTCCCAGCCCGTGCAGTCCGACGTGAACATCTACGCCCAGTGGACCAAGAACGCCGATGCTCAGGCTGAGCAGATCACCGTTAAGTTTGTTGACAACTTCAACGGGACCGAATCTTCCGCCGAGGTCAAGAAGGGCGAGGTTGTTGCCAAGCCTGCCGACCCCACCTATGACGGTTGGACCTTCGAGGGTTGGTCTTCCACCCTCAAGGACGATGAGGGCAACTGGGAGTACACCTCCGTTGACTTCAGCAAGGCAGTTGAGGATGAAGACCAGGACGGTGTGGTAACCTATTACGCCTTCTACTCCGAAAACCAGGCTGCTGCGGACGACGCCGCTAATGGTGAAGAAGGCGCGGAACAGGAAGCTGCCGGTGATGACGCCGAAGCGGCGGATGAATCGAGCATCGCCCCTCAGACCGGTGACGCCACCAACGTTGCCGCTGTCGCTGGCATTGGCGGCATCGCGGGCCTTCTTGCAGCAGCCGCTGCATTGCTTCGCCGCCGTCGCAGCAACTAGCTAATGCATACGCTGTCCGTTTGAGGCAGAGGTACTAGCAGGCGAATGGACTGGGTTATTCCCGGTCCATTCGTTTTTTAGTGGGAAAATGAAGCAAACCCGTATTTGAGCTTGCGTTTGACCGCATTGCGCGTGAAGGGAGTTGCCATGACTTTTGTCCTCGGGCTGGCTCAGTGCCGTCATCCTGAAGAAGGCGGTACGGAAGCTGTTTTGGAAATGGCCGAACAATGGTGTGCCGAAGCTTCTCTTCGTGGGGTGGATATCTTGGTGTTCCCCGAGTCGCTTATGACCCGCTATGAACTGGATAAACGGTCGTTTGCTTCTGAGGCCGAGTCAATTGATGGGCCGTTTTGCTGCGGAATGAATGCACTTGCGGCGCGCTATGGCCTTTGGCTTGTATACACCGTGAATGAGCGAAATAATGAGGGGAATCCCTTTAATACGGCTGTTATTACGGGAAGCGATGGGACAAAGCACGGGGTTTACCGCAAAGTGCATTTGTTCGATACCGATTTCACTAAGGAATCCGATCGTATGGCGGCGGGCTCTGCGTTGTTCGAGCCCATTGATACTCCCTTTGGGCGCATCGGTCTTTCGATTTGCTATGATTTGCGTTTTCCGGAAGTGGCGCGCTTTGCGGCAACGCGTGGGTGCCAGCTGTTAATCAACCCTGCCGCCTGGGTGGATGGCCGCTTGAAGGCGGAACAATGGCGTACGCTTCTTTCGGCGCGCGCCATCGAGAACGAGATCTTCGTTGCGGGCTTAAGTCGCGTTGACAAGGGCTACATCGGGCAAAGTGCCGTGTTTGGGCCTGATGGTGTGATGCTGGCCAGTGGCAGCGTCCGCGAAGAGCTGGTTGCTGCCCGCATAGACCTTTCGGCGATTGACGGAGTTCGCGCAGCCATGCCCGTCCTTGAGCATCGCAGGCCGGAGCTTTATTAGTGGGGTATGGGGGCAGACGCCGTTTTCCCACTAGGCAGGGGGCGCCCGGCAGCTCCATACGATTAGTGCGGGCGGCGCCTCAAAGCTAAAGTGGGAAACGGTACCTGTCCCTATATTCCTACTTTGCCGTTTCAACAATCAGGGCAGATCGTTCGACTTTTCGTTGCATAGTGTGGAATCGGCGTGTATGGGGCTTTCTTCGCGGATTCGTGGCCGAGATCTGTGGTGATGCGGCATAAAATCACAATGTTTACTAAATAAAACATACGGGAGTCAATAGGCTCTCTCTGGCACTCGCCCGAAACCTACCTCAACTGCACTATTAAGGGAGTTGCTGTGCTTAGCCGCTTTAGCGTAAAGAAGCCATATATCGTTACGGTTGCGGTGATCATCATCCTGATTCTGGGTGGTGTTTCGCTTACCAAAATGAAGACCGATTTGCTGCCCGATATGGATTTGCCCTATCTGGCGGTTATTACCACCGACCCTGGCGCTAGCGCTGAAAAGGTGGAATCCGAAGTTACCGATGTATTGGAAGGCTCGCTTTCGAAAGTAAGCGGTGTTTCCTCCGTCCAAAGCCAAAGTGCTGATAACTATTCCATGATATTCCTCGAGTTCGAGGACGGAAGCGATATGGATTCCGCCATGGTGAAGGCCTCGTCTGCGGTAAACGAGGTTTCTTCTCAGCTGCCTGAAACCGCTGGCAGCCCTAACTACATGGAAATCAGCATGGATATGATGGCAACCTTGTATGTTGCCGCATCCTACGACGACCATGACATTTTCGACACCACTTCGTTGGTGAAAGACAAAGCGGTTCCTGAGTTGGAGCGCATTGACGGTGTTGCCGACGTTTCTACGGTTGGGGCGGCGGAAAAATCGGTAGAGGTGCGCCTTTCCGACAGCAAGATTGAAGACATCAACAACAAGCTGCTGGCCAGCGTCAATTCCCAGCTTTACGATGCCAAGAAAAGCATCGATGAAGGTGAGGCGAAGCTGGCTGAAGCGGAGAGCCAGCTAAACAGCCAGAAAGAAACGCTCGAGCAGAAGCAGCAGGAAACAAGCGATCAGCTTGGTCAGGCAAGCTCTGGCTTAACGCTGGCAATTTCCGGGAAAACCAGCGAGATCACTTCGCTGCAGGCGGAGATCGGAGCGCTGAAGGCCGTCGATCCTAGCGGCGCGAACCCCCAGGTTCAGGCGAAAATTGGGCAGCTTGTGCAGAAGGCGCAAACGGTAACGGGAGAACTTGAAGCCTACCAAAAGCAGCTTGCCGAAGTGCAATCGGGCTCTATTACCGCAGCAGCGCAGTTCGGCAGCGCCAGCGCTCAGTTTGCCAGCGCCCAACAGACCATCGATTCCAACAAACAACAGCTGGCGGATGCCCGTTCTCAGTACGAAAGCTCGCGTGAAGAGGCTCTTTCCAAAGCGAATGTCGATGCCTTGGTGGACAAGGAAACGCTAGCAGGCATTATTAAAGCCCAGGATTTTTCGATGCCGGCTGGCTATCTTGATAGCGGCTCGGACGATCAGTGGCTGTTGCGTGTGGGCGACAACATCTCTTCCATTTCCGACCTGCGCTCGCTTTTGCTTGCCGACATCGATGGGGTGGGTGAAATCCGCCTTGCCGATGTTGCCGACATCACCGAAGTTGACAATGTCGGAGATCAGTACATGCGTATCAACGCCAAAGATGGCGTATTGCTTTCGGTGTTCAAGAATTCCACTGCTTCTACGAGCGAAGTCTCTGCAGATACCCGAGCAGCGCTTACCAAAATTGAACAGGCCAATCCCGGCTTGCATCTAACTGTGGTGAGTGACCAGGGGTCTTTCATTGCGCTGTACATCAACTCTATTTTGCAGTCGCTGCTTTTGGGCGCGCTTCTTGCCGTGGTGGTACTCATCGTTTTCCTTCGCGATTGGCGTCCCACGCTCATCATGGCTTTCAGCATTCCCTTCTCAGTGCTCTGCGCCTTGGTGGTGATGTACTTCTCGGGCATCTCGCTGAACATTATGTCGCTTGGCGGTATTTCCATCGCTATTGGCATGCTGGTAGATAATTCGATTGTTGTGCTGGAGAATATCTATCGGCTGCGCAGCCGCGGCATTCCGCCTGCTCGCGCAGCCGTTCAGGGTGCGAAGCAGATCTCGGGCGCGGTAATTGCTTCCACGCTTACTACCATTTGTGTATTCTTGCCCATCGTGTTTACTACGGGCATGGTGAACCAGCTGATGCTGCCCTTCGCGCTGACCATTGCCTACGTGCTTACCGCGTCGCTGCTTATCGCGTTGACCATGGTTCCCGCTGCTTCTTCGTTCCTGTTCAAGAACTATATTCCTCGCCGCAACAACTGGTTTGAGACGCTGCAGACGAAATACGCTCGTTCGCTGGCATTCTTCTTGCGTCATAAGGCGTTGCCTCTTGTGGTGTCGGTAGTGCTTTTGGCTGTTGCAGTGATTGGCGTGGTGAACATGGGTATCACTATGATCCCCACCATGACCTCGAAAACGGCAACGGTGACAGTGACCATGCCTGAAGATACCGACAAGGAGACGGCGTATGCTACGGCGGATAAGGTTATGGACGAAGCCATGGGCATCGACGGAGTGAAATTCGTTGGCGCTATGGACGGAACGTCTTCGACCTCGATGGTTGCTAGCGATATTTCCAGCAGTAGCAGCAGCGACAAGTTCCACCAGGTGTTCACGTTCTACGTACAGACCGACAGTTCAGTGACCACCGAAGGCCAGGTGCTTTCGATTTTGGATCAGCTACAGCAGCGTACTTCTGGCCTGAACTGCGAAGTGATTACCGATGCTTCTTCTTCCGAGGCGATGAGCTCTATGACCGGCAGTGGGCTTTCGCTGAGGATCCAAGGTCCCGATCAGGATGAGCTGGTGCGTATCAGCGAAGATGTGATGGGGATCGTTGGCCAGGTGGAGGGCTATACCGAAATCGAAAACGGCATGGAAGATGCTGCGACCGAGCTTCACCTGGTTGTCGATCGCGACAAGCTTACCAAGGACGGCTATACGGTTGCTCAGTTGTATAGCGATTTGGCGAAAAAGCTTTCCGAAAGCGCCGATGCGCCTTCCATGACGCTCGATGGCAGCAAGATGAATGTGTCTGTAGTGGATAAGACAAACCCTGTTACGGCAGACAATCTTCTTGATACCGAGATTGAGATAACCAATCAGCAGACGGGCGATACCACCACGCACAAGCTTCGCGAGTTCGCTACGGTTGAGCAGGGAGTTGCCTCTCCCACGATGATTCATGTGAACTCAACCCGTGCTATTACGGTGACGGCCGATGTCGAAGATGGTTACAACAATGCTTTGCTTGCGCGCGATCTGCAGACCAAGCTCAAGGATTATCAGCTGCCCGAGGGCTACACCATTCAAACCAGTGGCGAACTGGAAAACATCAACACAATGCTTTCTCAAATGATGCTGCTTCTGATTTTGGGCTTTGTGCTGATTTACCTTGTCATGGTGGCGCAGTTCCAGAGCTTGCTTTCTCCCTTCATCGTGATCTTGACTGTCCCCCTTGCCTTTACCGGCGGTTTGTTCGGTTTGGTGGCAGCCGGCGAACAGCTGAGCATGCTTTCACTGCTGGGCTTCGCGGTGCTTATGGGCACGGTTGTGAATAACGGCATCGTGTTCGTTGACTATGTGAACCAGCTGCGCCGTGGTGGCCTGTCGAAGCACGATGCCCTGGTGGCTGCGGGACGTACCCGCATGCGCCCCATCATGATGACGGCAATTACCACCATCTTCGCTATGTTGCCGATGGTGTTCAGCGATGCGGTGGGATCGTCGATGCAGCGCGGCATGGCGGTTGTGGTTGTGGGCGGCTTGCTGTACGCCACGTTCATGACTCTGTATGTGGTGCCGGTTATGTACGACATCCTGTATCGTCGCGTTCCTCGCGAGGTTGATTTGGGCGATGAGTCTATCGACGACGATCCAGGCGATGCTCAAGCATATTTGGAGGCAATGCAGAACGCCCGTGCTTTAGCTGGAGTTAAGCCAAGAGTGGCCAATGCAGGTTCGGGAGGGAGTGCCGGAACAGCTTCGTGACAGGCACGGCTTTCGCAGAGGCAACCATTCACAATCCCCTCATCATTTGGGGTTTCTTTGGGGAAGAAGGAATGAACGTGTTGCAGCATTGTGGCGTTTTTGTTTGGGTATCCTGCTAGAATAAAGAAAGATAATAAGCGAGGCGCAGGGGCGCTTCGATACTGGGGCCTTTGCCGTATGGCGAAGGAGAAAGAGGGGCGAGAGCTATGAAGCAGTACAGGCGCGTATTTGCAGCACTCGATGGCGGCAGCACTCAGCAGGAAGTAGCCGAGCGCGCAATTCAGATTGCGAATCTCAACCATGCAGAATTGATGTTCGGCCATGTAGTAGATTCGGTTCCTGATTCTTTGACGGGCACCGACTACAAAGAGCTTGCTGAAACGGTTCGCAACCGCTTGGTCGATTCCCTGGGCGATACGTTGAAGGCAGCCGAGGAAGATCCGGACATTCCTTCCGTAGAGGTTGTTGTTAAGGTTGGTCGTATTCAGGAAACCATTCACAACCTGATGATCAAGCCGTTTGAGCCCGAGCTGGTTATCTGTGGTGAGCGCGGTCTTTCGAACATCACCTACGTATTCGTTGGCAGCGTTTCCACCTATCTGATCAGGAACCTTCGCTGCGACGTTCTTGTTGTAAAGCAGGATTAGTCGGTTGCGCTGATCTACGATCAGCGCAACATGCTCCTGAGACGCGACGATGCTGCGCGGGATTCTGGCGGCATAGGGAAACCTCAAGGCCTGCAGGGCGGCGCGAAGGCCTGCCCTGCGGGCCTTTCGCTTCCCCTGCACTCGCCAGAATCCCGCTCGCTGATTTACTGGCGCATACCCGGATTTTCGTTAACGCCCTTGAGGGCGTTTTTTATTGTAGGGATAGGTGCCGTTTTCCCACTTATATATTCAGGTAATTATCCGCAGTAAATGAAAAAAATCGCTGGGTATTTCCTGCGTTCTGCTTGTAGGGAAAACGGCACCTATCCCTATATTCACTGGCTCTGCACGCTCTCGAATGCAATCGTTGGGGGACTTGGTCTAAAATAAAGAATAGTGCGCCCGCGCGGTGCATTCTAAACACGCTAGAGTGGCCAGCAACCTGCTGGCTGAAACGTTACACACAGAAAGGCATGGCATGCAGCGCAACCATTACGATTTCCTTATCGTTGGCGCTGGCATCACGAGCGCCGTTTTTGCTCATGAAGCCGCCAAGATCGGCAAGACCTGCTTGGTCATCGACCGCCGCGATCACATTGCAGGCAACATCTACACGGAAGAAATCGATGGCATCAACGTGCATAAGTACGGTGCCCATATCTTCCATACGTCGCTTCGTCCCGTTTGGGATTACGTAAATCAGTTCGCCGAGTTCAACAACTATGTGAACTGCCCCGTTGCCAGCTACAAGGACGAGCTGTACAACTTGCCGTTCAACATGAACACCTTCTCGAAGATGTGGGGAATCAAGACTCCCGTTGAAGCGAAGGAAATCATTGAGCGCCAGAAGCAGGAAGCAGCCGAGCAGATTGGCGAAGGCGAGCCCTCTAATCTTGAGGAACAGGCGCTTTCGCTTATCGGCAAGGATGTATTCGAGAAGCTGATCAAGGGCTACACCGAAAAGCAGTGGGGCAAGAGCTGCACCGAGCTGCCCGCTTCCATCATCAAGCGCCTGCCCGTTCGCTTCATCTATGACAACAACTACTTCAACGACCGTTGGCAGGGCATCCCCATGGGCGGCTACACTGCTATGGTTGAGCGCATGTTCGGCGATACGGAAATTTTGCTGAATACCGAATATCGTGAGTTCGTTGCTGAAAACGAAGGTATTGCCGACCGCGTTATCTACTGTGGCACCATCGATGCTTACTTTGATTATCAGCTTGGCGCGCTGGAGTATCGTTCTTTGCGCTTCGAGTCCGAGCGTATTGAATGCGAGAATTGGCAGGGCAACGCGGTGGTTAACTACACCGAGCGCGAGGTGCCCTTCACGCGCATTATCGAGCACAAGCACTTCGAGTACGGCACTCAGCCAACCACCATCATTACGCGCGAGTATCCCGCAAACTGGGAGCGCGGCGATGAGCCGTACTATCCTCTGAACGACGATCGCAACAGCGCCCTGTACGAGCAGTACGTTGAGCTTGCCAAGCAGGAAGGCAACGTGGTATTCGCTGGCCGTTTGGGTGGATACAAGTACTACGATATGGACAAGGCCATCGACGCGGCATTTGATTTGGTGGATGCTGAACTTGGCGTTGACCTGAGAAAATAGGATTGATCTCCATTTTCTTGCATTGATATGTTGCGAGCCTGGTATGGTTGCCGGAAAGGGCAGCTGGCCAGGCTCGCTGTGATTTGTGCCTAGCGAGAACGTTGGCGCCGCTGTGTTGGGCACGCCGTTCGGTTGAAAGGAAAACGTATGAGACTGATAGGGATACTTGCCGCCGCTGCTTTGGCGTGCACGTTGGCGGGTTGCGCAGCTCCGCAGCAACAGCCCGACCACTCTCAGCTCAAGGTGAATGATGCGGGCGTTTCTTCGGATGGCGGTGCCCAAAGTGGCGAAGGAGCCGAAGGGGGCGTTTCTTCTGCGGAGGAAGCTAAGCCGACGGCAAGTGAGTTGCGCGCGAAGCTGGATATAACGGAAGACTATCGTCCCGACTTCAACCACGGCGAAAAAGGGGCCAGCTATCAGAAGTACATCGTGCTACATGACACCGAAGTGGATAGCAGCGCGGCTTCTATCGTTAATTCATGGGAGAGCAGTGGCAACAAAGTGGCCTCGCAGTTCATCGTGAATAAAGACGGATCTATCGTGCAATGTGTGCCGATGGATACCATTGCCCATCATGCCGGCTATGGCGACGCAGGTCACAACAGCGAGTATGGCGTGCCGGAAGATGGACGCGACGACAAAAAGGGGACCACCAAAGCTCCTTCGAAGAGTATTACCGATTACGGTATGAATTCGTATTCTATTGGCATCGAAATAGTGCACGTGGGCGGGCAGGGCGCCTATCCCGAAGCGCAGCTTGAAGCGATTGACGGGCTTATTGCCTACATCGATGCGTATTACGGCAGCGAAAGCACCATCATCGACCACAAAATGTGGCGTTCTGGCAACTCTGACACCTCGGCTGAATTCGCAACGTATTTAGCTAATTACCGCGATCATCGTACGCATAACTAACCGAATGGGAAAATAGGGACAGGTATCGGATTCCCGCTTTCGCCGTAGAGCACAAAAGCAAGGCTTCGTATGCGAGTTTTGAACCGCCTTCCGTTTCTTTATGTCCAAGAAGCGGAAGGCGGTTCGTTCATTGAGGGCGCGGCTCTGTGCGCTGGCTGGAAAACGGCACCTGCCCCTTATTCCCGCCTGTTCGTGGAGAGTTTTGTGCGCTTGCCGAAGCCATTTCATTCAACGTAAAAAGCGAGTAAACTAATATGGCTTATGGCTATGCGCTTCGACTGCTGCTCTGAGGGGTATCGGGCGGTATGCGCCGTAGGTGCATAGCCGGCAATCAATACATTTCGCGCTTTTGCGCTTGCTGTTTGCTTGTTTGAAAGGGAGCCCAATGGCAGACAAGGTCGCAGTACTCATACCCTGCTACAACGAAGCCGTGACCATCGGCAAGGTGGTGGACGACTTCAAGCGCGTCCTGCCCGACGCCGACATCTACGTTTACGACAACAACTCCAAGGACGGCACGGCCGACATCGCCCGCGAGCACGGCGCCATCGTGAAGTTCGAGGGGCGCCAGGGCAAGGGCAACGTCGTCCGCTCCATGTTCCGCGACATCGACGCCGACTACTACCTGATGGTCGACGGCGACGACACCTACCCCGCCGAGGCAGCGCCGGCGCTCCTGGAGCCGCTGCGCGCCGACCGCGCCGACATGACGGTGGGCGACCGCCTGTCCAACGGCTCCTACGGCGAGGAGAACGACCGCGCGTTCCACGGCTTCGGCAACGACCTGGTGCGCTGGCTGATCAAGAAGATCTACGGCTTCGCCTTCGACGACGTCATGACGGGCTACCGCGCGTTCAACCGCGTGTTCGTGAAGACCATGCCGGTGCTCTCCGAGGGCTTCCAGATCGAGACGGAGATCTCCATCCACGCGGTGGACAAGCGCTGGCGCATCGAGGACGTGCCGATCGACTACCGCGACCGCCCCGAGGGCAGCTACTCGAAGCTCTCCACGTTCGGCGACGGCGCGAAGGTGCTGCGCGCCATCACGAGCCTGTTCAAGGACTACCGCCCGCTGGCGTTCTTCGGCTGGCTGGCCCTGATCCTGCTGGTGCTGGCCGTGGTGGCGGGCATCCCCGTCGTCGCCGAGTACGCGGCCACCGGCCTGGTGCCCCGCATCCCCACGATGCTCGGCAGCCTGGCGCTCGCCGGCTGCGGCGCCCTTTCCTTCGTGACGGGCCTTATCCTGGACACGGTCGCCAAGAGCCACCGCCGCCAGTGGGAGATCGACGTGTACAAGGCGATGAACGGCTTTTACCGCGAATAGCTGCAGGGGCTTTGCCCCAGGCTTTTGTAGAATGAAAACAGTAGCTTCACTAGAGAAGGAGTGCGCTCATGGAGGCATATAAGAAAGAATTCATCGAGTTCATGGTGGAAAGCCAGGTGCTCAAGTTCGGCGAATTCACGCTTAAGAGCGGGCGCAAATCCCCCTTCTTCATGAATGCCGGCGCCTATGTTACGGGTGGTCAGCTGAAGCGCTTGGGCGAGTACTACGCTCGCGCCATTCATGACAACTTTGGCCTGGATTTCGATGTGGTATTCGGTCCCGCATACAAGGGCATTCCGCTGGCTGTTGTTACCGCCATCGCCTTGGAGGAGCTGTACGGCAAGGAAGTTAAGTACTGCTGTAACCGCAAGGAAGTGAAGGACCACGGCGCCGATGCCGGCAACCTGTTGGGTGCCGAGCTTCACGACGGCGACCGCGTGATCATGGTCGAAGACGTTACCACGTCGGGCAAGTCCATCGATGAAACCTACCCCATCCTGAAGGGTACCGCTGATGTTGAGGTTAAGGGCCTGATTGTCTCCCTGAACCGTATGGAAGTTGGCAAGGGCGGCGTGAAGACTGCGCAGAAGGAAGTCCAGGAAAAGTATGGCTTCCCTGTAGCTTCCATCGTAAGCATGGCTGAAGTTACCGAGCTCCTGTACAACCACGAAATTCAGGGCGGGGTGGTGATCGACGATACGTTGAAGGCTGCACTCGATGCTTATTACGAGCAGTATGGTGCCAAGGAAGCGTAGATTACAGCCGGTTTGGTTTTTTGGAGGCGTCCGCATAGCGGGCGCCTTTCTTGTTTCTGATTTTGGGTTGCTGGTCATGATGCTCCGCGCGTTTTCGTGAGATTTTCCCTGTTGCGGCGATCGGACCCATTACAAAAAACAAAAAACTCGGTATCTTTGCAACTTTTTTGCGATCAGGGGCTCTTCTCGGTTCCTTCAGTCTTGGAATATGCCATTTTTGCTGCGTTTTTGTGCCGCGATTCGCGATTGGGGAGCTCGCAACAATTGCCAATCGCAAAAAAGTTGCAATTCGGACCGATTTTTTGTTTGTGGGTTCCTGGGAGGGCCTCCGAGGCAGTGCTGGGATGTTATGGACTCGATGCGGAACGGGGGTTGAACCTGATACGGCGTTGGGTCGTTGTGGGCCCGATGCGGAGCGGGGGTGGATCTGGCGCGGGGCAGGGTTGACTCGATGCAGCGCCAGGGTATTGCTTGGCCGCGGCGCTTGGGTGCTGTCCGGGTACCGCGCCAAGGTGTTGCCCAGGTGCGGCATCGTGATGTTGCCCCACTGCCGCGCTAGGGAACTGTTTGGGCGTGGCGTCGTGATGTGGCCCGAGCGCGGCGTTGCGAAACACGGGCGGTGCCGCGGGTTTGGGCGCTTGCTCGTGTATCGTGTCGTGTTATTGCTTTCTCTTAAAATAAGTAACGCAACGTTACTAAAGTTGGTTTTCCGCTACAATGAGCGCAGAGAATTTGCAGAAGAACAGGCAAGGAGCCCCCCTATGAGCAATCTTTTGGATACCCCTAAGTTGGGTTTTGGCTGCATGCGTTTGCCCCTTACTGACCCCAAGGATCAGAAGAGCATCGACATCGAGCACTTGAAGAAGATGGTCGATGCGTTCATAGAGGCTGGCGGCACGTACTTTGATACTGCCTATGTCTACCACGAAGGCGAATCAGAAGTTGCTATGCGCAAGGCGCTGGTGGAGCGCTATCCGCGCGATTCGTTCACCATTGCAACCAAGTGCTTGGCTTGGGCTCAGCCTACCGCAGAAGACGCTAAAGCATGTTTGGATACTTCGCTCAAACGCCTGGGCACTGACTACATCGATTTCTACCTGCTGCATAACATGGGCGGTGCGCGCACGGCGAAATTCGATGAGTACGGAATGTGGGAATGGGCCGCGCAGAAGAAAGCCGAAGGTGTCATCAAGCACTTGGGTTTCTCGATGCATGACAACGCCGAAACGTTGGACAAGTTGCTCGCCGATCATCCCGATATGGATTTTGTCCAGTTGCAGGTGAATTACCTTGACTGGGAAGACCCTGTGGTGGAATCGCGCAAATGCATGGAAGTTGCGCAAAAACATGGTGTGCCCGTGGTGATTATGGAGCCCGCCCGCGGAGGTCGCTTGGCGGACTTGCCGGAACGCGGTGCAAGTGTGCTGAAAGCGGCCGACCCCGACAAGAGCGTGGTTTCGTGGGCCTATCGATTCTGCTACAACCTGCCCAACGTTATAAGCGTGCTCTCGGGCGTATCGACGTTGGAGCAGATCCAGGAAAACGTGCGCGAATGGAAGGCGAACGAACCCTTATCCGCCTCCGAAGAAAAGGCGCTGGGCGATGCGGTTGATGCTCTGAAGAGCGTGGGGTTGATCCCTTGCACCAACTGTCGCTATTGCGTGAAAGACTGCCCCGCTGGCGTGAATATTCCCGAAGCCTTGGGTTTGCTGAATTTGGAAAAGATGACCGAGAATCGCGAATTTGCGAAGAGTCAGTACGCCTGGCAAACCCGCGACGGTCGCGCTTCCGCCTGCATTCAATGCGGCGCCTGCGAGGACATGTGCCCGCAAGGCATCAACATCATCGAGCTGCTCGAGGATGCCGCCGACTTCTACGAGTAGGGCGGGAGAAAAGGACAGGTACCAGATTCCTGCCCAACGAGCAGGGCCCCGCTTACGATGTAGTTCGCAAGTGGGGCCCTGCTTTTGTTCGTTATGGCATAAGTGGAATCTGGTACCTGTCCTTATATTCCCGGTATCTAAAACGTTAAAAACGCGTTCGGGTGTAACTTCTGAATTAACAACGGTTCAGGTGAATTTTTCATTTGCAGCGCTGACGTTAAAACGGTTTGAGAACTCGATTTTCAGCTCCAGATTTCCTCTTCGATGGCGCAATACTAGCGCCGTGCCCGTCGTCTACGCGTACTCATAGGCGACGGGCTGGTTCGAAAGAAGAAGAGGAAAGAGGAAGAACCGAATGGAACAAAAAGCTTGGAACGCAAAGCGCGTTGGAATGGTGCTTTTGGCTTTGGTGATGGCCGCAAGCGCTTTGCTGTTCGCTACGGGGTGCTCATCACAGAGCAATCAAAAGGAGTCGAGCGACCCCATCACGATGGTTTGGCTGCCTGATAATTCGTCTGCCGACCTTACCCAGTCTCGCGAGGCTATCGGCGATGTGATCAAGGAAGCAACCGGCCGCGACGTTGAGCTGATGACTACCACCGATTGCAACGTAGCCATCGAGGCGATTTCTTCCGGTTCTGCTCAGATGGCGCTGCTTGGCGCTGAGGGCTACGTCCAGGCAAATTCAAAGAACGATGCTGTGCAGGCCGCTTTCACCAACAGCGATGAAAACGGAGCGCTCGACGGCGCTTGCTACTACAGCCGCATTTGCGTCCCTGCCGACCAGGCCGCTAACTACAAGGACGGCGACGGCTATTCCCTTGACAAGCTCAAAGGCAAGAAGTTCTCGTTCGTATCCGCAACGTCCACTTCGGGTTTCAAGGTCCCCTCTAGTGCCATTATGAAGAAGTGCGGTGTTGAGTCTTCCGACGACCTTCTGCAGGACGGCACGTTCTTCAGCAAGGTAATGTTCGGCGATTCCCACCAGGGCTCTGCGGTAAACCTGCTTTCTGGTCAGTCTGATGCTGCTGCATTCGACGACGTTGACGTAGACATGTACCTCGACCTGGTATCTGGCAGCGCAAATGCTCCCGGCGCCGTATACAAGGTAAAGGATGATGCAGTTGCACCATTTGACTCGGTTCGTGGCAAGGAATTCACCATCATCGGCATCACTCCTGTGCTGAACGCACCGTTCTGCTACAACACCGATAAGCTTTCCGATGATGAGCAGAAGAAGATCACCGAGGCATTCTGCTCTGCTGAAACCGCATCCAATAAGGAAATCTTTGCCGATCCTGACGACGAGAACGCCAAAGCGATCTTTGACAAGGACTCCGATAAGACCTGCTTCGTTGCCTGCGATGATGCATGGTACAACCCAATTCGCGAGCTTGGTGCATAAAGCATGGAGCAACGTCAGGAACTGCTGACCGTTGAGCACCTGACGAAAAGCTACGACGGCAAGGGGAAAGCGCTGCACGATATGTCGCTTTCCCTTCGTCGTGGCGAGTTCGTCACAGTTATCGGGCCTTCGGGGGCAGGTAAATCCACTTTTTTGCGCTGTGTCAATCGCCTTATCGATGCTTCTGAGGGAAGTATCGTGTTCGACGGGCGTGAGATTACCAGCATGAACAAGCGTCAGATGCGCAAGGTCCGTCGCGATATCGGGATGATCTTTCAGCATTACAACTTGGTGCATCGAGCCACCGCAATCGAAAACGTTTTGCAGGGGCGTTTGGGGTACTTGTCGGACTTTCGTGGCATCTTCGGTTTATACAGTGAAGAAGACAAGCGTAGCGCGTTTGAGCTGCTGGACAAAATGGGCCTTGCTGAATTTGCTTATCAGCGCGCCGACCAGCTTTCCGGCGGACAGCAGCAACGAGTGGGCATTGCGCGTGCGCTGGTGCAGGATCCGCTCTTGATGCTGTGCGACGAGCCTATTGCGAGCCTTGACCCGAAGTCTTCACGCGTGACGATGGAAATGCTTCGTTGGGTGTCCGATGAGTTGGGCGTTGCATGCCTGGTGAATTTGCACCAGGTTGACTACGCCATCGAGTATTCCGACCGCATCGTTGCGCTGAAGAAAGGCGTCAAGGTGTTCGATGGTACGCCTGATGAGCTGGATGCGAAAATCATTTCCGACATTTACGGCACGCCGTACGTGCACGAGGGTGCGCATGGCGTGGAGGAAGAAAACGCAGGCGCGAGGGGCGCGGATGCGAGAGGCTCACGAGTGGCGGGCGCTTGCATGCCTGTCGCCGGAGCGGCTGGCGCGGGTGCGAGAAGTGCTGGCGGAGCACTCGAGGCGGCCGCGGGCGCGGCGGGGCGAGGAACCGGCGCAGAAAGGCAAGGTGCAGCTGCGGTAGATGCCGCCGAGCTCGATCGGGCGGCCGTGGCTGCGGTGATCGAAGAGGCAAAGGCTGTCACGCGAGCGAATGCCGAGATGGCTGGAGAGGCGAAGCCCGTTGCACGGGCGCATGCTGGCAAGCCGCAGTTGCGGACTGACGACGCTCCTCATGTTGAGGTGGGCGCATGACCATCAAGTTTGCGAAGGCAGCAGCCTCCGACGAAGGCCGCTCGGCGGTTTTCGCCGGCAATGAAACCAGGGCGGCAGCGGAGGCCTATACCGCTCGTTGGTTCTTTCGGAAGCGAACGCTGTGCATTGTGGGGTTGGTGGCGGGCTTTCTTGCCATCAACGCGCTTTCCGGTGCGTATGTCGATTTCGACTTTATGGAGGCGGCAGCCGATATCCCTGGTGGTCTTGCCTGGATGGCGGTGAACTTCTTGCCAAGTGCCGCATCACTTGAAAAATTGCCGCAGATTATGCCTGCGCTTCTTTCCACGGTGCTCGACTCGATTGCTGCCAGTACCACGGCGGCGCTGCTTGCCTATGTGGTTGCGGTGCTTGGGTCGCGTTCGGTGGGACTCGGCGGCGTGGCGCAGGTTTTGGCGCGCGGCATCGCATCGCTGTTCCGTAACATTCCCGTTGTTGCCTGGGCTTTTATCCTTTTGTTCTCGTTCCATCAAAGCGAGTTCACCGGCTTTCTGGCGCTGTTCCTAGGCAGCTTCGGTTACCTGACCCGTTGCTTTTTGGAAAGCATCGACGAAATAAGCTCGGGTACCATCGAGGCGCTTCGGGCCACGGGCGCGAGCTATTTGCAGGTTGTGGCGCAGGGAGTAATTCCCCTTTCGGTCACTTCAGTAGTGAGCTGGATGCTGTACATGGTGGAGACCAACATTCGTGACGCCACTCTAGTGGGCATCCTTACCGGTACGGGCATCGGGTTCGTGTTCAACCTGTTTTACAAGAGCTTCCGCTATGACGTGGCGGGCTTGGTGATTCTGCTGATCGTGGTGGTTGTTATCTGCTGCGAAAGCGTTTCCAACTATGTAAGGAGGCGCATCCTATGAGTCAGTTTGCTAAAGAAGGCGCAGCTTACCAGCCTGTAGATCATCAGGGCAAGGCTTGTGAAGGCGCGGCTTGCGCCGGAGCGCGCGTTTCGCGAACCGGCAAGATTAAGACGCGCTGCATGAACAAGTCGAATGCGGTGCTTGGGGCAACGCTGGGCTTACTGGCAGCGGTAACGGTGTTGACCTTCGTGCTGATGGATTATGGCGACACACCTCTTTTGGAGGCAACGTCAAATGCTCTGGGCGACTCTGCAACCATGCTTACGCAGCCAGGACTCGGCGGGCATTTCACCCTTCCCGATTTAGTGGACGGCCTCTTCGTTTCATTAGCTCTTGCAACGCTCACCACGGTGCTGGGTGCGGTTATCGCTTTCGTTTTGGGACTTTGCGCGGCCATGAACCTGTCGAACCGCGTGGCTTCGAACGCCATCAAGGCGGTTATGTCGCTGTTCCGCGCCGTTCCCACCATCTTATGGGTGCTTATCTTCACGGTTGCTATCGGGCTAGGCCCCGAAGCAGCGGTGGCGGGCCTCTTGTTCCACGGCATTGCGTACCTGACTAAGGCTTATTCAGAAAGTTTCGAAGAGGTTGACCCCGGCGTGGTGGAAGCCCTGCGCGCCTCGGGCGCTTCATGGTGGCAGGTGGTGTTTTCCGCTGTTGTACCCGAAAAGCTGTCTGAGATTCTTTCCTGGACATTCATTCGCTTCGAAATCAACTTCGTCAACGCTGTTGCCGTGGGCGCCGTTGCGGGCGCGGGTGGCATCGGCTATCAGCTATTTTTGGCGGGCAGCTTCTATTACGACATCCATGAAGTGGGCCTAATCGTGTACTTCTGCTTCGCGGTTGCCGTTGCGCTGGAGCTTCTTTCGACTCAATTGCGCAAGCGCTTCATCGTGCAGAACTAGGAGAAAAGATGAACAGAAAAGAACGTACACGCATTTTGGTGGAAGGCAGTCGCAAGGTCCTTTCCCGTATGGCGTGCGAAGCGGAACAGCTTTATGCCGTTGCGATGGTGAGGGAACCCACAGAGGAGCTGGTGATGCTGAAGGTGCGCGAGGGAGCTCAGTGCAGCCTGTTTTATCTGGGCGAAGCGCTTATGACCTCGTGCGCAGTTCGCATCGGTGGCGCCCATGGCTACGGCATGGTGCTGGGAGAGGACCGCAAGAAAGCCCGTGATTTGGCGATTGTCGATGCGGTGTATGCCGTAGGCGGCAACGAGATTTTACTGCTGGCTTGGGAAGAGATGCTCGAGGAAGAGCGGCAGCGTTTGGCTGAAGCGGAGCAAAAGCGCGCGGAGGCGTTGCTCCGTACCCAGGTGGATTTTTCGACGATGGAAGTTTAAGGATGATTGCGAATAATATAGAAACCCATGTGGCCCAGCGCGCGTTTCGGCAGGTGCTGGAAGTCTTTGCTCGCCCTGGCACCGTTGGGCAGGTTGATGCTTTTCCGAAAAGCGGCGAGACTGCGCCAGTGCCGGGCTGTTTTGAAACAGCGGTGCGCCTTTTTGTTGATCAGGCGGTGACCTTTTGCTCGGTTGGGCCCGCATCGCAGGATGTTGCTCGTTGGCTGACCGTGCAAACCCACGCAAAGCAGGCTCACGCGCAAGGGGCCGATTTCGTGTTGGCCCCCGTGGCAAGCGACGCGGTTCATGCTGAAGCGATTGCCCAGGCAAAGCCGGGCACGCTTGAGGAACCGGAAAGGGGCGCCACGGTTGTTTTGCTGGTCGATTCCATCTCCACAGCTCCCGCCAAGGACTTAACGTGCTTTGAGCTTTCGGGGCCTGGCATCGAAAAGACCGCCGAACTGTATGTAAGCCAAGCGGAATGGGCGCATGCTCGCGCGGAGCGGGCCGATGAGTACCCCTGCGGCATCGAGATCTTGCTTGTTGACGGCGAGGGCAACGTGGCGGCGCTTCCTCGTACCACCCGCATCGAAAATACGTTCACCTGCTTGGGCGGAAGAAAAGGGGAGGTGGCGTAATGGGGTACGTTGCAGTACGTGGCGGCGGCCTTGCCATCGAAGAAAGCCTTAAGCTCCTTGAGCGCGAGCGCGTTGAAGGCTCGGATGGCGTTTCTGCCGACGCGGTGGAAGATGCGTTTCCCGGTCTTGTGGAACAGGTGATGGGCGAAGCCTCTCTCTACGCGCCTCGCCTTGCTGCAGTGGCATTGAAGCAGGCACAGGGCTCGCCCGAAGAGGCGGTGTTTCTGCTGCGCGCGTTTCGCTCGACGCTTGAACGCCCGTATGTCTCGCGCGAGATCAAGGGCGAAAACATGGCGGTTGAGCGTCGTATCTCGGCGGCTTTCAAGGATGTTCTTGGAGGTCAGCTGCTGGGGGCAACGCGCGATTATTCCCACCGCTTGATTCGCTTCGATTTGGAGCACGAGACCGACGAAGATGCGGCGAAGGTGCGCCGTGCTTACGACGATGAGCTGGATGCGGAATGGGCGGCGCTCAGCGAAGAGGAGCGCGAGGAACATCGTGCTGCTGCGGCGAAGCTGAAGCATAAGCCGAAGGTGCTGGGCTATCTGCGCGAAGAAGGCTTGATCGATGAATGCGCCGAAAACAACGAGGCTCCTGTTGACGTGACCATGGAGCCGCTGGTGTTTCCTGCGCCACGGTCTGCGCGTTTGCAGACGTTGGCCCGCGGCATGACCCAGGGCGTAACTACCTTAGGGTATGCGGCCATTAGGGGCTTTGGCCCTTCGCACCCTACGGTGGGAGAATTGCGCTGCGGTTCGGTTGAAGTGCTGGTAGACCACCCTTTGGCTGATGATGCCAGCGAAGACGACGCCTACTACCTGGGCAACATTCCTGTGACGGAAGTGGAAAGCGTGTTTGCGGTGGATCGCTCCAGGGAAGGCAAGTCGCAGATGGGCTTCAAGGTGGGGTACGGCATGGTGATGGGGCGTCAAGAGACGAAGGCAATTGCGATGAGCGTTCTTGATTTCTGCCTTGAACAGGGCGACAAGCGCTACCCAACGCAGGACGAGGAATTCGTTTTATACCACGTGGACGGCGTTGAGGCTACCGGCTTCGTTTCTCATTTGAAGTTGCCGCACTACGTAACGTTCCAATCAAAGCTTTCCAGTGTGCGCTCAACCGTGAAGGGGGATGGGCAGTAATGTGCCAGCTCTATAACTTTGCCTTTTTCGATGAGGCGTCGAAGCGCGAGATTCGCCGCGCCATTATCAAGGGTGTTTCCATTCCGGGCCATCAGATTCCCTTCGCTTCGCGCGAAATGCCTATTGGCCGAGGTTGGGGCACGGGCGGCTTGCAGATAACGTTGGCGCTTATTGGTCAGGGCGACGTGCTGAAGGTGATCGATCAAGGCGCCGATGACAGCGTGAATGCGGTGAACATAAAGAAGCTCGTGGTCGAAACCACTGATGTTGAGGTCACCGAGAAAACGCAGCATGCAACCCTTGTCCAATCCCGCCATCGCATCCCAGAACAGCCGCTTTCGGCAGATCAGATACTTGTTCTGCAGGTTCCGATGCCCGAGCCCCTGCGAAATTTCGAGCCAAGCGAGGCAAAAACGCGCGTGCTTCATGCCGAGGCAGACTACACCGGGGCGTGGCTGGGGCTGTTTGACCAGATCGTGCGCTATGGGCATACCGTCACCAACGCAGACCACCCGTGTTTGGTGGAAGGGCGCTATGTAATGGCCCCTTCGCCCATTCCCCGCTTCGACACGATGAGGCTTAACATGGCTCAGAACCTGACGCTTTTGGGTGCGGGTCGTGAAAAGAAGATCTATGCCGTCCCGCCTTTTACCCATGTTCATCCGCTCGATTTCGAAGATTACCCCTTTGCGGTAGAGAGCTTTGAGGGGGAGAGCTGTCGCCTGTGCGGTGCCACCGATGTGTACCTGGACGAATTGGTGGACGAGGAAACGGGCGAAACATATTACCAGTGCAACGACACGGCGTACTGCCAGCAAAGGCGAGAGGAGGGGCGCAATGAATAAGGTGCCCGTTATGGATGAAGAGCCCTTTTTGCAGGTGCGCCATGTGTCGAAGCGCTTTGGTGAAGGCTGCGACTATTGCTTGGGCGGTGGCGAGTTGGAGCGCAACATATGCCCAAAGTGCAAGACGGTGCATGCGGTTCGCGATGTGAGCCTGGATTTGTATCCCGGTGAAATTGTGGGGATCGTGGGTGAGTCGGGCAGCGGCAAATCCACTTTTATGCAGTGCCTGTACTTCGACCAGGTTGCCACTGCGGGCACAGTGCGTGCTGTTGCCTATGATGGCGGCGAGGCGAATTTGCTTGAGCTTTCCTCGCAGCAGAAGCGCAAGGTGCGCAACACGGTGCTGGGCATGGTGTACCAGAATCCGTATTTGGGCTTGCGCATGAACTTCTCCTCCCTTTCGAACATTGCTGAGCAGATGATTGCCGCTGGCAATCGCAGCGTGGAGTCGATGCGTGCTCGCGGCAATGAACTTTTAGGGAAGGTGAACATCCCCCCTTCGCGTGCAGGGGATGCGCCGGCAACGTTTTCCGGCGGCATGCAGCAGCGCGTTCAGATTGCCAAGGCGCTTTCGAACAACCCGCCCGTGTTGCTTTTGGATGAGGTTACCACAGGCCTCGATCTTTCCGTGCAGGCCAGCGTTCTTGACCTGATCCTACAGATCAAACGAGATTTCGGTGTAAGCATGCTGGTGGTAAGCCACGATTTGGGCGTTATTCGCATGCTGGCCGATCGCACGTTCGTGATGCTGAACGGGCAGGTTGTGGAGCACGGTCTTACCGACCAGGTTCTGGAAGATCCTCAACATTCCTACACCCAGCAGCTGGTGTATTCGCTGCTGTAAATGGGCGCCTTTGCCCAGCGGCGCTTTTCTGGGCGCCGCATAGATTGATGACTCAATGCAAGGAGAAATGCATTTATGGAAGCAAATTCGCTTGTGATTCGCGGAGGTAACGTGGTTACCGAAGATGCGATTCTGCCCAACCACGACATCGTTGTTGAAAACGGAATCATTGTGCGCATTGCGCCGACGCTCGCCAATGCACGCACGGTTGATGCTCAGCTTGACGAGAACACGTCGGGCATGGTGGTTGATAAGGAAACTGGTTTCCCTGTGGTGGATGCGCGTGGCGCGTATGTGGTGCCAGGCATGATCGACGTTCATTCCGATTACATCGAGTCGGTGGCATCGCCGCGACCGAGCGTTGTTATGGACCTGCCCACTTCGCTGTACAAGGTTGACCGCGAGCTGGTATCTCATGGTGTGACCACGATCTATCATTCGCTTTCGGTGTATGGGGCTAAGATTTTCGACCACAAGCCCATTCGCAATTTCGAGAATGTGAGCAAGCTTGCTGAAGGCATTTCAGATATGCGCGAAAGCGAAGAGCACGACCACCTTATTCGCCATCGTTTCCATTTGCGCTTGGAGCTTGATTCCGTCGACCGCGTGGATGAGGTGTACAACTACCTGCAGGATGGCAAGGTGGATTTGATCTCGTTCATGGATCATACGCCGGGCCAGGGTCAGTATCGTGATTTGCTGGTATTCAGCGACACCATCAAGGGGTACCGTGACGGCATTTCCGACGAAGAGGTTGCCGCCATCGTTGAGGAGCAGCAAGCTGCCGACAAGATTGGCCCCGAGCAGCTGAGTGAGCTTGCCGAACTTGCCCATGAGCAGGGGATTTCGCTTGCTTCACACGATGACGATTCAAAGGAAAAACTCGATTACATGGGCACATTGGGTGCGTCGATTTCCGAGTTTCCTGTTGATATGGAAACGGCGCGCGATGCACATGAGCGAGGCATGTTTACCTTGGCGGGCGCCCCGAACGTGATGATGGGGCATAGCCATGCGGGCAACCTTTCGGCGCGTGAAGGTGTGGCTCAGGGCGTAATCACCATGCTATGCAGCGACTACTATCCGGCGGCCCTTATTGATGCGGTGTTTATCCTTCATCGCGAATGCGACATGCCTCTTCCCGAAGCGTTTGCGTTGGTGACGGCTAATCCTGCCAAGGCAGTGGGCGTCTATTCCGAAGTTGGCACACTTACGGTTGGCAAGCGTGCGGATATTCTGCTGGTGCGCGAGATTGGGTGCACGCCTGATGTGCAAACCACCACGCCGGTTATTACGCGCGCTTTCGTGGGAGGCAATTCGGTGTACCGTTCGCATTACCCCGATCAGCCCCACGGCTACGATCGCTAGGGGCTGCCATGAAAGAGCTTCTGAAGATCGACGATCTTTCCAAGTCGTTTGTGATGCACCGTGTGGAACGTCGCATTTTGGGTTGTCAGCATATTAACCTTTCGCTTATGCCGGGCGAATTCGTGGGCATTACGGGGCGCAGTGGGTCGGGCAAATCGACCATTCTGCGGTGCATCTATCGCACCAATTTGCCGGAGTCGGGCGCTATTTGGTACGACTCGGAATCGTTTGGGGCGCTTGATTTGTGCCAGGCGAGTGAACGTCAGATGATCTACCTGCGCAAATACGAGATGGGCTATGTTTCGCAGTTCTTGAATGCCCTGCCGCGCCAAACCGCCTACGACATCGTATTGAAGAGCGCCCTGGAAACCTTCGGTGCCGATGAGGAGGAAAAGGCAACGTGGGAAACCGAGCGTATGCTGCGTCATTTTGACATTGATGAATCGCTGTGGTTGCTGTATCCGCGTACATTTTCCGGCGGCGAAAAACTTCGCTTGAACATAGCCGCTGCCATGATCAAGCAACCGCGTTTGCTGCTGCTTGACGAGCCTACCGCTTCGTTGGATGCGGCGTCAAAGGTGAAGGTGCGTGAGCTGATCGAGCAATTGAAAGCGCAGGGGACTACGATGTTGGGGATTTTCCACGACCTCGAGTTCATGGAGGGTCTGTGCGACCATGAGTTCAATATGCAAAAGGGGGAGATAGTGCAATGAGCGAATGGCAGGGCACCAAAGAACGCACTGCGCAGGCATTTCGGCAGGAGCCGCTGTGGGATTTGCTGGGAGTGCAGCCCGGCAGGGAATTTCGCGCCGATCTGCATGCGCATACAACGCTTTCCGATGGGTCGGATTCGTTTTTGGAGCTGATGGGGAAGGCTCGCGTGCAGGGGGTTACCCATCTGGCGGTAACGAACCACGACACCACTGTGGGGCTTGATGCTGTTCAGCAGCAGGCGGCAGAGCACGGATTTTCGGTCGTGTGCGGTGTTGAGGTTAGCGCGTGGGATTCGACCGCAAAGCGGCGCGTGCATCTTTTGGGGTTGGGCATGCCCACTGACGCCCCAGCGGTGCGCGACTTGTGCTCGGCTACGTTGGAGCGCCGCACCGCCAATACGGCGTGGCAGATGCGCCAGCTGCTTGATGCCGGCTACGATGTGGACGTTGAGTACGCGGCACAGCTGGCCGGGCAGTCGACGGGGTTCTACAAGCAGCACTTGATGGCGGCGTTGACCGATGCCGATTTCAGCAGCGCAGAGTACCAATTCTTGTACAAGACGTTGTTCAAGGGCGGTGGCATCGCGCAGCGCGATATCGAGTACGTTGACATGTGCGATGCCGTGGCTGCCATTGCGGCCGATGGAGGGTTGCCTGTTTTGGCGCATCCTGGCCAGTTCGATAATTACGAGGCGCTGCCTGCGCTCGTTGATGCGGGGCTTGTTGGCATCGAGAAGTATCATCCCGATCACGACTATCGCGATACGCAGCTGTGCGAAGAGCTTGCTGCGCGCTATAGCCTGTTTTGCACGGGCGGATCCGACTACCACGGACGTTTCGGCAAGGCGCCGTACCCTGGCTACCGCTTCATAGTGGGCCAAGCGTTTTAGGGTGGGAATATAGGGACAGGTACCAGGTTCCCGCTTATGCTACGGCGCACAAAAACAGGGTCTCGCCCGCGAGTTTTGAACTGCCTCCCATTTCTGCAGAAGACCCCTATAGGAAAAGCAGAACATTGTTTGTCCAACTATAGGGGTCTTCTGCATTTTGGGGTGCAGTTCACTTCGTCGCAGGCGAGGCTTCTTTTTTCGTTATAACTAGCTGGGAAAACGGGATCCGCCCCTATATTTTCGCTTATATGCCGAGGCCGCCCATGTTGTGGAAGCGCTTCTGCAGCATGTCGGTGGGATAGGCGGTATCGCAGAATTGTTCGATGGGATTCTGCGGCGGAATGCCATCGGTGCGGGCATCGGCGCGCAGCAAAACGATGATGGTCATGGCAATGTCGAGCGCCATGAAGATGGAAAGCGCTGCCGTTGCCGCACGGTACGGGGCGCCGGCGGTGTTTACATGGTTGAAGATGCGTTGGCATAATTGCAGGCCAACCTTTACCCACAGCACGCCAATGGTGCCCCAGATCAGGCAGTGGAAAACGTCGGTGCGCCCGTCAAAATTGAGGGGGATGTTCAGATAGCTCCATGCCACAACACCCCAGAATGTTTCCATGGCCCAGCTGGCGAAGTACTCAAGGCTGCCGCCCACGACGGCGCTTACCGTCAAAAGCAGTGGAACCCCTTTGTCCTGCAGGGGTTCGAGCAGCATGGTTAGCAGAACTGCCGCCAGCCCGTAGATGGGCGAAAACGGACCCCAGATGAAGCCGGCACGGCTTTCCAATTCGCCGAACGCCACAAGGTGCTGTAGCGTTTCACCCATAAGGCCAACGACGGACATGCCCATGAAAATCCACACCAGCTGTCCTGGATGTTCGGCAAGATGCGTTTGCTCGTGGGTTGCCGAAGCGGAATGACGGTTAAGTTCGCGAGCAAGTTCCACCACGGCAATCCTTTCGTTCGGGGTTCTTTATTCGCAGGCAGTGCGGTTCCCTTTAGAGGGGGCACTGTGCTGTTCGATGCTGGTGCGGTATCGGTTGTGCGAGGCCTCCTTTGAGGCGCGGCGCAATCGATGCGCATTTGTGCGACGCCGCCTTTGCGGGAGCGGCATCGGCACGTGCAAAGGCGAGCGGCTGTTGCGCATGCATCGTGCGAAAGCGATTTTCCTGCGTTGCCCGCTGCGCAGACATGCCAAGGGCATTCCTTGCGTGGTGCAGTTTCGCCCTAATGCACTCAACGCGCATTTGCGCAGCATTGTTCATTGTAGCTTTTACGTTCTAAGGTGGGCGAAAGAGGCAGGAAAATTACACCGCTAAGCGACCTTTGCCCTGCAGTTCCTGCTTTGCGCTTGCCTGTTTGCTAGGCGCTATTCCAGCACGTCGCGGCACTCAAAGAGAGTGGATGCCAGGTTCGCCAGACGGACGGTGTATAGGCCGCCGTCGGGCGAATTGGTCATGGTGCTCATGAGGTAGGTAGTGCCGTCGGTGCACTTGATGAGCCCCGCATCGCACAGACCGGTGAAACGTTCGCTGCCAGAGCACCAGCCTGCCTTGTTGAGCACGGCTTCAACTTCGCCATCGCCGCTCACGCCAGAGCGAATGAACGACACGTTCGTCTGCTCGTAGAGCGATGCTAGGTTCTGCGCGGTGGGAGTATGGGTTTTGAGGTACTGGTACGTGCGCAGCCATAGCAGAGCGGATTCGCGCGCGGAGTAGCGTGGGAAGTGCGTGTCGTGCATGATCTCGGAATCCACGCCGCACGAATTGAGCCACTCGGCGAACCCTGCGCTGTCGTATGTGTTGCGCAGGCTGCTGAATGCGCTGTTATCCGAGTAGAGGATCATGGGTTGCATCAGGGAATATATGGACGACGAAACGCCGGAGCCCGCCGCTTCACTGTCGGATGGGTAGGAAGCGTCGTTGTCGCCCAGATGTTGGCACAGGAAGGCGGCGTAGGGACCCTTGAACGAGCTGGCGCCGTAAACGCGCGAGTCGAGGTTGTAGGCGATGCCCTTGCCGGTGTTCAAATTGATGAGCGTGAAGCCAACGGTGTAGCCGCCGCCTTCGATGTTTTGGGTGGCTGCTGCAAGGGATTCTTGCTGCTCTTCGGAAAGCGGTGTGGAATCTTCCCCATCTATCAGGGAAAACGTGCCAGGGGCGGTGGCGAAGGAATCGACGCTGTTGAGCGCGTTGGGCGTGAGACGTTGAGCGACGAGTCCCGCTGCCGCTTCGTCTGCGGCAGTATTCGTGGTAGTCGCAACGGCGTTTGCTGCGTAGTTCACAAAGCTGCTGCTTAGGAGGATGCCGTTAGGGGCGGGCCGGCTGCTTGAAGCCACGGCTGCGCCGATGCCCACTACGGCGCACAGCGCAATGGCTGCAGCGATGGCGGAAGCTTTTTTGTGTAGGCCGAGGAAATTTTCGGCTTTCTGGAGGTACGCGGATGCCGTCTTTGCTGCGTGGGAGGCATAGTGCTTGTCGGATGCCGTCTCCGCTGCATGAGCGGCGCTGCGCTCATCGAGCGGTGCCTCTTCTGCGTGATCGGAGCGGCTTGCTGCTTCTTTGTCGGCGATGGCGGCGTTCTCGCGTTCCGATGAGACGTCGCCGACACCGTCGCGCTGCGCTGCTGCCTCGTTGTCATGTTCGGGCGAGGGGGCATTGCCGCGTTTCGATGAGGAGGTGTCGCCGTGTTTCAGCGAAGTGACGTTGTCGCGTTCCGGCGAGGCGGTATCGCCATGCTCTGACGAAGCGGTGTTGTCGCGCTCCGGCGAGGCTGCGCTGTCGTGATCGGACAGTTCGGTGTTGCCATGATTCAATGAGTCGGCGTCACCACGTTGGGACGGTTCGTTGCCGTCGTGTTCCGATGATGCCGCGCTGCCATGTCCGGACGGTTCGTTGCCGTTATCGCGCCCGTCCGTGTCGTTGATGTAAGTATTTTTTTCGCTCATGTTCGCCATACTACGCGAGCACGTTTTCAGCGCCGTTTCTTGGCGGAAGGTACCAAAATATTTTCATGGTTTCTTGGACGTGTCAGCGCGTGGTGTTGAATTGGCCGATGTTTCGTTCGCGTGGCGTCTCCCGGTTCCGTGACGCCACGGTGCGTTCTCGGGTGCCTGGCGATGGCAATATTTCGCCCTGGTGCGTTCCCGGGCGGCAATCCGTGGCAAGTTTTGCGCTTCATGTATCCCAAAAGGTGCCTCGGACGGGAAAAGCGCCCCTTCCTGGCAACGTATCGCCGCCATGCATCCAAAATGAGCTGACTTTGGCAAGATTCGCGCGCCATGTATCCGAAAAGCCCTGCAAATCGCCGTCGGAGGATGCATCACGTGAATATCTTGCCAGGAAGGAGCCTTTTTTGCTGCACAGACCCCTCGAATCATGCACGACGCGCGAATCTTGCCATTCCTGGGTGTTTCGTTTGGGAGTTGCGGGCGAGGCGAGGGGCGAGGCGGGGCGAGGGGTACCGGCGCAGCGGGCGGATTCTAGGGAACGTCGCAACACCTCACCTCAATACAGCCGATTTTAGGC